>JAABUK010013607.1_pt1 | contig 10120 bp, 11 predicted proteins | sample 5559141 | NCBI WGS metagenome assembly JAABUK01 (sample SAMN10711869, study PRJNA513367) | rock metagenome | isolation source: Antarctica rocks | place: Antarctica: Victoria Land, Pudding Butte nord | collected 2016-01-03 | reverse complement strand
AGTTGAGTGAGAATTACAAAAGACCATGCAAGATGTCATTAATAAACCAACTCAGGTGTAGTTGAGTGAGAATTACAAAAGACCATGCAAGATGTCATTAATAAACCAACTCAGGTGTAGTTGAGTGAGAATTACAAAAGACCATGCAAGATGTCATTAATAAACCAACTCAGGTGTAGTTGAGTGAGAATTACAAAAGACCATGCAAGATGTCATTAATAAACCAACTCAGGTGTAGTTGAGTGCGAAGGAAATTCGTTGAGCCCGTCATTCATTACATTAGTCAGAGAAAGGAAACTTCCCCATCGAAGCAGGCCGCGAGATGGGCGTACGGGAACGAGGACATGGCTGACTCGCACAAGTGTGCAGAAGAGGAAAGTACTTTTACGGGTCGAACAACAAAAGCAGACGGCTCTGCATGTACGGAAGGAAAGTATCGAAGCACAGGGTATGCGCAGAAAGGAGATACAAATTTGCAGTTGAGACTAAGGAAACCCTGACCGAACCTTGGCCTGAGCATGTTGCTCGCTCGTTGTCAACGTTCAGCTCGACCCGTAGAATTGAGGCCGTTTCCTGTGACAATCATAGGCCGTCGATTACACCACACGCTTGCTTTTCACACTGTCGTCCATGACCCGCCATTTGTCCAATCTGTGATTGCTCTGAAGATAGCAACTAGGATGTTGTGTTTAACCTTGATAGCCTGCATAGCTATTGCCGAAGCCGTGACTTTGCCCGTGACCCTGATTCCATCCTGCCTGTGGAGCCGGCTGACCGCGCCCGTAGCCGCCCGCACTTCCTGGCATTTGACCGTAACCCTGACTGGGCGGCATAGGTTGTCCTCCGTATGGGGATGGTTGAGCGTCCCAGCCTCCGCGACCGCCTGGGCTAGGGCCTGGCTTGCATTAGCAAAGAAAGCTTATCGAAAAGGCATGAGAAATCTCACCTTGAGGTGTCATGGGACCACCAGGACCTGCGGGGCCGCCGTATTGAGGAAAGCCACCGTATGGAGATGGCTGAGCACTGTATGCGCCTGGAGTAGTGGCCGGAGCTTGCGGTGAATAACCTTCAAACTGGCCTGTAGGAGGACGATCCTTGCCCCACTAGAATGATATAAGTATTAGTAGTCCCAAAATTTGAAGATGATATCACACTTACAGAGCATTTGAGAGGACGGCCGTTGACATTGTAACCAGACAGCTGGCAGATCGCCATGGCAGCATTCTCGTGAGTGTCCATCTTGACGAATGCGAAGCCACGATCTGACTGGAAACGAGTCTCAACAACATAGCCAAAATTCTGGAACAAGGGGACAAGGTCGTTCTGAGTGGTGTAGGGTGTCAAATTTCCGACGTAGCATGTAGTCTGCCATTGTGGTGTTTGCTGAACAACCATATCGTAGGACTGAACACCATGAGTGGGGAAATGATGATGACCGAAAGGAGTCGTAGGAGTCATGCCCATTGCTGCCATGGCTTGTTGTTGAGAGATTGAAGGTTGACCCTTTTGATTAGCCCAGTTACAGCGAATAGCACGTGATCCAAGCCATTCGCCATCCATCGAAGCAAGAGCCTTTTCAGCATCAGGACGCTCACGGAATGCCACGAAGCCGTAACCACGAGATCGACCCGTCTTCATGTCCCACATCACTCGAGCCTCAGATACACTACCGAAAGCAGAGAAAGCCTGGAGGAGGACTTCGTCGTTGACCTCATTAGAAAGGTCTCCAACGAAAATGTGGAAGTGATTAGAAGTATCCTCTTTGTTCGACGCGTTGGACTGATAAGCCCAATTAACACGAATTTCCTCGGTCCGTCAGCAAAGGCGTCACGGTCGAGCTACGTTTGACTTACCGACTGATGGACCCGACGGCCGTTGAGAGTAGACATAGCTCTCTCCGCTGCGCCTGGGTCGTCGTACTCGATGAAGCCGTAGTTGAGACCCTTGCTTTGGAACTGCGACTGATCGATCAACTTTTTGGAGAAAGTGTTAGTGAAGATTTGAAAACTGCGCAAAGCGTGTTGCTTCGTAAATAATTCAGAGCGCGCGCTAAGAAACCACGTGCCCACAAACCAATCCAATGATCCGGGGGTAGGTCGGTGTTTATGACGGAAGAGGTATGACTAGGCCCTTAGAGTTTGAGGCTCCTAGACTCCTGCAACTTACATTCTTATCCGGGATAATCTTGACGCTCTGGACGTGCCCAGTCGTTTCGAATATCTGCTTGAGCACTTCCTCCGTGACTCGAGGATCGAGTCCTCCAACATATAATGCTCTTTTGTTTGGTTCTGGTGCTGCGCGGCGCACGAATCCCCCGGAACTTGTCGGTGATAGTATGTCACCAGACATGGGAGAGGTCATTGCTGTTGGTATAGGATTGTTGTTCTGAGGTATGACGACGGGAGGTAGGGGTGGCGGTGGCATATGTGGGTTCGTCTGGCCATTACTCGAGGTCATATCGTATTGTTGGCCAGGGGCGCCCACAGTACTCGATGGTGGGGGAGGCAAAGATGCCAAACCCGAGGGTGGTGCGTTCTCGGCCATGACGAGCAGGCTTGAAAGTCACCCAGGAGCAGTTATCTTGATCCGCGCGATGGGTTGGTCAAGAATGGAGTCTTCGCTGTGAAGATGTCGGCTCAAAATGGAAGGTGTATAAATATTGTGGAAGAAGATCCTCCGAAAGTGCGAAGGACGAAATTTCGCGATGAAGTAGGTTAACACGCTGGCAAGCTGAAGAGAGAAGTAGAGTCGGTCGCACAAGGAAAGTCGTCGATATACTCGGAACAAGATGCGAAGAGACGCTGTCCCAGCCCAAAACTTCTAGAGACCCAAGAGAGCTCGAAGCTGCGATGAATCTAAGAATGGTGGCGCAAAGATGCCAAAGGAGGAGGAAAAGGGGAAGAGGAAAAGCAAGGAGAATTGGACGAGAGGAAAAGAAGGAAGAAATCGCTTCAGCTTCCCGACGCCCAGATTACAATGCAGGTCCCAACTGACAAGACAGAGAGGAAGAAGAGGAGGAGGACGAGGGAGTGAGACGGAGCTTTACTTTTTCGACGATGGATTAATTCGAGGCTACCGCGTTCCAGCTAACAGAGTAAGGGTACAAGTTCACCAACGGGAACGGGAACGCTATCCCGTTTATGGATGTCTAGCAAGTGACGGGCGTTGGAACGGAAAGTCCCGCGAACGTCAGTGCATTGTGGTGAAGACTGCGTCTCATTGTCCTCTTCCACCGCCAATGGCTTCAGGAGTTCTGGAGGTGTTCATGTGATTAGAATCAGGCCCAGCTGCTGGTGCCGCTCTTGTATTCTTGCACGATTCTCCTTCTTCTCTCCAGCAATTCAATGCAAAGTCAGAATGGCTCCCGCGAAACCCCCCTACGACCCAATCGTCAGTGTTGAAGGAATGTATAAGGGTTCAGTGAGCCAGAGAAGTCTCCCGGATAAGCAGACAAGATGGCTGACCGATGGCCTGCAGCTCACGCGACTCGGCTATTTCTTCAAGGACCCGAAACTCTATGGCGAAGCTACTTTGGCAGTGTTGAGGGAGACAGCCAAACGCTATGATGACGCTTTGGACGACTGCCTTATACAGATAGTACGTGGTATGGAGAAGACTGAGAAGGACTGTGCTTATCTCAATCTCACAGCTAGATGCAAAATGGCTATTAGAACATCAGCTGGCGCAGAACAGAGCCCGTCGAGCTCGTGAAGCAGCTGAAACTGAAGTGGCCTCGAACAAGAGAAAATTAGAAAGCGGCGCAAATGAAGAGTCTACCAATGGTCAACCGCTGCAAACGGAGGAAAATCCTGCCAAAAGGATTAAGTTTCAACATAGTCCGCGCGACATTCCATTGCCGCCGGAGCAAACCTACGAAGATTCTGCGAAAGACGCGCAAACTTTGGACCCTGTTTCAAAAGCTGACGAAGACGACTCCCATGCGGCCGAGCCAGGCGCGTCGACCGCAGAAGAACCTGGGCAAAAGGCCAGTCATTCAGAAGACAATGACTCAGGACAAGCACCAGTGCTTAAAGACAAGAAGAGCAACAAGGCCGCAGAACCTCCCCAGGACAAGCCTGTGGCAGACCTGCCAGAAGAACCAAAAGAGCAGATCGAGCAGACAGACCAGACAGCTAACGATGAAGACATGAACTTTGAGTCCATGTTCGGAGACGCCAACGCCGGCAATGACCAGAACAACGATTTGAATTTCGACTTGGATCTCAATCCAGAGAACCTGGGCGGGTCCAATCCATTTGACTCCGTCACACACGATGCCAATAATCTTGAGCTTCTCCCTGGTCTGGAATCTTACGCAAATGCCAGTGGTGACGAGTTTGGCATGCTCAACCTTCCCTCTTCGACGACGGCGAATCAAACCGGCATCCGTGCTCTGGACAAAAACTTTGACCTTCCCGAAATCCAGGGCGACAGCAATTTCAATGATCTATTTGCAGACGGAGATTTTGGAGGAGATGCCTCGCTACTGGATCTCGACCTGGAAGATGGCTTTTTCAACACATAATGACCAAGGGAACTGGCTTCGTAACATCTAGAAATCTGCTTGAGGGTTACATCTACACGGCGTTGATATGGTGATACAAAGATACCCAGATTTGCTACGGACGGTGAGCTATATAGGAGGACCAAAAAGTATTTTGCCAGTCAATTGCGCATTCTTCTTCGGAGACGAGAGAGCCTGAAGGGATGGCTGTCTGATATGCCGAAGAGGATCATATATCGTGGAAAAGTCATGCCGGGTAATGTACCATATCATAGATCGCATTTGATTGGACCGGAAGTCCCATACAGTGATTCAAGCTGATCATCAAGTGAATGTTTTGGGAGGCTCCGAAAAGTCACCTTTCCAGCTCAACCTTCGATACCTCTCGAGGGCATCCGCACGTGCTACGCTTGACGTGGCGAAGCCTCGCGGAATGGTTGCATTATTAGCATGGACTTGGTATGAGATCGTCCTTGACATAGAAGAGTAGGGTAATCTCTCCCGTCGGAACCTTGCCCACCATCCGAATAATAGGTATCAATTACGTACAGTTCTCATGTATTCAGGGAACTGGCTTCAGCCTGAAGGAGATCAGGAAGCACTCTTAATTCGGTACCGAGCGCGGCCCGGTCGGATGAGTAATGTTTGAGTCATCGGTCGGAGAGACCGTCCATCTTGAGCACTTCAAAACGCGCTGATAGCTACCGATTGCTTCTAGATGCCAATTGAGATGTTTAAACAGATAGAGAATGCACCTGCCCCTTTGACACATGTGACAAAGGATGAATACACACACAAAACAGGGCTCCATCAAAACGGTCCCAACCTATGCAGCAATGCATCGTGATACAGTTGTTCCAGCCCTGAGTCCAAGCTGAACCAATATACTCCCCTAACCCATGACATCATCCACCGCACTCCACGAATATCCCAGAAGAAAACCGTCACGATCTGGAAGTGGGCAAAAGCACAGCACTGCGCAAGATGCAGAATTGACAGAACTGTTGGATCCTGCGCCAGCGGGACAAGCGCGTGCTACAAAGGTGCCTATGGAAGACAGAGCGCATCGTGCGAGGCAACAAAGTTTTGGCAATCGATACCGCAACATAGAATTGCCGGAGGTGGTCGCTCTGAGGCCTATATCGACAACTCAACAAGGGGTAGCACGAGCCTTCAGTGATGAGCAGCGTCCCAGCCTACACTCGTCCAGGGATACGCGATGGAACGCGAATGAGGAGAGTGAAACACACTTGATGCTTTCCTCGCCAGCGACAACACTGTACACAATCTCGCACCTGGTTTTCTTCTCCATATTGGGAACGCTTGCTCGGCTCGGTGTAGAGGCCTTCACCTCTTATCCTTCTGCACCGTTCACGTCACCCGTCCTCTGGTCCAACTTAGGGGGATCATTTGTACTCGGATTCCTTGCCGAGGACCGGCGGATCTTCCGTGAAGAGTGGGGAATTTTCTCCTCCTCCGAAGACTGGTCTTTCCACCCTACCACCATCGAGTCGAATAATGCCGATAGAATCCAACATGCGTGGCGAAACCACAGCAGGGTCAAAAAGACGATTCCTCTCTTCATAGGCCTGGCTACCGGGTTCTGCGGCTCTTTCACGTCGTTCTCATCATTCGTTCGCGATGCCTTTCTAGCCCTCAGCAATGCATTGCCATCGCCTTCAGCAACTCTATCTTCAATTCCCTCCCGCAATGGCGGCTACGGCTCCGAAGCTCTCTTGGCGGTCCTCATAATTCACATCACTGTCTCAATCTCTGCTTACAAGTTTGGTGCACACCTCGCCTTGGCCCTGGATCCTATCATGCCAACTCTTCCATTCCAAAGCATTCGCAGAATACTTGACCCACTGATCGTCTTTCTTGGCTTTGGATCCTGGATCGGCGCGGTTTTGCTCACTGCCTTCCCTCCCCATCAGTATTGGCGCGGTAGAGTGACTTATGCTCTAGTACTTGCGCCATTGGGATGCCTCCTACGATTCTACGTATCAAAGCATCTCAACCCCCGCGTTTCTTCTTTCCCACTCGGCACCTTTGTGGTGAACATTCTCGGAACTATCATATTGGGGATGTCTTTTGATCTTCAACATTCCATGACTATCGCTAGAGACGTCATGTCCTGCCACGTCTTGCAAGGAGTGATGGACGGATTTTGTGGATGTGCGACGACAGTCAGCACATGGGTCGCAGAGCTGAACGGATTGGAGAGGAAGCACAGTTATCTCTACGGTTCGGTGAGCATCATTGTTGCATTGTTGTTCTTGATAGTAATCATGGGGAGTCTGCATTGGTCCCGAGGATTCACCACGCCTGTCTGTAAATAATCCTAGGCTTGCTTGGCTGATTGGAGAGCAATACAACTTGTTCGATCTGTTGCAATTAGGGCGCCATACATGGATTCCTCTAATGTTTCTAGAGCCTTAGAAGTTTCTCTATCCGTGCTCAAGGTCATACAAGAATCCTTTATCTGTCCCACTCATAATTACCTGGCAAGAGGGGGGAGAAAGTTATGGATTAAATGCCGTTAGTTGAGTAGCACTGGCAGCTATTTTGTCACGTCAAGACCATGAATAGCGCCGTAGTACAACCACCTTTTGATCATCATATGGCCACGAAAGGCGTAGACAATAACGGGATGTTATTGGACTACAGATGCTCAGCTACATACATTATCCATATTTGAATTTGTCTACTTGGGCCTAATTTGTCACACATTCATGGACCTATTAACGTGACTTTGACTAGAGCACTTCCTGCGTTGCTCCTAACGGTGTGCCGGAAAGGATACAATGCGGCTTCCGGTAACGCAATGGGGCCTACTGTAGGAGAATATGAGAGATCGAAGGAAGCTCTGCTGAATCTGCAGCAGCTACAGCTGTGGTTGTGGTGGCCAACCAAGAGCGAGCGGAAAATACCCTGCGGGAAGAACCATCTCTAAAACCTGCAGCGCGCTTCTCATACTGCAGGACGTCCTTTGCGCAGAGGACGATCGGAGAGCATCACAAAAGTAATTGAAGAGCCAGAGTTTGTGCAGCCAAGGAAGGGTGTCAAGAGGTTGTCAAAGACCGTAGCGATGCCGCCTGAGCAAAAGCAGGGTCAACTTACCTCAGAGCTTCAGCTCTGATTTGGGACAAGATAGAGTATCCAATCTTTTTTCGATGCTATTGTGCTGTATACACTACTGACAACGGGCAGCACCTTGCACTGACCGCTAGGCTGCAACGAGTTCAACCTCCGTGACCTCAAGAAGGGCCCAGCGAAGGAGTTGACTGTACGACAGGGTCAACCTCGCAGGTCTGTGAAGCTGAGTTAGGATAAATTGAGAGCCAGGGAAATTAGGGTCCAGCCATCTGAAGACCCGCGACTGTCCCATTTTGAGCCCCTGTTCCATCCAGAACTTCCGAGACTCGATCCTGCGCTATTTCGGGTGGTGCAAAAGATCTTCAAGTCCTTTATACAGCTCCCGGTCGAAGAAATCGGACCAATAAGTTGGATCATTGGAAATCGAAAGTCAATCTTGCTAAAACAAGCGAGGAGCATTTCTTAAGCGATGTCACTAGCTGCACATTCTCGAACGAAGCTCTTCTCCAAAGAACTGTTATGATGGAGATCATCGACCGTGACCAGCTGCACAACTTTCAGACTTTCAACAGCGAAGGGCAATGGGATCAACATAAACACGATCATTTGACTTCAAAGGACAAATGGTTGGTCGGCTTCCCAAAGCCGGATCTGAACATCAACTACCTACTGGAATCACTCGATGAGATAGCTGCAATTCCGCCGTCCCTTAAAAGATCCTTTCGCCTTGATAGTCATGGGCAGACGCACGGGCGATGCCTTACATTCTTGTTTTTTGAGGTAGAGAGGGCTTGCGAGAAACTCGAGTACGCAGAGATGGCATCTCAATAGTGCCAGCCAGGCCCTTCTCAACATCTACGCGTCGGTGGCAGGCGCTCAACAAGCAGAAACGTTCTTCGAGAAGGTTCGGGTGTTCACGGTCGTTCTCAACGCCGAAGCCCTCTCTGTTCGGATGCACCGTGCAACCCCTCAGGGGCTAAATGGCCTCCAGTATTATTTTACCAAAGTGGTGCATAGCAGCAACTATTCCAAGATGCAGGTGTGCCTATTGCTAAGGCAGATTTTGGAGCAGTACGCCATCAAGGAACCTCATCCTATCTTGAATTCGGCCCCTGATACTGTCACTGAAGAATATAGCATCGAGGTTTCCGGCGGGCGGAGGGCAGAGTCTGCAGAAACCACTATGGTAGAGCGAGTGGAGAAGCGAGGGACTCCCTTGCTCCCGCAACAGAATTCGCAGTCGTTCGGCTTATCCGCTTTGTCAAGGTTGATCAATGAAGGGCCGGGTGCTCTCCAAGAGTTGAGAACATAGACGACATTTTGCTTTCCATTGAATTTGATACCTCAGTGTCTGACCCGTTTGATGATACTTGGCTTCGGAGAATGCTAGTGGAACGACCCAGATCTATAGTAAAACAGGTATGCTCGAAGATCGACTGCTCCACCTTTTGTTCTGCCGTAAGCAAGATATGAATCCTCATTAACACTAATAGGAATAGAAGCATTAATAAAAACGTATTTAAATTCATTCTGAGTAGTAAGCGTCTGCAATTGATCGGGTCTTTGGCCTCGTCACGGATGCTGAGCTGTGCTACGCCCTACGAAGAATGGAATCGAATCCAGGGGAGAGCCAACCATTGTTGAAGAGTTGCTGAGACACGCAAGCCCTCGAGTCGTCGTCGCATGCCCAAGAGAACGATGATTCCGATTTCGAGGTTAGCGCCATTTTCATACCAAGCATTTTTAGTGCGCACCGGATCGCCGCGTCATCCCGAGATTAGCTAAGCTAGTCCCAGTCGAGTAGGCCCCCCCAATCCAGTTAGCGGCGTTGCTCCCCTGAAGCTGTCCAGAGTCCGACACCCAATTTCCAGAGGTACCCACTCTACACCGCACACTCCTATCTCGCTTCCCTCCTCTTCTGACACGCGTTACTCCTCCTCCTCCTCAGCACAGTAAATTTCCAGTCCGTACATCTTTCCCGCTATTCGTCCTTGCAAGCTGCGAGAGCCGCGCGAGATCTTCAAAAGCAAGCTGCAGGCTGTTTGTTTACTTGGCCTTGGCGTCTAAGCGAGCACAGGGGTTGCCATCGAGGTACATGAACAGGTTGTTGAACTTGACAGCGCACTTCGAGTCCGGACTCGAAGGAACAACGATATCGTCACTTCAGAGGACTTGATCAATCTCACATTCTCGAAAGGGCGTGTGCGACTCTTATCAGCCGTTGATTCAGTAAACACAACACAACACTGCACTGAAGCGCTCGCTCTCTCCATCCCGACCTCGCTTCCACGTCGACTTCAACCCCGTCACCTATCTACCTCCTGACGCTCGATTCCACATGCGGCTCCACACCTCCTCCGCCGTGACCCTCCTGCTCCCGATGCTCGCTTCCACCTCACCACTCGCAACCACAACCAACCTCCCTCCACAACCAACACCAACACCATCCCTCTCACCCTCACCCGCCCTCAACCCCCTCTCCTGGCACCCCGTATCCACCCTCCTCCTCCTCTCCACCCC
>JAABUK010013605.1_pt1 | contig 10122 bp, 7 predicted proteins | sample 5559141 | NCBI WGS metagenome assembly JAABUK01 (sample SAMN10711869, study PRJNA513367) | rock metagenome | isolation source: Antarctica rocks | place: Antarctica: Victoria Land, Pudding Butte nord | collected 2016-01-03 | reverse complement strand
TGCTGGTGCGTACCGGCGTCGCCGACGTCGTCCTGCCCGAGCTGCCGGCGCTGCGGATGGAGATCGACGAGCACCACCAGCACAAGGACGTCTACGCCCACACCCTGACCGTGTTGGAGCAGGCCATTGCGCTGGAGGGTCCGAGCGGGCCCGACCTGGTGCTGCGCCTCGCCGCGTTGCTGCACGACATCGGCAAGCCGGCAACCCGGCGCAAGGAGCCGGCCGGCGGCGTCTCCTTTCACCACCACGAGGGCGTCGGCGCCAAGCTGGTCCGCAAGCGGCTTACCGCCCTGCGCTACCCCCGCGACGTCGTCGACCCGGTGGCCAAGCTGGTCTTCCTGCACCTGCGCTTCCACGGGTACGGCAAAGGCGAGTGGACCGACTCGGCGGTACGCCGCTACGTCACCGACGCCGGGGACCTGCTCGATCGCCTGCACCGGCTGGTACGCGCCGACAGCACCACCCGTAACCAGCGACGCGCGGCCGCCTTGGCACGCTCATACGACTCGCTGGAGGCGCGCATCGCCGTCCTGCGCGAGCGCGAGGAGCTCGACGCGATCCGGCCCGACCTCGACGGCAACCAGATCATGGCGCTGTTGGGCGTGGGGCCGGGACCTGAGGTGGGCCAGGCCTACCGGCATCTGATGGAGCTTCGACTGGAGCAAGGTCCGCTCGGCGAAGAGCGGGCGACCGAGGAGCTCAGGCGATGGGCCGCTGCCGGCGCCGGCGATGCCGCCAGCGATGCCGCCAGCGATGCCGCCAGCCCCCGTGCTCCTGGTCCTATACGCCCTCGCGGGTGAACCAGGGCCGATGGGCGGACGGGAGCTACGCCACCCGGGCCGCCGGCGCCGGCGCACCGCTACGCCAGGCGTAGGTCAACGCGGTCACCGCATAGCCGGCGGCGATGAAGATCAGGACGGCGTAGGACTTGCCGGTCGCCGGCAGGGCCAGCGCTGCAAAAGCGGCCGCGGAGACGAACGAGACGTTGAAGCAGATGTCGTAGAAGGAAAAGACCCGGCCCCGGTAGGCGTCGTCCACGGCCCGCTGCACGATGGTGTCCACCGTGATCTTGGAGCCCTGCGAGACCACCCCCAGGAAGAATGCGGCGACCAGCAGCGGCAGGTTGCGGTACGGCAGGCCGAAGACGATCTCGACGGCTGCGGCCGTCGCGAACAGGCCGACGATCCAGCGTTGCTGTCCCCACCGCCGAGTTGCGGCCGGCGTGATGAGTGCGGCGACGAGATAGCCCAGGCCGGAGACCAAGACGACGGCGGCCAGGCCGCCCAGCCCGGTGTCGGAGGAGTGGGCGCCGTTCGGGAAGTAATTGCGGTATAGCAGCAGCGTCGCGATCGTGGAGACGCCGTAGAAGAAGCGGTGCGCGGAGATGGCGACCAGCGCATGGCCGGCCTGCCGGTGCGACCACAGATGCCGGGCACCGGCCACGACGTCCCCGGCCACGTTCCGGAGGGCCTCGTGAGGTCTTTGCCGGGGGAGGTCGTCCGGCCCGAGCAGCCGGCTGTCCATGGCCGAGGCGCATAGCGATGAGGCCAGGTACAACGCCGCTGCCGCCGCCATCACCAAGCCGACGCCGAGATTGTCGGTGCCGACGAGGCCGCGGATCGCAAAGCCGATCCCGCCCCCGATGACGGCGACCAGCGTCCCCGACGTGGTTGACAGCGAGTTGGCCGTCACAAGCAGGTCCTCGCGCACGACGTGCGGCAGCGCCGCGGACAGGGCGGAGAGGAAGAACCGGTTGACCGACAAGACCGCCAGCGTGGCGATGTAGAAGATCGAACCGGACTCCCCGGCGAGCACCAGCAGCGCCACGCCGATCACCATGGCGGCGCGCACCAGGTTGCCGACCAGCAGGATCCGCTGCCGGCGCCAGTGGTCGATGAGCACCCCGGCGAACGGCCCCACGACCGAGTACGGCAGCAGCAGCGTCGCGAAGGCCGCCGCCGCCTGCCCGGCCGAGGTCTGGCGTTCGGGGGAGAAGAAGACGTAGGAGGCCAGAGCGACCTGGAAGACACCGTCGGCGGTCTGCGATGTCAGCCGCGTGGCGAGCAGCCGCCGGAAGTGCCGCACGCCGAGGACCTGAGACAGGTCGCCGGCGGAGGTGACGGCCGCCGCGACCGGCAGCGCCGACCGGGCAACCGGTCCTCCCGCCGTCCCCGCCGCCGGTTCTGCCGCCTGTCCAGCGGCGAGCTCCGGCGCCGGTCCCGCCGTCGGTCGGTCGGTCGGTCGGCCCGCCGGTTCTAGCCGGTCGACGAGCGCGCCGCTTCCAGTCGGCGCTGTGCCAGCGCCTCGGCGGCGTCCTGGGTGGTGGTGCCGGCCTCGTCGGCGCAGCGGAAGATCTCGGTCAGCGCCGCGCCCACGCCGGCAAGCTTGGCGGCGAGATCCTCGGCAGACCAGCCGAGCACCTCCAGGCCGAACAGGTGCAGCGCCCCGCCGGAGTTGATGACGAAGTCAGGGGCGTACAGGATGCCGGCCTCGGTGAGCCGGCGGGCGTCGTCGCGGATCCCGAGCTGGTTGTTGGCCGCGCCGGCCACCACGCGGCACCGCAGCAGCGGGATCGACTGGGCGTTGAGCAGCCCCCCGACCGCGCACGGCGACAGCACGTCGCACGGCGTGCTCAGCGCCTCGTCCATCGCGACCGGCACTGCGCCGGTGGCCCGCTGCGCCTCGGCGGCCCGCTCGGGGTCGATATCGGTGATGAGCACGCGCGCGCCGTCTCGGACCAGCAGGTCGAGCAGCACCCGGCCGACCCCGCCGAGTCCCTGCAGCAGGACCGTCCGCTTGCCCAGGTCGGCGGTGCCGAAAGCATGGCCGCAGGCTGCGCGCATGCCGTGGTAGACGCCCACTGCGGTGTCCGGCGCGCTGGAGCCGGCGCCCCCGTGCTCCGGTGAGCGGCCGAAGACGTGCTGAGTGCGCTCGCCGATCACGTCCATATCAGCCGCGCTGGTGTTCATGTCCGGGCCGGTGCGATATGTCCCCTGCAGCGACTCGATGAGGTCGGCGTAGCGCAGGAGCAGGTCCCGCCGCTCGGCGCCGTCGAACAGACGGGGGACGGCCAGCACCGCCTTACCACCGCCGGCGGCGAGTCCCGCCGCGGCCATCTTGAACGTCATTCCCTCCGACAGCCGCATGGTGTCGGCGAGCGCGTCGGCGGGCCGCTCGTAGATGCGCATGCGGGTTCCGCCGGCCGCCCCGCCCAGGGCGGTCGAGTGGATCCCGATGAACAGATACGTGTCGTGGTGGGCGTCGTAGCGCGTCACCACGGCCTCGCCGTCCCACTTGGCCAGCAGTTCCTCGATAGAGGACGTCATCTCGTCACCTCGTTGGTCGCATCGTAGCGAGCCGGCGGGTTAGCCTCGGTCCGATGACGTCAGCCGCCAGCAGTAGCCCAGACCCGGTCGGTCCCACCCGCATCGACCTGCGCGCGCAGCTCCTTGATGCCCGGATCGCCGGCGATGTCGCGACCCGCCGAGAGAACAACCTGGAGAACTTCGCCCGGATGAGCCGGCGCGAGCCGCTGTTTCTCTTCGGCCTGGAGCCAACCGGCCGGTGGTCATTCGACGACGTGCTGGCGCTGATGGCGCAGCGCTGCGGCGTGTCACCCGACCCGCAGCACCGCGCCGGTCAGGACACGATTGGTGTCGACCTGACGCTGGACTCACTCGACGCGATGGCCGACCGCATCGGGCACGCGGCGGCGCGGCGCGAGCGCGTGCTCGTCGCCACTGGCCACCCCCATGGTCTGCGCCCGGTGCACACCGCCGTCGCGCGGGCGCTGCGCGAGGCCGGCGCCACCCTGCTCACGCCGGCCGCCGGCTGGCGCCATCCCGCCGGCCCGTACGGCAACGAGGGTCACGACCTGCGCTACCGCGACGACGTTGCCATGCTCGGCGGGCTGGTCGGCCTGCACCACACCCACTCCCCGGAGCCGATGCGGGCGATGCTCGCGGCGCTCGCCGAGGCCAACGAGGCGCCGCCGGACCTTGTGGTCGCCGACCACGGTTGGGCCGGCGCCGCTGGGCAGGCGGGCGTGGACGCCGTCGGGTTCGCCGACTGCAACGACCCGGCTCTGTTCGTCGGCGAGGCCGAGGGCACGGTGCTGGTGAGTGTCCCGCTGGACGACAACGTTTCGCCACACTTGTACGACCCGATGATCGCCTACCTGCTCGACCGCGCCGGCCTGACCGGCTGAGCACGAAACGGCGCGCCTCCCGTAAAGGGAGACGCGCCGTCTCAATGTGCAGCGGGGGGTCGGGCTCAGAAGCGAACCTTCCAGACCTGACCGACCACCTTCGGCGCGCCCGGACCTGGGCTGACGCCGGCGGCGGGTGCGACGCTCCACGCAGACACGAACACGTTGCCGTCGAGATCCGCGGCCACGCCGGCCGGGAAGGGAACCGGCATCGAGGTGCGCGTGTTGGCGTGCAGCATCACCTTGGTCAGCTGCCCGGGGGGGCCACTCGTGCCGCCCGCGAACGCCTCGCTGACATACATCTCGTTGTGCATGCCGAAGGCGATACCGGTGATCGTGGTGAAGCCGCCGCGCCAGCCGAGGATCTTGCCGCTGGGCGAGAGCTTCCACACTCGGGCCACGCCTGGCTCGAAGTGCGCGAGCTCGCCGACGTAGATGTTGCCGTCCGGCCCCATTGCCAGGGACGTGGGCACGGCTTGGCCGTCGCACTTGTCGGTGAAGTGACCGCCGCAGCCGTGCCGCGGCAGCACGGTGAGCACGCTGACCTTGCCGCCCTTGACAGCGAGGATGTCGTTACCCCCGGCGTCGGCGACCAGCACGCGGCCATCGGGCAGGGCGAGCGTGGCATAGGGGTTCGGGTTGACATCGGTGCCGTCAGGGTTCTGGGTCAGCTCCACCTTGGCGATGTTCGCTACCGGGACCGGGCCGTTGCGAGAGGCCAGGATCAGCTTGCCGGCCAGATTCTGGTAGGCGGGCTTGGCCGGCAGGTCCTTCGGCGGGACCCACGCCTCGGCGATAAAAATGGCGTTGAGCCCGCGCGCGGTCACGCCGTCGGGTCCGGCTGCGAACGAGCCGTCGGGACCGGCGGCCGACGGCAGGTTTTTGACCACCCGGTAGGGAAGGCTGTTGCGGCGCAGCGCCGGATTCGTCACCAGCGAAATCGAGCCGGTCAGGCCCAGGCAGGCCTCCCCCTCATCGCCGCTGAAACAGCCGTCCGTGCCGCCGTGCCCCGCCTCAGCAATCAGCAACTGGCGGTGCCCTTTGTCGGCCCAGGCGAGCTGGCGAGGATTGTTGAGCTTGGTGACCACCACGACCGGCGCACCAGCGGCGGTGACTCCGGTCGCGCCGGCCGGCGCCGCCTGTGCCGGGGCCGTGCTGACTAGTAGGCCGCCCACGGCGACCGCGACTGCCGCGGCCGGTCCTGCAATGCGTCGTCGCATCTACCGTCTCCCATCGGTTCGAGGGTGAGGCCGACCGACTGTCGGTCCCCGCGGCGGACGCTAGTCCTCCGCGAGGCTCCTGCCTAGAGCCATTTTGATCACTACAAGCAGCGGCCCGGCCATCTCAGATGGCCGGGCCGCTGGCGCGACACCGATCAGCCCTCGACGTCTCCGGCGATGAACATCTCGACGGCGGCGCGCGCCTCGTCGTCGCTGAACTGCTCCGGCGGGGACTTCATGAAGTACGACGACGCCGACAGGATCGGCCCGCCCAACCCACGGTCCATGGCGATCTTCGCCGCGCGAACCGCGTCGATGATCACGCCGGCGGAGTTGGGGGAGTCCCAGACCTCAAGCTTGTACTCCAGGTTCAGCGGCACGTCGCCGAAAGCGCGGCCCTCGAGCCGGACGTAGGCCCACTTGCGGTCATCGAGCCACGGGACGTAGTCCGACGGGCCGATGTGGACGTTGTCCTTGCCCATGTCCCGGTCGACCTGCGACGTCACCGACTGGGTCTTGGAGATCTTCTTGGACTCCAGGCGGTCACGCTCCAGCATGTTCTTGAAGTCCATGTTGCCGCCCACGTTGAGCTGCAGCGTGCGGTCGAGCTGCACGCCACGGTCCTCGAACAGCTTCGCCAGCACGCGGTGGGTGATGGTGGCGCCGACCTGGGACTTGATGTCGTCGCCGATGATCGGCACGCCGGCGTCGGTGAACTTCTGCGCCCATTCCGGGGTCCCGGCGATGAAGACCGGCAGCGCGTTGACGAAGCCGACCTTGGCGTCGATGGCGCACTGGGCGTAGAAGCGCGCCGCGTCCTCCGAGCCCACCGGCAGGTAGCAGACGAGCACATCGGCCTTGGCCTCGCGCAGGGCCGCAACCACGTCGACCGGCTCGTCGTCGCTCTCCTCGATCGTCTCGCGGTAGTACTTGCCGAGGCCATCAAGGGTGTGCCCCCGGGCGACTGTGACGTTGAGCGGCGGCACGTCGGCGATCTTGATCGTGTTGTTCTGGCTGGCGACGATCGCCTCGGACAGGTCGCGGCCGACCTTCTTGGCGTCGACGTCGAACGCGGCGACGAACTCGATGTCGCGGACGTGGTACGGGCCGAACTGCACGTGCATCAGGCCCGGCACCCGCGCGCTCGGGTCGGCGTTGCGGTAGTACTCGATGCCCTGCACGAGCGACGAGGCACAGTTGCCAACGCCAACGATCGCTACGCGTACTGAACTCATGACGTGCTCCTTCTTCGGTGGTTACTGCTCGGGGGTGGTCACGGTGGGGGGCGTGCCGGCCTGCTCGCTCGCGATCAGCTCGTTGAGCCAGCGGACCTCGCGGTCGACGGAGTCCAAGCCGTGCCGCTGGAGCTCCAAGGTGTAGGTGTCGAGGCGCTCGCGGGTCCGGGACAGGCCCGCCCGCAGCCCCTCGCGCCGCTCTTCGACGCGGCGCCGGCGGCCTTCGAGGATGCGCAGCCGGACGCCGGCCGGGGTCTGGGCGAAGAAGGCGAAGTGCACGCCGAAGCCCTCGTCCTCGTAGGCGTCGGCATCGACCCGGGCCAGCAGCTGCCCGAAGTGCTCTTTGCCGTCGGCCGTGAGCTGGTAGACGATCTTGCCGCGCCGGCTGGCTAGCGGCTTGTGCTCGGCGACGGTCGGATCCGGGCTCTGCTCCTCGATCCAGCCGGCGTCGCGCAACCGCCGCAGCGTGGGGTACAGCGAGCCGTAGGAGAAGGCGCGGAACATGCCGAGGGAGGTGTTGAGCCGCTTGCGCAGCTCGTAGCCGTGCATGGGCGACTCCTGCAGCAGCCCCAGCACGGCGAACTCCAGCATGTCGACCTCCCCACGGTTAGGCGTTTTCGTCCCGATGCGCTGTTGTCTCGATGCGCTGTTGTCTAGATGGCTGTTGTCTAGATGCGCTGATGTATCGCGGTGATACATCGTGGGAGGGTATGCGGTGCGCGGCGCCGGCGCAATAGCGACGCGCCGCGGGCGCACCTGCGTACCCTCGCCCGGATGAGCAGGAAGCCCGGCCGGCGCCGGCGTCGCCTCGCCGTTGTCGCCGGCGCGACCGCACTGTTCGTCGTGTGTGCCGGACTCGGCGTCATCTACGCCGCTACCCGGATCCCGCTGCCCGGTGAGGCGCGCAACAAGCAGCGGTCGGTCATCACCTTTGCCGACGGCCGCACCGAGATGACGCGGTTGGGCGCGGAGAACCGCACTGAGGTACGCCTAGCCGCCGTACCGAAGCCGGTGCAGCAGGCGGTGCTCGCGGCCGAGGACCGGGACTACTACAAGGAGAGCGGGATCTCCGCTCGCGGGATCGCCCGGGCGGTCTGGGCCAACCTCCGGGGGCAGGACCTGCAGGGCGGGTCGACGATCACCCAGCAGTACGCCAAGAATGCCTACCTCAGCCAGGAGCGGACCTACCGGCGCAAGCTCCGCGAGATCGTGATCGCGATCAAGCTCGACCGGCAGTACTCCAAGGACCAGGTCCTGGAGTGGTACCTCAACACCATCTACTTCGGCCGCGGCGCGTACGGGATCGAGGCGGCGGCGGAGACGTACTTCGGTGTTCCATCCAGCCAGCTCACCGTCGAGCAGGGGGCGGTGCTGGCGGCCAGCATCAGGTCGCCGGCCGGCTACGACCCGCAGGAGCATCCGCAGGCGGCGGTAGATCGCTGGCACTACGTCCTCGCCGGGATGGTGACCAAGCGCTGGGTGCCGGCCGCCACCGTGGCCGCGGCGAGCTATCCCACGGTGCGGCATATCGGCGCCAGCAGCTTCAACGACACGTCCGGGCCCAAGGGATACATCGTGCGCCAGGTCACCCAGGAGCTGGCAGAGCACGGGATCAGCGACGCTGTGCTGCGCAGCAGCGGCCTGCGAGTGGTCACCACTATCGACGCCCGGGCGCAGCGCTCGGCGGTCGCCGCGGTCAACAAGGTCTTCGCCGACCAGCCCAAGGACCTGCGGCAGGCGCTGGTCGCGGTCGACCCGGCCACCGGCGGCATCCGCGCCTACTACGGCGGCAAGGTCGGCAACGGCGCGCTGGACTACGCCGACCACTCGTTCCAGCCCGGCTCGAGCATGAAGCCGTACGTGCTGGCCGAGGCGCTGAGCCAGGGAATCAGCTTGTACTCGCGCTGGGACGGCACCTCCCCACAGACGTTTCCCGGTCGCGGCGCGCCGGTCTACAACAGCGGTGACGGCCAGGGCGAGCAGTGCTCGGGTTGCGATCTCGTCCGCGCGACGGTGCTGTCGCTGAACACCGTCTACTACGCGCTCACCGCCAAGGTCGGCGCGGCCAAGGCAGCGAAGCGGGCGGAGCTGGCCGGGATCCGGCGCCTCGCCGGGCAGCCGATCGAGGCGTTCCTGCGCTCGGGCAAGCTCAGCAACGGCTTCGGCATCGGCCAGTTCGAGATCTCCCCCCTGGACCAGGCCGACGGCTACGCGACCTTCGCCGGCAGCGGGGTCCATCACGACCCGTACTTCGTGGACAAGGTCGTGCGGATAGACAACGGCGCCGTCGTCTACCAGCACCGCCCGGCACCGGGTCGCCGGGCGTTCCCGGCCGGCGTGGCGGCCGACGCAACGTACGCCATGGAGCGGGTCATCCGCTCCAACCGAGGTACGTCCTACGACCGCGGCTTGGCCGACGACCGGCCCGCGGCGGGCAAGACCGGGACCGCTGAAGACCCGCACGCCACGCAGGCGAATGGCAATGGTGGCGGCAACAGTGCGGCGTGGATGTGCGGCTACACCCCGCAGTTGGCCGCCGCGGTGTGGGTCGGCCATGACGACCTGCGGACGGCGCTGGTCACCGCCGCCGGCCGACAGGTCTACGGGATCGGGCTGCCAGCGCTGACCTGGCAGGCGTTCATGGACGGAGCGCTGGCCGGCGCGCCGATCCGGCAGTTCCCGCCGGCGGTGTTCGGTGGCCGCAGCAGCGTCGGCAACGGCACTTTGATCGCCTCGCCGGCGCCGCAGGTAAGCCTGGGGCCGGTCCCGGGTCCGTCGGCCAGCCCCTCGGCCCAGCCGCAGCAGTCGCCGACTCCGACTCCGCCGACTCCGGCCCCCGCCCCCTCCACGCCGGCCCCGTCCACGCCGGCGCCCCGCCCGTCGCCGAGCCGCTCGGCCGGCATCGTCGCGAGATGACTCCGGCCGGCCGGGTCGCCCCGTCTGCTGAGGACCCGCTGGTCCGCGGGCTGGTGCAGGCCGTGGGCGGGCCGCCCGGGCGACATGCCCGGCCAGGGCACCGCTTCTGGTCTCCCCTGCGCGTCGTCCTCGCGCTGGCTCTGCTGGTGCTCGCCGGCGCCTGGGTGCAGAAGGCGCCGTGCCGCGACGCCGCATGGGCGCACGAGTACCAGTACAGCCACGCCTGCTACACCGACGTGTTCGCCCTGTACTTCAGCGAGGGCCTGGATGCCGGCAAGGTGCCCTACCTCGACCATCCGGTGGAGTACCCGGTGCTGACCGGCGCGCTGATGCAGGTCGTCGCCTGGCCGGCCCGGCGCTTGGACTCGCATCACCCGGCACGGACTTTCTTCGACCTCACCGCGCTGCTCCTGGCCGCCTGCGCGCTCGTCACCTGCTGGGCGCTGACCCGGCTGCATCGCCGGCGGCCCTGGGACGCGGCGATGTTGGCGCTGGCGCCGGCCATGCTGGTGACGGCGTACGTCAACTGGGACCTGTTCGCGAT
>JAABUK010013603.1_pt1 | contig 10123 bp, 7 predicted proteins | sample 5559141 | NCBI WGS metagenome assembly JAABUK01 (sample SAMN10711869, study PRJNA513367) | rock metagenome | isolation source: Antarctica rocks | place: Antarctica: Victoria Land, Pudding Butte nord | collected 2016-01-03 | reverse complement strand
TTTACGGCAACGTGCCAACGTAATTTCGGAGAAACAAGAAGCTGAGTATAACGTTGCGCGGGCGTACCATATGTTAGGGTTGACACATCTCGCTATCCCGTATTATGGGCGATGCCTGGCACTAAACAATGATATTAGAGCAGATAGTCTCAACTCTACGCAAGAGGACTTCGCAAAAGAAGCAGCATTTAGCCTACAAGGCCTTTGGGCTGCGAATGGAGAGCTCAAAGAAGCCCTAAAGGTAACAGAAAGATGGCTTGTACTATAGTTTATTGTATTCGACATTGATGCTTAATATAAGAATGCCTTGTAGATAGATACAACACGGAATGCATGTGAAAGAAGCAATAAAGAAAGACGATGGGCCTGTTCCGCGGGTCATATCATAGAATCGTGGAAGACGCCGTGGGCAAGGACTGAACCATATGTGCTCTTGGGCAGATATTTAGGATGGCTTAGCTTTTAATAGGCACTTAGACACAGTGTCCAGTCCCATTTATCTGCAAATGCGTAAGAAAACGATAATGTAACCTCTGCTGATTCCCAAGTCCTCATCAGAGTCGAATGACTCCTCGAAGTCAGGCGCCCAGCCATGGGTAAGGTGCATCTCCGCTCAGCGCGAAAGCAATCAAAGATACGAGTACTTCCGGATTGCCAAAAGTAATGTGTCTTTGTTACTGGCATTATTTGTAGATTAGAAAGGCGCAAAGTTATCTTGGACGTTGGTGGGAGGATTTCTGACCGCACTAAGCCGAACAGGTTTAGGGTGGGTGGTTGGAGCAAGTGAATAAGGTAGGTACGGAATACCTTACCTAGTACCTTACTTTCTTTCCCTAATATGGGAACGACCAAATTGACAATCTGGCTCATTACAATTTTTAGCTGGTAAGATACACGGTCGCCTTTAACCTCATATTGTTTGCCAAATTTCCCCTAAGACAGAAGAAGCTCGAACGTCGTCCAAGCGTCATAGGAGACCGCCTAAGCTGTTGACTCGATCTTTGTGTCTCTCCATGAGCAGGGCCTAACTGTCAGCGATGAGTATGGAATATGAAAGCCTGAAGGACCAGTGGAGTGATGTCGAGGATCGAGATGGCATCAGACTTAGTTGGAATACCTTTCCAAGCTCTCGCATGGTACTCGCAACACCCCACGTCTTACCTACGAGGTTGCGAGTAGCTGATGCTTGTTAAGGAAGCTTCGAGGCTTGTTGTGCCAATCGGTGCCCTATACACACCATTAAAGGAAAAGCCTGATACGCCGTTGCTTCAATATGAGCCGGTTGCCTGCAAACCTCCATGCAGAGCAGTGTTGAATCCTTTCGCGTATGGCTCCTTTGATGCAAAATTAGGAGAATAGGACTGATTATTGCAGGCAAGTGGACATTCGTGCACGATTGTGGATATGTCCGTTTTGCCTGTCTCGGAACGGATTGCCTCCGCATTACAAAGACATCACCTCGGATGCCATACCTCCTGAGCTACATCCGTCAAGTACAACAATTGAATACCGTCTAGCACGGCCTGCACCGTCCCCTCCTATATTTGTATATGTAGTGGACACATGCCAGGAGGAGGACAGCTTAAAGGCGCTCAAGGATTCGTTAGTGATGAGCCTTAGTCTTCTACCCCCGAACGCTCTTGTTGGCCTAATAACATTCGGGACAATGGTATGATCTTAGATTGCCGCTTTAACGCTTCTGCAATTGACATGAAGGTAGGCACAAGTGCACGAGCTTGGTTATACAGAATGCGCCAAGTCTTATGTGTTCCGAGGGAGCAAGGACTACAACGCGAAACAGGTCCTGGAAATGCTGGGTCTAGTGAATTCGGGCGTGCGATCGAACGTACCTCAGCAGCCTGGTAGACCAATTCCAATGATGGGACCAGCGGCTAGATTCTTACTGCCTGTGCAGCAATGTGAATTCCAACTTACGAATGCTCTGGAGCAGCTCCAGAAGGATCCTTGGCCCGTGGCAAATGACAAACGCTCCTTGAGATGTACTGGTGTAGCGTTGAGTGTTGCAGTAGGTTTATTGGAGACTTCATTCCAGAACATGGGTGGTAGAATCATGCTCTTTGCTGGCGGACCAGCCACAGAAGGACCAGGTTTGGTAGTTGGTCCGGAGTTGCGGGAGCCAATACGATCCCACCATGATATTGACCGCGACAATATCAAGTATTACAAAAAGGCCCTGAAGGTCAGCAAGCCCAAGAAATTCGGATGGATGAGTAGGTGGCTAATTGAACTAGTTCTATGACAATCTCGCAAAGCGCACTGCCCACAACGGTCACATCATTGATATCTTCGCTGGTTGCTTAGATCAAGTCGGTCTTCTGGAAATGAAAGGTCTTTCAAACTCTACCGGCGGACACATGATTCTTACTGATAGCTTCACCTCGTCACAATTCAAGCAATCCTTTGTACGAATTTTTGATAAGGACGCTTCTGATAACCTGCTCATGGGCTTCAATGCCTCCCTTGAAGTACTCACGACGAAAGAATTGAAGGTCACTGGTCTTATCGGTCATGCCGTATCTCTCAACAAAAAATCAAGTTCCGTAGGAGAGACTGAATGTGGTATCGGTAATACGTGCTCATGGAAAATGTGTGGTATTGACCCCACGGCAACCTACGGATTGTACTTTGAGATTGCTAATCAAGGGGGACCAACGCAACACCAGCAAGGTCCACAGAAGGGCATGATGCAATTCTTGACTTATTACCAGCACTCCTCAGGCCAATTTCACCTGCGTGTGACAACAGTGGCACGAAACCTGAGTGGACCTGCAGGTGATCCTGCTATTGCACAATCTTTTGACCAGGAAGCCGCAGCGGTTTTGATGTCACGCATTGCTGTGTTCAAGGCGGAGGTTGACGACGGACCTGACGTGCTTCGCTGGGTCGATAGGATGCTCATTCGATTGTGCTCTAGGTTTGCAGAGTACCGAAAGGACGACCCCTCCTCTTTCCGACTGGAGAAGAATTTTACACTCTATCCGCAATTCATGTTCCATCTTCGCCGCAGCCAATTCCTCCAGGTATTCAACAATTCCCCTGATGAAACCGCGTTCTACAGGCATGTTCTTAACCACGAATATGTGGGAGATTCTCTAGTCATGATTCAGCCTACCCTGGACTCTTATACCTTTGAGCAGGAGGGAAGTGTACCGGTCCTGCTCGACTCAGCTTCTATACAACCCACACACATCCTTCTTCTAGACACCTTTTTCCAGATCTTGATATATCACGGAGAGACAACTGCAGAATGGAGGAAAGCAGGATATCAAGATCAAGAAGGCTATGAAAACTTCAAAAGAATCCTTGAACAGCCAAGGGAAGACGCAAGGGTCAGTATCCCAAAACAAGTTGGCATCAAGCTATGATTACGTGTAACTACTTACCTACTTTAGGAACTGGTGCAAGATCGATTTCCGTTACCGCGATTCATCATATGTGACGCCGGGGGGTCACAAGCTCGATTCCTTCTATCAAAGCTTAATCCTTCTACTACACATACCACAAGCGCATATGGTAGCGCATCGCAATCTGCCCAGACAATTTTTACAGACGATGTGTCTTTGCAGACCTTCATGGATTCTCTTATGAAGTAAGTAGTTTGGATGTGCAGAAGCAAGGCCCTTAAAGCTAATATTATCATTAGACTCGCGGTTTCCAACACGAGCTAGGGATTTGCTGGAGTATATATATATCTTAGCTTCCGAGCTCGCGCTTTGAGAATACTGTAGAACCAGTGCAGATATTACAGCAATCAAAGTTGACTGCATTAACATTATTGTTCATTGATTCTAACTCCTTGAAATTCCTCAGCTTTGACTCCCGCTGTCGGAGAACCCTAACCTCGCCAAAGTGTAAGATACCTTAGTCTGTATTGTAATCTACTTTCAATCAATACCGCTTGTAAAGCTATGATTACCACTTTAGCGCGCACACACGAAGTTCAAATTTGATCACCTCTGATATCAAGGAAAGTTCGAACAACGATCGTGCTTCACTATGCGTATGTATTCTATATATTTGCAAGTAGCATTTGACTGATAACTTCTGGTGTTGTAGCTCCCAAATTTGATCCCAACGAGGTGAAGGAAATGTAAGCAACACCGCCCCCCCACTCCCACTTCATATCTCATAGTCAAATACTCTCCGCCATATTCAAGATAACTAAACGACCGCGTATGCAGCACCTTGAGAGCCACGGGGGGCGAAGTCGGTGCCTCTTCCGCTCTGGCACCTAAGATTGGGCCCCTCGGTCTATCCCCCAAAAAGGTTGGGGAGGATATTGCCAAAGCCACAGGCGACTGGGTACGTACGGAGGCAGCATGGCCCATTCAAGAGTGCAATTATCTATGGTAGAACGGATTCTAACACGCTATTCAACAGAAAGGCCTTCGTGTGACTGTCAAGCTTACTATTCAGAATCGGCAAGCTGCAGTCTCGGTCGTCCCGTCGGCGTCCTCCCTTGTAATCAAGGCTCTCAAAGAGCCGCCTCGAGATAGGAAGAAGGAGAAAAATATCAAGCACTCCAAGTCAATCCCCCTCGAAGAAATCATCCAGATTGCCAGAACCATGCGGTTTAAGTCGCTGGCGAAGGAGCTCAGCGGAACGGTGAAAGAGGTTCTGGGGACAGCTTTCAGTGTGGGATGTCAGGTCGATGGAAGATCGCCGAAAGAAATCAGCGATGACATCGAGAAGGGGGAGATCCAGAGTAGGTATTTTGCAGCATTCCAATCCCTTCACTGGTCAATGCTGACACGCCCACAGTTCCAGAATCATAGGCTTATTCGCATTGGGTTGCTGTATCATCTTCCTCATTCATGATATCTTTGTTATAAAATGAGATTATGTTATGCCAAAACCCAATAACGATCGCGCACACTACACACGACCAGAGTCCTCCCGCCTGATGCATGAAAACTTTGCCAACACTCTGGCCCTTACCTCCTTTCCCTTGAGGATTGGTTCAATCTATGGTTCGGGCCTATTTTGGTGCAAAGAAGATGATACTCTATTGAGAAGCCTACTACTCACCGCGACATCTTTTTCCGCTTGGAGTAGATGTGGGGGTCCATCTTTCGTGGCCTACATTGAACGCTATCGACGGCTCCGTTTCTATCCATTTCATTCTGGACTGATTGTGTAACATTACGCCTTGACGATGCTAGGAGGAGGCTGCTTACACATATGCTCGCGAATTATCAATCATTTACAGGGGAGACCGTGTAGATTGTGTATGTAGGCCGTAGATGGACCTGTGGAGGCAACGCATCAATTCATTGAGGATGGTATATTACTATATACGTAGTAATGATATGGCCGTAAAGTCAGATATAGGTTTGAGTGCAAATAAGGTACCTTGCTTGACTCACATATGAGCGTGTTAAGATACAAGTCATTCGAAATTGTCTCCAAGGCCGAGGCTTTGGCTTGTCCCAATCAGACATCATTACCTAAGGTACCGTTGTCTCATTGTCGGTACCTCCGTAGAGTACCGTACCTTAGATACGGAAAGTTATGCAGTGTTCGTCAACGAAATCATGCAGGCAGAAGGAAGGAACACCAGAGGAAACGCAGTATGATATTAATAGTGACATTATGTGTTTGATGAGCTTCCAAGGTTGTGATGCTACCAATTACCAGTCTGCTAGAGCATTGTTTGGTCGCAACAAGCACCATCCATTCAACGCATCCCATGCATAGATACCTTAGTCTCTACTTTCCAGCACTCTACAGCCTGCAAGCACCTATCATTTGAGGTGTTGATATTATGCTTGTCTAAAATACCGCGTACGCAAGACTGCAAATAGCAAAGCTCGATTGAGAGACTGGAAGACTGGATGTCGTTCCCTCACTTTTCATGATCGTTGGTGCAAATACGGTATGAGACATTGCTTTACTATCATTACACGGTATTATTGTTCGCCCTTCTTGCTCTTATATTTCATTACATCGTCCCCGTATTGAGTATTCCAAAACAACCATGGTCCTAGATTTGCAATCATCAGAGTCACCAGGCTGCCCGACTCGAGCGGTTCATCTGTCTGTCACACTCTCCCGAAATCGTGACACCGGGCTCTGCACCTGTACTACGACTACGACTACTACTACTACTACTACTACTACTACCACTACGACTACTACTACTACTACTACTACTACGGCTCTATCCTCTTTTAGCTTGCGAGGCTGCAAGCCTTAGCCATCAGCCCCACTAAGGCACTGCATTAGAATGCTAGTTACCTATCACTACTACCTCCAACATACCATTTCCCGGAGAGAAAAATACTCGTTGCGTGGGACGTTCATTACCACATAGCTCGTACTGTTTTCCAGCGACTTCCTGACTTTTCGAAAGCCCCAAACCGTTTGGCCGACTGGAGCCTCAGTTTAAGCCAATTTGGGCTACAATAGGGCAAACTTCTGGAGTGCCTCAGCCAATCTTCAACGGTCGGGAGAATGACATGCGCGAAGAACCGTATAAAAAGTCGCAAAGGCATTGGGACATCTCGCCTCCAACGATATTTCAGCCTTGTGTCGTCTATATAATTCCTCCGATTTCCATCGTCATCTCTTTAGCCGCTGTCAAACCGTTGCTTCGGCCGAATTTACCGCTGTCAAATTCGGGCTAGGGCAAGGCTTGATATTGACTCGAATATCTGTCTTTTCGCCTCATCATGTTCACGGATGTTGCTCATCGTCAACCTGGACACCACTTCTCCTACCCTCAGCATTCTGTCCGACAGAGTGACTTCAATAATTATTCTCTCAACCAGCCCCCGACCGACGCCTCCCAGTTCGGACACCGCAATCTTATCCGAAACAGCGGCTTTCGACAAAGACTTCAGAGACCGGAACAGTATGCTCACCCATTGCAGCTACCATCATCTCTTTCAACTAAAATACCGAACTCGGAGTCCTACCAGGCAATTTCAGATGCCTCAGAGCATATGCTTCGGCGAAAAACGCCGAATGGAACACTTGCTGCAGGGTATGACGGAAGGCCAGTAGAGTGGACTTCCAGACCACACGCCATGAAACATTACTTGATGCCGATTTCGAAATCCGTGGGGGAAGCTATGTACACATCTGTCCCTACTGGGACGCTTGAAGAGTACTCGCCAGAACGCAAAGACCTATCATTTTCTGCGCGGGCTGAGGAGCAAAGGTATCGGGTCCGGCGCAATAGTAGTGGAAGATGCCAATCAGCTTATGAGACCCGCGATGATGTTGGAGACTTCGCACACACCCCAGAAGCAAGAAGACCTGATACACTTTCCGCTACTGGGATAGACTCGGTCTTGCATCAAAGCTCTCTATCCCACCATTATAACTACTTTGCAGGCGGTCCGCAAGTTCCAACGGTGCTGCAGCCCATGTGGCCGCCATGCTTAGGTCTTACGTCCCTCAATAATTCTGGACCATATGGGCCTTATTGGCCGGACGGTGCATTCGTACCCTATCGCCCTGCCCCGCTTCGAGATCCGCGATATCAATGTCGAACCCAAGGTAGCCACGTTGATGGTGCTGCTCAGCTGCAGATTGCTCTTAACAAGCATCCTGACTGGTCCCGAGGCGGCTCTAACGTTGATCGCATGGACTGGGCCGAGTATTCGTCAGATCTCGCACATCACCACCAGTCATCCGCTAACCATTCAGTGCCTGAGGCTGATATTCTCAGAAGGAGAGAAAACTTTCCAACTAGCCTTGAAATTATTCCGGCACAACAGCCCGAAGCAAATCGGTTGGCGTATCGCGTTAAGCCGCTACCTCCAAGGCCACCGGGTGTGCGGGCAAGAACCAGCTGGGAGCGTGGCCAACGTCCTTCGATATCTGAGCCGTTTCCTGTCCAACAAGCAAAATACCAGGAACCAGATCCTCAAGCGACCAATGCTCATTTCAAAGAAAAGGTTATGGTGTGGGCTCATCGAATCTATCTTAGCTTGTTGGCTTCCGTACACCAATCCCGAAGGGCGGCGTCACATACGCAGCGTCATGGAGAGAGACACCCACAACCCAATATTTACCCCAAAGCACCGAGGCAGCTTTCTTCACCTTCGTCGGCGCTTCAAGGGCATGCTTTCTTGGGTCAGAACAGCCCACAACGTCCGTTTGGGCTTTTGCATAACAGCGACGACATGTCTCCTCATCACTTAAGTAGTAAGAAGCATATCTCTGGCACACCTAGGACTTCGCCGGAAGACTTCGCCGGGATGTTTCAGCCTTCCACTCTTCAGAATGGGCAATCTCTTCAGTCGTGGCAGCTAAACGGACAGTACGTGTCTCCAGCATGTCCTACACCTGGCCGCGATCATCGTGATCAGCGGGGATCGCTTATGTCTCCACCCACCCGAGAATATGAAAACTCTCCAGCATGTGCCGCAGCAACTGCGATTGAGCTTCTCAATAGGCTCTGTCAAGAAAGCGGCTGGGAGTGGACTGACGGACTACTTCTCGGAGGGTGCTTAGCTTATGGATTGGGCGATTATGAGAAGGCATTCAAATGGTACTCGAAGGTCTTGAATTGTGACCCAAAGTAAGTCATGTGTGCAGTGAGCGACAGTCTTTAGCTGACAAAGTTTAGTAATGTGGAGGCCATATCCAACCTAGCGGCTACACTGCTTTCTTTGAATCGCAGGGCAGAAGCTGAACGTTGTTGGCTCCGCTCCGTCAAGCTTCGTCCCAGTTACTTTGAGGCCGTTGAGCATCTGGTTGGCCTCCTCTGCGAAGACCACCGTGGAAAGGAGGCTGTTAAAACCATTGAATTTGTAGAACAAGCGCTTCGAACTGGTCAATCTTCTAGTCTCATGGGTCACTCAGAGCGCTACAGCGAATCCGCCAGCGAGGCTAGCCTCTCCCCAAGTTATTCGGCTTCGGAAAGATCCGATTTTGGGGTTGTCGAGCAGGAGACTGGCGAGGGTCGAACGCCAACCGGCAAAATTCTGAGATCCTCCAGCTTCCACTTCAGCGGTTATTCGATCCCTCCGTCCGAGAACGGCAGAATCCTCGCACTGGTTCATGGAAAAGGGAATATGCTCTACGCTCTTGGGGATAATGCTGGAGCCGCTAAAGCGTTTGAAGATGCCATACTTATTGGGGCAGGACAGCGTCAGCTTGGGATTCGAGGGCTCATTAGGCGGATATTAAGGGTCTGCTCAGACCAGACCACGGCGAATAGGAGAGACTTTCGTGAGGACAGCGCTGCTGACAATCCTATATTACTTGTCCCAGAGATGGCCTTAGAGACGTCGCATCTGGTATTTCCGTCCCAAGGTCAATTACCCGGTCTTACGGACGTGGCTGCCGGAGTGGCCAAAAAATCCGCGATTTTGATTATTAGTAATTCACTGTTGTCTCTTGCTAAGATATACCAGGATGGGATGTCTTCTAGCGGAGCCTCGGCTACTGGACCAAGGGCGACCTCTGGGGTACAGGATATACTTGCACTGTACTATCTCTCGTTATCACTTCAGCCGAGTCCATCGACTGCGAACAACGTTGGCATTCTGCTCGCTAGTGTTCAGCAGTCTACTCCTACGAAGCTGAGCATGAGGCCGAGCAAGAACGCCACCCCAATAATCCCAGGGGTTGTACCTGGCAGTGGAGTTGCGCTCGCACTTGCGTACTATAATTTTGGCTTAAACCTCGATAATCGTCACGCTCATCTCTATACGAACCTCGGCAGTCTTTTCAAAGATATTGGGCAGTTGAACGCTGCCATCAAGATGTACGAAAAGGCTGTCGAGTGTGATGGCAAATTCGACATAGCTTTGGCAAACCTAGCCAACGCTGTTAAAGATCAAGGCAGGATTAGTGACGCCATAGTTTATTACAGGAGAGCTGTCGCATCGAACCCCGAATTTGCAGAGGCTGTTTGTGGACTTGCAAATGCCCTCAACTCGGTCTGTAGCTGGCTTGGTCGTGGTGGCATCAAATATTCTGATGGCAAACGAGATCGGTGGCACGTGGACGAGCAAGGGATGTTATATGATGCCAGAATGGCTCAAAACACTAGCTCTGGCTGGATCGTGCGAGTTGTTGCTATTGTCGAAAAGCAACTTCGAGACGGCGAGGGCTGGGGCAAAGGTGTCCTTCACGCCATTGATAC
>JAABUK010013602.1_pt1 | contig 10124 bp, 9 predicted proteins | sample 5559141 | NCBI WGS metagenome assembly JAABUK01 (sample SAMN10711869, study PRJNA513367) | rock metagenome | isolation source: Antarctica rocks | place: Antarctica: Victoria Land, Pudding Butte nord | collected 2016-01-03 | reverse complement strand
ATGGGTGCCGCCGGCCTGGTCGCGGTGATCTTCCTGCTGGACGTCGTCGCCCAGGTCCTCGGCGGGCAGAGTATCGTCCTCGACGTGCTGTTCATCGTCGGCGCGGCGTTCGTCCTCTGGCAGGGGTTCGAGACCTCCCGCGAGCTACGCTGATCCGGCGACCCTGACCCGGAGGCCGTCCCTTGAACGCGACCCCGGGCAAGCCCCGGCGAGCCTGGATCTGGCTGGTGCTGGTCGCTGCGCTGCTGGCCGGGGTCTTCGTCGCGAGCTGGGTGGGGCCACGCCCGAACCCGGCGAAGCTGCCCACCCCGAACGGCTACGACGACCTCGTCCGGGCCGGGTCGATGATCCGGGGCGAATGGCCGAACAAGGGCGACCTCGCCAGGGCGGATCTCGCCGAGGTCCGGGCCTTCGTGGCGGCCAATCGCGCGTCCCTCGACCGGATGCGGGTCGGGCTCGGCCGCGAGTGCCTGGTGCCGATCGACGACACGCAGGACGGGTTCGATCGCCACTTCGAATCCGTCCGGCCGCTCCGGCCGCTCGGGCGGCTCTTGCGAGGCGAGGTGATCATCGCCTTGGCCGAAGGCCGGGTCGAGGACGCCTTGCGGGGCGAACTGGACGGGGTCCGGCTCGGCCTGGCGGTGGCGAAGGGCGGGATGGGCAACGACCTCGCCGTCGGCTGCGCGATCCAGGTCTCGACGCTGGAGGGGATCGCCGGGCTTCGCGACCGGATCCCCCGCGACCGGCTCGCCGGGCTGATCCGGGACCTGGAGGCGGCCGACCGGCTCCGCGTCACGCCCGAGGCCGTCGAGGCCCGCTGGCTCGCCTGGTATCAGGGTGCCCACAACCCGGCGATGCGCGCCATGCTCCGCTGGAGCGGGGCGTTGCAGCAGCTCAAGACGGCCGAGCGGACCATGATCCTCCGGGCCCGCGAGCGGGTCGACCGGAGACTCCGCTACCTCATCGCCGAGCTGGCCATCCACGCCTACCACGAGGACCGGCAAGCCTGGCCGCGATCAATCCGCGAACTCGTCCCGGCCTATCTCTCCGCCGTCCCGATCGACCCGACCACCGGCCGGCCGATCGACTACCCGGCCAACGAGGCCGGCGAGCTGACCGACGACCTCTCCGCCATCGCCAGGCCCGACGGCGAGGTCAGGCCCCGCCCTTGACCCGACCGGCGATCGCCCCGAGGAGGCCGTCCCAGGTCGGGACGCTCGCCTCGACTCCCACCGTGAATCCCAGCCCCTCGATCGTCGCCGAGGTGATCGGGCTGAGCGAGGCCAGTCGGACCTCGCGGCCGACCCGCAGCCTCGCCGAATCGGGGAGGAGGTCGAGGAAGCGGGCGGCGATGGCCGAGCTGGTCAGCGTCACCCAGTCGACCGACCCCGCCTCGATCCGCCCGAGAACTTCGGGCGGGATCGCCAGGGCATCCGCGTTCCGATAGGCCGTGACCTGCTCGACTTCGGCGACCTTCGCCAGCTCGTCCTGGAGCAAGGTCCGCCCCCGGTCGGCCCTGGCCAGGAGGAGCTTCCGCCCGTCGACCTCGGGCCGGAGGGCCTCGACGAGCCCCTCGGAGCGGTGCGAGTCGGGCACGAGGTCGGCCTTGAGGCGATAGGCGAGCAGGGCCTCGGCCGTCGACGGGCCGATCGCGGCGACCTTCACGCCGCCGAGGGCCCGGAGGTCGCGGCCGAGGGCTTCGAGCCGGTCGAAGAAATGCCGGACCCCGTTGGCCGAGGTGAAGGCCAGCCAGTCGAACGAGCCGACCCGGCCAATCGCGTCGTCCAGGGGCCCGAAATCCTCGAGGGGGAGGATCCGGACCATCGGGGCGAGCAGGGCCTCGGCCCCGAGGGCTTCCAGCGCCTCGACCGACCGCGCGGCCTCGTCCGAGGGGCGGGTCACGACGACCCGAAGGCCGGCGAGCGGCAGACCTTCGAACCAGCCCAGGCCGGGGCGTCGAGCGACCACCTCGCCGACGACGAGCAGGGCCGGCGGGCGGATCCCTCGGGCGAGGTCGGGCAGGGTGGCGAGGGTCCCGGCCACCGTCTCCTGGTCGGGCAAGGTCCCCGACCGGATCATCGCCGAGGGGGTCGCCGGGTCCTTCCCTTCGCCGATCAGGGCCCGGCAGATCGCGCCGAGCCGGGTGACGCCCATGTAGAAGACCAGGGTCCCGGGGAACCGGGCGAGGGCCGACCAGTCGAGCCGGCCGGGGCGGTTCGGGTCGTCATGGCCGGTGACGAAGGCGACGGCCGAGGCCCCCTCGCGGTGGGTGACGGGGATCCCGGCATAAGCCATCGCCCCGAGCCCGGCCGTCACCCCCGGCACGACGCGGAAGGGGATGCCCCGGGCCCGGAGGTACTCGGCCTCTTCCCCACCTCGGCCGAAGACGAAGGGGTCGCCCCCCTTGAGGCGGACGACCCGCCGGCCTTGCCCGGCGTGTTCGACGAGCAGGGCGTTGATCTCGGCCTGGGTCATCGTGGCGTGATTGGCCCGCTTCCCGGCCGAGACCCGCAGGGCCGTCGGGGGCGCGAGGTCGAGCAGGCGGGGGCTGGACAGGGCGTCGTAGACCACGACCTCGGCCGAGGCCAGCGCCTCGGCCCCTCGCCGGGTGATCAGGCCGGGGTCGCCCGGCCCGGCCCCGACGAGGATGACGATCCCCCCGGTCGCGCCCGTCACGAGGCGACGGGGGCGGCGCCCTTCTTCGGCTTGTTCGAGTCGATCATCAGCAGGCCGAGTTCGTAGAGGCCCAGCATCGGGATCGCCAGGGCGAGCTGGCTGAAGACGTCGGGCCCCGGCGTCAGGATCGCCGCGGCGGCCACGATCACCAGCACGGCGATCTTCCGCTTCTTGCGGAAGTCCTCGCCCGTCAGGATCCCGATCCGCTCCAGGAAGAGCATCACCAGCGGCGTCTGGAAGGCGACGCCGAAGACGACCGGCAGGATCGTGGCGAAGCTCATCCAGTCCGTGATCCGCATCGTCGGCTCGATCCCGAGCCAGACGTTGAACTGGAGGAGGAACATCAGGGTGTAGGGCAGGACCCCGAAGAAGCAGAGGAAGACCCCGCCCAGGAACAGGCCGAGCGAGAACGGCAGGAACTTCTTGACGTAATGCCGCTCGTGGCGATAGAGCCCGGCCGCGATGAAGGCCCAGACCTGGTAAAAGACGAACGGGCTGGTCAGGACGAGGCCGCTGACCATGCAGATCATGAAGTAGATCGTGATCGTCTCCAGCGGGGCGAGCGAGACCAGGGCGCTGCGGAAGGTCGTGGTCGAGACCTGACCGATCAGGTCGCCCGCGTCGGCGGTCAGGGGCAGGTCGATCGTCAGGTCTTGGATCTCCGCCGCGTCGGGCTCGGGCAGCATCGGCTTGAGCTTCGGGGCGATCCGGGAGACTTGCTCGATGAAGTCCTTGACCGGGATGTGGTTGACCACCGTCGGGCTGAGTTTCTTGCCGTCGCGGGCCTCCTTGGAGAGCCGGATGGCCTGGTCCTTGTAGAACTGGTCGAGCGTCTGCTGGGCCGGCCGCTCCATCGTGTGGAAGACGTACATGCCGATGCTCTCGCCCATCACCGGCAGGGGGATGAAGGTGATGACCATCCCCAGGAACAGGCCGATCAGGGCCAGGATCAGGCGATAGCGGAGGTCTTCGATGTGGTCGCCGAAGCTCATCGAGACCATCTCGGTTTCTTCGGCGAAGAGGTCTTTGTCGGTCCGCATGAGGGGTCGTTCCACCCTCCCGGTCGGGGGAGGAATCGGGGCGTGCCGATCCGTCGGAGGTCGGCGAGCGGTTCGCGGTGGGGAGGAGACGCGGGAGCATCGACCGGTCCCGAGGTCGAGTCCGCTGGGCGGCGCCGCCGGGGGCCTCGCGGGGACGGCCTGATCGGCGGGGGCGTTCCTTGGACCGTCCATCCTACCCGACCGGGCTCGGCCCTGCCAAGGGGCGAAGCCAGGGGCGACCGGCCCGCCCGATCAGAAGGGGATGTGCTCGATGGTGCTCGACCAGTCGTCCGGCGAGGTGGCCCTGGCGATGAAATCCAGGTCGCCCACGAACTGGCCGATCGTCCCGTGGATCTGGTGGCCGAGAAACGGCCGGCCATCACGTTGCCAGGCCTCGGCGAGGGCCTTGAACCGGATGTCCTGGGTGAACAGGACCCTGCCGAGCGAGCCCGCCCGGGCGAGCAGTTCATCGTCCGGGAGTTCGGCCGAACCGTCCTCGCGGGCCGTCAGGACGTCGAGCCCTCGGCGTCGCAACTGGTCGGTGATCGACCAGGGCACGTGGACATCCACCAGCAAGGGCGTCACCGGGCGACCCTGGCTCTCGCCCTCAGGGCGAGCGTCGATGGGAGGGCCCTCGCCCTCTCGGCATCGTACCGATCCAGCTCCTCGCGGATCTCGGCGTCCACCTCCTCGCGATGATCCCAATAGTAGAGGAGGGCCGCATGGGCCTCGGCAGGGCCCAGATAGTCATGCTGGCGGCACATCTCGTCGGCCGACCAGCCGTAGGCCATGTAGTCCATCACCAGTTGGGCGACCCGGATGCGTGGGTGCCCGGCCAACCTCGCGGGCTGGCCCTCGGCCTTCTCGACGTGCGGGTAGACCATCGCCAGGGCCATTCCGGTCGTCCTTTCGGTGAGTGTCCCTCGATTGTAGCAGATCGCCCGCCGGGGGCGAGTCGGCCGCCGGCCCGGGCGCTCGGCCTCGACTCATCCCCGAAAATGGCGTTGATCTTTTCCGCCAACGCTAGACAATCCCCGAGGCGGCGAGCTACAAGCAAGGACGTGAGCCAGGCTACTTCGAGGTCCGAGATGAAAAGGGTCATGGTCGACGCGCTCCACCCGCTCCGCTTCGAGCCGATCTTCAAGCGCCTGGTCTGGGGCGGGCGGAAGCTCGCGACCGTCCTGAGCAAGCCGATCGGCGAGGGGTCGGAATACGCCGAGAGCTGGGAGATCTCCGACCACCGGGCCGACGTCAGCCGGGTCGTCGAAGGCCCGCTTGCCGGCCGGACCCTGCGCGACCTCGTCATTTCGCACGGCGAGGGGCTCTTCGGCAGCGCCCTCGGGCCTCGCGAGCAGTTCCCCCTGCTGGTCAAGTTCATCGACGCCCGCCAGGACCTCTCGGTCCAGGTCCACCCCGACGACGCGCTCGGCCGCAAGCTCGCCAACGACAACGGCAAGACCGAGACCTGGGTGATCGTCCACGCCGAGCCCGGCAGCAAGATCTACGCCGGGTTGAAGCGCGGGACGACCCGGGCGGCGATGGAGGCGGCGATCGCCTCGGGCACCGTCGAAGCCCTCCTGCACTCCTTCGAGGCGAAGGCGGGCGACTGCATCCTGATCCCCGCCGGGACGGTCCACGCCATCGGGGCGGGGGTCGTCCTGGCCGAGTTCCAGCAGATGTCCGACGCCACGTTCCGGCTCCACGACTGGGGCCGGGTCGGGCTCGATGGCCAGCCCCGGCAACTCCACATCGCCGAGTCGCTGGAGGCGATCGACTACGACTCCGGCCCCGTCGCCCCCGTGCCGACGGAGCCCGAGCCGATCCCCGGCGGGTCCCGCGAACGCCTCGCCCGGTCCGAGTTTTTCGCCCTGGAACGGCTGACCTTGACCGGCCCGTCGATGGTCGGCGAGGCCGACCGGTTCACGATCCTGCTGGGGGTCGAGGGCGGGGCGGTGGTCGAGTCCGGCGACGCCTCGGCGACGATCGGCCTGGGCGAGACCCTGCTCCTGCCCGCCTCGATCGGCCCCTGCCGGGTGGTCCCCTCCGGGTCGGCCACGCTGCTGACCTGCGTCGTCCCCTGACCCTCCGGCATTTCCGACCGGCTCGCGAAGGAGTGCCGAATGGCCGTCGACCCCGGGGCGAATACCCCGCCGCCCGCTCGCCCGTTCCTCGAAATCCGCCCCTTGCTCCGCGCCCCCGGGATCGCCTCCGACGCGAAGAAGCTGATCCTCGCCGTCGTCGGCCTGCTGGCGCTCCAGGCCGGCTGGACCGTCCTGGCCCGGGGCCTCGGCGGCGAACCGCCGTCGTCCCCGGCCATCGCGATCGACCCGGCGGCCGGGTTCGTGCCCGACCTCTCGGCGGCCGGCCTCGGCGGGGCTGCTGCCCTCGTGGCCGAGCCTTACCGGGTCGTCCTCGCCCCGTTCGTCCCCCTCTTCCGCGGCGGCCTCGGGGCCCCCGGCTGGTTCCGGATGGCGTTGATGGCCCTCTGGTCGGCGGCCGTCTGGGGGATCGTCGGCGGCGCGATCGCCCGGATCGCGGTCGTGCAGGCCAGCGGCGAGGGGCGGGTCGGGCTGGCCTCGGCGTTGCGATTCGCCCTGGGCAAGGCGGCCTCGCTGATCGGGGCCCCGCTGACCCCGATGCTCGCCGTGGCGCTCCTGGCGATCGGCCCGGCCCTCTTCGGCCTGCTCCTGCGGATCCCCGGCCAGACCGGCGGGAGGGTCGCCGCCGCCCTGGGGTTCGTCCCCCTGCTGTTCGCCTTGGTGATGGCCCTGATCCTGGCGGGCCTGGCCCTCGGCTGGCCCTTGATGCACGCGACCGTCGCGGCCGAGGGGGAGGACGCCCCCGATGCCCTGAGCCGGTCTTATTCCTACGTCAACCAGCGGCTCGCCCGCTACCTCGCCCACGCGGCGGCCTCGCTCCTGATCGGCGCGGTCGGGCTGCTCGCGGCGATCGTCTTCGCCAGGCTGGTCCTCGCCCTGTCCGACTGGGGCGTCTCCCTCGGGGCCCCCGCCCCCGAGGCCTGGGCCGATTCCGCACGGTCCGGCCGCGTCTTCTGGGGCGGGGTGGTTGAACTGGTCGTCCGGGCCTGGGCCTACAGCTACTTCTGGTCGGCCGCCTCGATCGTCTACCTGATCCTCCGCCGCGACGTCGACGGCACCGCCTGGCACGACGTCTACCAGCCCGAGCACGCCGCCGACACCTTCGCCGGCGAGCCCGAGGCCCCCGCCAAGGCGGCCGAGGCCGAGGGCGGCTGAGCCCCGGGTCGAGGGCTCGGCCCGAGCGGCTCGCCGGCCTTTGGTCGGTTGGCCGTTCGTTTGGGGTCAGGCGAGCCGGGCCGCGACTCCCGTGCCGGCAGTCGGCGCCGGCAGGCTCTTCCCTTCCTTGCGGGCGACCTCGACCCACTCCTCGACGATCTCGCAGAGTTCTCGGTAGACCTCGACCTCGTCGGGCCCGTGACAGCACGGGCCGACGATCCCCGGGCACTGACCGACGAAGGCGCCATCTTCCTCGGACCACTCGACGACCTTCACGTATTTCGCGGCGTCGGTCACGATCCGGCCTCCTCGATCGCTCGGCGGGTTTCCCGCTCCTGGTCAGGTTTCGCGTCGTCCCCGGGTTGCCCGGAGAGGGTCACCCGGCCTCCCTTCGGATGCAGGTCATTCCGATGGCTGCGCTTGCCTCCTCGGTTCTCGAATCCCGCACGTACCAGGTCGGCCATCAAGTCACGCACCTTTCTTGGCATCAGGGCGTCCCCCTCATCCCCAGGTCCATTCCCAGGCCGACTCTCCGGCGGGCAAGTCGACCGACCATTCGAGCCGGCCGCTGGCGGGGTGGTGGGCGGGGGGTGGGGTCTCGGGGCGGGATTGCCAGGGGCCGAGGCGGACCAGGCCGGGGCAGGTGACCCCGACGGCCAGGGTGGCCGGGTGGTCGAGCCTGGCCTGGAAGCTCAGGCGGTGGACGGATCCGCCGATCGGGCGTTCCAGGCGATAGGTCGCCTCGCCGCAGGGGAACTTCTGGGTCAGGCCGACGTGGGGCCAGGCCCCGGGGAGGGCCGGGTCGAGGGTGATCCGGCGGTCGGGGGCGTCGTAGTCGAGCCCGGCGAGGTCGAGCATCGTCTCGATGAGCATCGTCTGGAGCCCCCAGACTCCCGAGTTCGCCCCGAGCCCGGGGCGGCCGCTGTCGCCCCCCCGCGGCGTCGACCGGATCGAGAGGCCGAGCGGGCCGAGCCTGGCGAGCAGGGCGTCGAGGATCGAGAGGGTCAGGTTCCAGATCCGCCCCTCGCCGGTCTCGCGGCCGAGCCGGATCAGGTAGCGGGCCATCCAGAGGGTCGCCAGGCTGGAGAGGTCGTGGGCGTGGCCCTCGCCGGGCAGGCCGTTGTGGCCCGGGGCCGAGCCGTCGGGCGACCAGCGGGCGAAGAAGTTGGCGTCGCCGGCGATCGCGTTGCCCTTGTAGATCGCCTCGGCCGTCGCCCGGACCCTCGGGTCGCTCGCCGGGAGCAGGTCGAAGGGGACGACCAGGCCGAGCATGCTGATGTCCAGGCCGGTGGAGCGCTCCAGGGTCCGCTCGGGCCGGTCGGTCCACCAGCCCCGGACCATCGAGAGCCGACGCCCTTCGAGGAACCGGCCGGTCGCGTGGTCGACCAGGCCGGGCCCCTGGCCGTCGGCGGTCGACTCGCGGAGGATCCCCTCCTCCCAGATCCGCCGGGCCCGCTCGTCCCAGCGCGCGGCGTGCGGCTCGCGGTCGAGCAGCCGGGCGAGCCGGGCGGCGGCGCGGAGCCCGGCCACGGTCGCGGCGTTGGAGTAGAGGAAGGCCCCGAACCGGCTGTCCCAGACCCCCGCCGAGCTGACCAGGCTGAGGTCCTCGACCCAGCGGAGCCCGGGGTGGCCGGAGGCCCCGAAGCAGACGCCCGCGGCCCGCTCGACCATCGGCCAGCACTGGCCGACGAAGTCGAGGTCGCCGGTCTTCCGGTAATACCGCTCGACTCCCCGGGGGATCATCGCGGTCTGGTCGATCGCCGGGGTCTCCCACTCGGGCTGGCCGTCGATGGTGTATTTCTGGAACCAGTAGGCATAGGCCCGGGTCTGGCCCCGGACCGAGCCGAGCCATTGCAGGGCCTTCCGGCCGACCTCGGGGTGCCCGGCCCGGCTCATGGCGTCGCCGGTCCAGAGGGCCTCGCGCGGCCAGCAGTAGGCGGAGATGCCCCGGTCGAACCCCGAGGCGATCGCCCCCCATTGCTCGTCGACGTGCAGGGCGGCGGCCAGGGCCGAGCGGCGGAGGCTCACCGCGTAGGTCGGCTTGGGGAAGTGCGGGCTCGGCAGGGGCTCGACGAACGCGTCCCACTCCTGCGCGGAGGCCTGCTCGACGGCGTCGAGGTCGGCCGAGCGGAACCAGGCGAGGGCGGGCTTGAGCCAGTGCTGGAAGGTCCCGGGGTCCCCTCGCCAGCCGGTGAAGGCCCCGCTGACCAGCAGGTCGACGCAGACCGAGCCGCCGGCGGGCAGCTCCAGCTTGCGCAGCAAGATCGCCTCGTTCGGGCCGGTCGGCTCGCACTGGACCTCGCCGCGGTCGTCCAGCGCGATGGCGAACTCGACGGTGGCGTCCCTGGCGAGCTTGCGGTTGACGTGGCCGTGGCCCCGGTTGGTCGCCAGGAGGGTCCGGTCCTGGTCGTGCCAGGAGAGCCCCGGCTCGCCGATCCCGCCGTTGACCTCGGCCTGGACGTAGACGCCGAAGACCGCCGAGGTCGGCTCGGTCCCGTCGTTGACGACCCGGAACCGCTTGATGTACTGGCCGGGCGTCTCGGTCCCCCCGGCGGTCCTCGGCAGGCAGGGGCCCATCGCCACGAAGTCGGTGGCCAGGACCCGGATCGGCCCGTGCCGCCAGCGGAGCTCGGTGGTCAGGAGGTTCGTCGCCCCCTGATAATGCTGGAAGGCCCCCCAGGCGAGCCGCTCGCCGAACCAGTCGAGCCGCCGCCCGACGGCCAGGCCGCCGACGATCGCCCGGAAGTGCGACCGGCTCTGGGGGAGCTCGCCCTCGGCGGGCCGGACGTCGGAGTGCAGGCCGACGGTCGGGAAGTAGACGTCGTGGGTCGCCCCCCGCGAGTCGACCCGGGCCGTCATCATCCTGTTGCCGACGAGCCCCTCGGGGCCCGGCGGGACGGCCTCGGACGTCTCGGTCCGGTCCGGGAGGTTCGGCCGGACGATGGTGTCCTGGAACGGGCTGGTCGCCGACTCGCCCCGGCAACTCGCCCGCGCGCGATAGTGGAGCCGGACGTTGACCGCCTGCGGTGGGATCGGCACGTGCCAGAGGCTGTTGACCCCCTTGTTCTCGACCCAGAAGGCGGGCAGGGGGCCGATCGCCTGGTCGTCGACGTTCAGCTCGATCGATACCTCCTGATCGGCCTCGATCGGGTGC
>JAABUK010013598.1_pt1 | contig 10128 bp, 10 predicted proteins | sample 5559141 | NCBI WGS metagenome assembly JAABUK01 (sample SAMN10711869, study PRJNA513367) | rock metagenome | isolation source: Antarctica rocks | place: Antarctica: Victoria Land, Pudding Butte nord | collected 2016-01-03 | reverse complement strand
GAGTGTCTCGGGCAGAAAGACGTCCGTAAATTCTCGTCGTGGGCGGAGGAATTGGCGGGAATCTTCAAGGTTGTGAAAGTTGCGGAGGGTTCGTACGGCGAAGTCTTCCAACTGGAAAAGAGAGACATACCATCGGGGATGGCTACTACAATACCACAGCAAGATCCAAACGCTTACGGAGGCTGTATCTTCAAACTCATTCCGCTCCGAGCCAAGTCATGCAAAACAGAAAGGCAAACCAGCCTGGATGCTCTCGTCCGCGAAGTCAAAATGCTCAAGCGAATGGACCCAATTCCGGGCTTTGCGCGCTTCCGAGACGTAACTGTCCTACAAGGACCATACCCCTTATCGTTTACTGAAGCATACAATGATCATAAAGCAAGGAAACCGAGCGGTTCCCAGAGTCAATTACCATCAAAATACTCAGAAAAGCAGCTTTGGGCTATGATCGAGATGGATGATGGTGGCAAAGACCTTGAGGTCCTGAAAAGACCTTCGGCATTCCAAATCTTTGACATTTTCTGGTTGACCTGCTGCACCCTTTCCTACGCCGAAGATATTGCCGAATTCGAGGTTGGTACTCTGCCAAAGTGTGCCTTCAAGCTCTCGTTCTAACACATCCTCCTTTCCAGCACAGAGACCTCCACATCGGCAACATCTGCATCAAATCAATTGAGCCCAACGCCACCCTGGACAGCCCCTACCGCCTAAACCTACGTACGCAGGCCCACGACCTCCGTCCTTCTAACTTCGGCTACTCAGGCCTCCGCACCACAATCATCGACTACACCCTCTCCCGCGCCAAATACGCCGAAGGCGACCATTCCACCACAATATACGACCCCATGAAAGTCCTCAGCATTTTCATACAGCACGGCAAGACCCCCGAGGCTTCCTACCAGTTCACCACATACCGCAAGATGCGCGACCACGCCATAGCAGTTCAAGAACAATCCCACAAAGAAGACCCGAGCCGAGAAAACAAGAAGAAGGATAAGTGGGAAAGGTTCATGCCTAGGACGAACGTCATGTGGCTGGAGTGTCTGCTTTGGACTCTGCTTTTCAGATCCAAGGATAGGATTTTGATGGGCAGTAATGAGCTTACGGAGGGCCTCCAGAGGCGGATATACGAGGGTTTGAAGAAGGTGCTCATGATGTTGGGTGGGCCGAGTGAGGAGAAAGAGCCCCCCAAGAGCGCGAAGGAGGTTGTGGAGAGGGGAGATGAGGAGGGTTTGTTGACGAAGGAGGATTTGCTGGCGATAAAGGAGATTTTGGACGCTTAAATTGGGGGGCATGTGCCCGAGTTGGGACGGTTGCCTAGTTGGGAAGGGCGCAACCGGGCTTGGCACTATGATTCTTGCATTTTTTTCCATGGAGCCGAAATGCATTGTGGGGGGGCCTTTGGTAGACCCTGGAGGGCACTGGATAGCTATAAATTTCCAGATGATAATCAGTGCATGATACCCCGGAGTTGGAAATCAAGAAAATTCTCCGCAGATTCTTCCGTTCCTCGAAATACTTCCTCGACAGCAAGGGGTGCCTTTCTGAGGGTGTTTCAAGCACCGGAACATGTTAGTTCATTTTCTTGAACCATAAAGTTTCTGAAGGGAATTCTTGGTTCTATAAAAAGTCAATTCCTGAATAGTAGGGCATCCTTTCCGTGCTCAGATGAGTAGTGCGAAAAAGTTTCTAAACTTTTCAAAGACACAGCAATGTCAAATTCAAATCAACTGACTCGTTAAAGCGCTTCCGTTTTAGCTCGGCCCCGTAAAAGATATCTCTTGGCAGGGGGGATGCTTACTCCGCAGCACTTCGTACCCACGTCCTATCAGCCCTAACTAGTTAGTGACCCGCCTCGTTTCTCAGCCCTCGAATCCTACTCACTCCCAACTATTGCAGAACTGAAACGTCCTTCATCCCGTCCCTTCCCATGGCTTCCTCGGCCTCTCGGCCATTCGGCATTTCGGTGATGTCGGCAGGCTCTCGCCGGAGGAGCCTTCGGCGTGATGAAAGCCCAGTCCATCTTCGGTTCCCATAGGAGTGTTATCAAGTAGATAAGACAGGTATTATGCCTCTCACCTTCCGCCTCAGCCCCAGCCTCAGTCATTAGCCCTCATTTCTTATATCTCTTTCTCACTCGCACACCTTACACTCTCGCTGTCCAGCAAGTCATCCACGTTCACCAACTCGAACCTCATCCTCAAAGTCATCTTCTACTCAGCCCAATTGACCCTCTCACCTCAACATGGCAGCCCAAGTCAACATGGCCTCCGAGCACTCCTTCCTCGAAGCGACCGTGGTCCGGCGCTCAACAATCGACCTGACGAAAGAATCCCCCATCCCCGACTCCCGTATCATCGAATTAATCAAGCACACCCTCTTGCACACCCCTTCCGCCTTCCACGCGCAATCCGCCCGCGCCGTCATCCTGCTGCACTCGGACCACGAAAAGCTATGGGACATGGCCTACACAGCGAGCCAAAAGGCCACCCCGGCCGAACTCTTCAACGCGCGCTTCATCCCGAACCTGACAGCGTTCAAGAACTCATACGGTACGGTAAGTAAAGCGACAAGAACCCAAGCCGTGTAAAATAGAACTCTCATCCCGGGCACAAAGAAACTAATTCCCGTGCCTACACACAGGTCTTATTCTTCGACGACCCGGACGCAGTAAATAACATGCCCAACATGCTCGGCAACCTGATCAAGAACTTCCCCGAATGGGGCGAGCATTCGAATGGCATGGCGCAATATATTGGTGATCCCGCAATTCCCTCCACCCTTCCCACAACACAAGACTAACACCCTTCTTTCCCCATAGCATGGACAGCCCTCTGCTCCTCAGGCCTGGGCTGCAACCTACAACACTACCAGAAATACATCGGGCCAGCCCTAAACGAAGCCTGGAACCTACCCTCGAGCTGGGTATGTCGTGCACAGCTCGTGTTCGGGACGCCGGGCGGGCCGCCGCGGGGTGGGGTGGAGAAGGCGTTTGCGGATATTGAGGGGCGGGTGAAGGTCTTTGGGGCTGACGGTGCGAAGTAAGTAGCTTGCTTAGCTGAGGTAGAGGAAGCAGGCAGGGAGGAAGGCGGGGTATAGACATATGGAGAAGAGAACAGTCATTCCTTCCCCGTGCTGGCATCTAAAGTAGGAGAAGAGACTGAGGTAGCTTAGAAACTTTTGCAAAGACAAATGCGGAAAATAGAAGCCTAAATACAGTATCGGGGTGACTGCGAAGATAATTCCAGACGAGGATTGTCTCGCGAGTAGGAAGTGGGTCAACGACACCAACGGCTTCCGGCTTCCGGCTTGAACAGCCGGCTTCCGCGCAGTCGGAGAAAGAATGAAGGCCGGAAGGGTTATTTATCCAATACATCTAGACGATGTCATCTCAGGAGGGAAAATTGTGAAAGGTCTTTCCTATGGCGTCAGATTGAAGTGAGCCACGTTTTGAAGGGTGTAAGCGATTTTTTGTGGAGCAAATGTCTGCTTGGGCTTCGCTGCTAGGAATGATGACCTGTCGACAGTGTATAAGTCAATATACCACAGTTTCTTGGCAGATAGACTAGATCTGTGTAGGCAGGCAGGGAAAGGCCGCACAGAAAGTGAATTCAAAATGAAAACCTGATGATTGTTGTCCCTGTTTGTGAGCATCACAACCACAGCACTGCACCTACATGAAAGCGTAACTCACCCAAGCCATCATACTTCTGCCCCTTCCTAGAGGCGTAATCCGACGGTTCGGGATAACACTCTATCCTTCCGCTCATGTCAGCTTCCGTCTCGCCCCCTCCTCTTGCCAACGAGATCTCGGCCGCACTCCTGGAGACTTACATGGATGAAGTCATCAAATCATGGCCGATTTTCACCCGACCAAATGTCTCCCCAGCGCGTCGCGACCTGTATTCTGAATTGGGCGTTCTCGGCAAAGGCGAAGCTGGTACTATCACAAACCATATCCTCATATAACCAGGAGCTTCCAATCCTCCTCACGTTGGTCATTTCGCGGTTTTGCAGAGCGGATTCTTCCAGGCTACGACCAATCTTCGCGTTGTCGCAGCCATCGTTGTAATTCTTCCAGACACATACCTCGAACAAAAGATTCAGAAAGTAGCAGAAACTTTCATCGTGACACAAGAGGATGGGGGAGACTTGTGGACTTCTCACCCTGGTCTTGAGACTCAGACTTGGGTATACGCAGCAAAAGAGAAGAAAGATCTGGAATGATTTCTTGGAGAGGATGTTTATGCAGGCGGAGAGAGGCGGGGTTCGGATTCGTTTCGTGGAGTTGATGGGGACAGACAACTTGAAGCCAAATTGAACACCAGCCTGCAAAAGCCCCAAGGCAGCTGCAATCGTGACAGACGCTGCTCGGAAGTCTGATGCGTTCTGCAAGCAACGTAGGGGCAGCTATCTGGCTATTCACCCTGGCATGTCCAGAAGAGGCATGGAGAAGAAGGCTCAAACACCTGGTATTGTGGCCGAATCGAGAGTCCTTCTTTCCGAGTGTACATCGTGGCCACCGAAGAGAGAGAGCAAATCAGTTCGACCCGCCATCGCAAGGGATTCAGTGAAGAAAAAGCGAGGAACTACTGAAGGAGCTGAAGATGATGGCACTTAGCCCTCAGCTCCTTGTGTCCAAGATCAAAGCTGAGAAAGTGAAGATGGGAGAGAAGAAGTTGGCGAAATTGAAAAGGTGACAGCAAGCGGCAAGGCCTCATCTCCTCCACATGAGGTCGACAGGAATACTGGTGAGAAAGAAGACAGATGCGTTGATGGGATCCAATATCAGTGAAGGACAATCAACACCCAACGGCCGCTACTTCACCATCTGGGCTTACTTCAAGACTCAACCCATGAAGGTGAAAGGTCCGCTTTGACCACTTCAGACATGAAACTGAGACACTTACTCGACTCTGTACTTCCAAACTATTCTCCCAATCAAATCCTGATCTCCAAGTGACAGCAGCCGCCATGTTATCGTTCTGGTATCTTCACAGCAGATGGAAATGAGAGTCAGCGTTCGCTTTGTGCCTCTGAAACATGATGCCCTGCTTCAGACTCGTCCTGAGACTTCTAATATAGCAGATTGCGTTCTGCACGCACAGTAGCCTTTGTTCGGGTGTTTCCTGATCTCAGGAGAGAACTCCAAGACGTACTGTAGCATCCGTTGTGACTTCAAGGTACCCTGCTGAGATTGCCTCGTATCTCGCTGTTTCCAGTGCACACTCTTGCCCACTCTCCTCTTCCGAAGGCACGATGGCCTCCTAGAATTCGTTGATTCATAATAGCTGTACTTGCCCGTACCATCATGGCATTCATGGGCAGAGTAAGTCACCATGAGCGAACCACTCGAGCCTTACGTCCGCGAAGCCTTTCTTCGAATCGGGAAGACACCAAGGTTCCCCCTCTTCAAACCATCTAACAATCCCCCTCAAGTGATCCGCGACGCCGTCAATCACATCGTTGTCTATCGTGGGGCTTTCAACCCTCCTCATGTCGGTCACCTTGGACTCTTGCAGCATGTGCTGCTCTACCATGGAAATGGCCTCAACATCGTTGCAGCAATGGTGTATCCTAAGAACGACGCATACATACAATACAAGAACGAGAGAGCTCGTGAGAAATTTGAGATCACCCAGGAGGATCGCTGCGTTCTCTGGGAGGACGACCACAAATTTCCAAACCGCGCCTTCACATGGAAATTGTGTGATGGTCAGGCGCAAGTCTTCGCTCGGAAACTGATTGAAGTCGCTGGGAAGACCGGGATCCGGATCAAGTTCATTTGGCTTCTCGGAGCCGAGCTAATGCCAACTAGAGGAGGGTTTTCGGATTGGGGGGGGCTTTGTCAAGATGCTGTTTTGAGTGACTTTGGTCGCCCAAACGAGCGCTTCCCGTTCTCAAGGCCTGCACAGATCCGGGGATACCTACATTGGACACCGATCTCATATGAAATCGAACGCGAAGGCAGGCTCTTAAGAAGTGGCACATTTACTCCATACCACGGACAGTCACCCCTTGTTGCGGTAGTGTGGCGCTGCGTGTCCATTGACGATTCTCATCGCAAAATCTACTTCGTGGCTTACACTGGCAATGCACGCTCGCACGCTCCGGTAGAGGGGTTAAGCTCAACAAGGATCCGGCAAGGATTGCGAGAGGAAAGAGGAGCAGAGCTTGTATCGACCATGTCAGGGATGGCTCTGAGCCCGGGTCTTCTCCTGAACAAGATTGCCAGCGGTGCAGTACGTATGGACGTCGATCAACGGGAGAGTATCAGAGGCAGCCTGAGCTTGTAAGAAGCCGAGCGGGCAAGGGAGGAGAAAAGGATCTGATGAGACGATTGTGCCGAGACGGACCAAGGAGCTTGGAGACTGTCCATCGAACGGCCGTCGTGAAAGCATTGACGTTGATACTAGAATGGGAGAGCTGATCTTTGCAGAGGCACGGAGGGGGAGGAGAAGATCGAACTAGAATGTACCCCAGGAAACACTGACGGAATAGAAGTGAAGTGGCATCCGGTATCCGTTCAGGTCAGGGTGAGATTTTAAGACTCGGTCTCTGGTTGTCTGATTGCCCCTAGATGCAGGATAACTTACCAAGTACGCTTCATACTCTCCTGACGGGGGTGCGGTATTACCCTAGGTTGATCAGACAACCACACACGTTCGAGTAGATCCCAGCCGATACAGAGGGAGGCAATGGGTGACACGCTTGGTCTTAAATACCCGTAACCTTTCGTGTATGGCTCGCGGGCACTTAATCGACGCGGGCATCGTCACACCACCACGTCTGTATCACGCCAGGTTTCCACTGCCTCACGCCACTGCTCCAATGGTTGCATTTTCTAAGACTCTAGACAACAATTGCTGAGGACCACTCTCTAGGCCATTGCTACGGTAATCAAAGGACCTCAGTCATTGGACTCGTTGCTCCCTCAGCCCACTGGGTTACACGACCGCGGAAGGACGCGCGCCAGTGGTAAGTCACGCAAACGCAAACGAGCTTTCAGTTGAGCAACGTCGCGCTTCACTTCTCTCCGAGCCTCGCTGGCTACTTGAATGTTGATGAATGCCTGTTTTGCATCTGCTTAGACAAGTATCTGTACCGCTCCAACCACCCACGCAGGTCTTGTCCATAGATCCGTGACATCAACATCACTGACATCTCTCAACGAGGCCCTTGTGATTGCATCTACGGTTGCGAGTCTGTCAACATGGCCATCGAGGTGATCGATCAAGCAGACCCCCCTCCGTCAACGTCACAGCTGCCCGTCGAGTGTTCTGTCCTGGCACATAATCTCCATGCGGAGCAACTTGCCCACAACACCCACGAGGGTGTCAGAGCATACCGGAGAGCTGCTGATTATATCGCTGCTGGTGAGTACGACGAACGCCGGCATGTACCCCAACTGATCTGGTCTGCAGCCATGATCTTCCTCAAGGACAACGTGCTGATGGACCGAGATCTACGGGCCAGCGATATCAAACCACGACTATTAGGTAATGTGAAACGGCCGATACCCATGGTGCAGGACCAAGCTCACAGTGTGATGAACAGGCCACTGGGGCACATGTCCAGGTCTCAACCTCATTCACGCCCATGCCAATCTGCTCATACAGAAGTACGACCTTGATATGATCTACTTGATAGGACCTGGTCACGGTGCACCTGCCGCTCTCGCATGTGCCTGGCTCGACGGGTCCCTGGAGAAGTTCTACCCTCAATACTCAAAGAATGCAACCGGCCTACATAATCTGATCTCCCATTTCAGCACTCCAGGGGGTCTTCCGAGGTTTGCCCCAGATACTGCCTCAGCCTCAGCATGCAGCTTACAGTTTTGACAGCCACGTGAACGCGCAGACTCCAGGTGCCATCCACGAAGGTGGAGAATTAGGTTATGCCCTATCTGTCGCTTATGGGACCGTCATGGATCAACCTGATCTTATAACAATCGCCGTCATTGGCGACGGAGAAGCAGAGACTGGACCAACAGCTACGTAGGTGCCCAACATAAGAGTGGTGTCAATCCTGACCTTGCTGCGAACAGAGCTTGGCATGCGAACAAGTACATCGATCCAAAAGAGTCTGGCGCAGTACTGCCAATACTGCACGTCAACGGATTCAAGATAAGTGAAAGAACCATTTCCGGCTGCATGGATAATCGAGAACTCTCCTGCCTTTTCGCAGGATACGGTTATCAGCCATGTTTCGTGGAAGACCTCGCAGAAATTGACGGCAACTTCAGCGCCGCTCTTGAATGGGCTGTGAACGAGATTCACAACATTCAGCACGCGGCACGCTCTGGAAAGCCAATCATCAAGCCGCGGTGGCCAATGATTGTATTGAGAACGCCCAAGGGGTGGGGATGCCCCAAGAAGATACACGGAGAATGGATTGAGGGATCATTTCGTGCCCATCAAGTTCCTCTGCCCAACGCGAAATCTGACCCTGGTGAGTTACGAGCACTTCAAGATTGGTTACTGTCCTACGCTCCGAAAGAGCTCTTCCCCTCAGGTCATCTTTGTGAGCAAGCCGAGCAGATTCTCCCACGGCACAAGTACAAAAGGCTTGGCCAGAACCCCGTCAGCTGGCATGGATGCAAAGATCTGAATGTGCCAGATTGGACAGACTACGCTTTGTGCAATACCGACGAGGCGAGCTGTCTGAAAACTGCGGGCGGTTATCTCGATCAAGCACTTCAGGATAACAAGCAGTCGCTGCGAATCTTCTCTCCAGACGAGCTGGTCAGCAATAAACTTGACGCCGTCTTTGAGCACACCTGCAGGAATTTCCAGTGGGACCAATACAGTAGGGCCAGAGGAGGACAGGTGATCGAGATCCTATCAGAACATACTTGTCAAGGTACAGTTTCATGCCTTCATCAGCGCAAATTTGACTAATCGAAATGCAGGCTTCCTTCAGGGCTACACCATGACAGGTAGAACGGGTATCTTCCCAACCTACGAGAGCTTTCTCCCAATCGTGTCGACAATGATGGTGCAATACAGCAAATTTTTAAAGATTTCGGCCGAGACGCCCTGGCGCCGAGATCTCAGCAGCCTTAACTACATCTCCACAAGTACCTGGACACGCCAAGAACACAATGGACTGTCCCACCAGAATCCAGGTTTCATTGGATCAGTCCTCGCTTTGAAACCAAGCATTGCGCGGGTTTACCTGCCTCCCGATCCGAACACGTTCCTATCGACGTTGGCACACTGTTTACGCTCGAAGAACTACATCAACCTGATTGTGGGCTCGAAGCACGTTCAGCCTGTGTGGCTCAGCGCGAAAGAAGCAGACGCACACTGCATAGCGGGAGCGAGCGTCTGGAAATTCTGCAGCACAGACAATGGCATGGATCCAGACGTGGTGTTGGTTGGAATTGGAGCCGACTTGATGTTTGAAGTCATAGCGGCGGCAGCATATCTTCGTCAACTTGCGCCGGCCCTGAAGGTACGCGTCGTGAACGTCACCGATCTAATGGTACTGGGCTTGAGGGGCTCTCATCCACACTCGTTGTCGCCCGCAGACTTCGACGCTTTATTCACGGCAGATCGGCACATTCATTTCAACTACCACGGATACGCCGTCGAGCTGCAAGGATTGCTCTTTGAGAGAACGAAGCTGGGTCGTGTTACGATTGAAGGTTATTGTGAAGAGGGCACCACCACCACCCCTTTTGACATGATAATTCGCAATCGTTGTTCGCGGTACCACGTCGCTTTGGCCGCCATCAAGGGTGCCGCAGCATACAATCCCGGGCTTGCGTTGGAGCTCCAGCACATTACAGCTCGGATTCAACATGACTTAGCCAAGGCAGTGCAATACATTTACAGTCGTGGTGAAGACCCCCCCGGTACATACGACAGGCCTACATTTCCCCATCATCATCCTAGCTATAGTCAGGGATGGTTGAATGTTGAACATGGCGAGTTGCATCCCAGTGTAGCGGGAGGGGCAGAGACGGATTGAGCTACGATTTTAGTGCTTCGAAGAACTACTAGTCGCCAGCCATGAGAAGGTGGAGAGAAGCTTCTATCGAACAAGTCAACATCGCAGCTTAGACACAGTCACTGGATTCCAGGTCCAATGTTCTGATTCTGTTCACAAATCTTGATTCTAAGA
>JAABUK010013597.1_pt1 | contig 10129 bp, 11 predicted proteins | sample 5559141 | NCBI WGS metagenome assembly JAABUK01 (sample SAMN10711869, study PRJNA513367) | rock metagenome | isolation source: Antarctica rocks | place: Antarctica: Victoria Land, Pudding Butte nord | collected 2016-01-03 | reverse complement strand
CCATGCTCTCCCCCACACTCATCAACTCCGGATTCAACTCCTCGCCCACAAAAGTCTTCGTCTGTTCTTCAGCCCACAACCCACTGAAGACGCTAACAATGGAAATCTTTCCCGAGAGCACGCTCGTGGTATCAGACACCACAGACGAAGCAGCGAGATTATACCCCTGCAAATTCGGGAAATAAAGCGCAGAGTCCGCCTTGAAGAGTTTGGAAGAGGAAAGCCAGAGTTTGCCGCGGTGCTGGTTCATCGATGTCCAGTCGCGAAAATAGGGTCTTGCTACTTTTCTCGTCCTGAGTACGTACAAGCACTGTCAGAAGATGCAGATTGAATAGGTGCGTGTAGATTGGGGAGGGAGGGATGTACAATTCTTTTCGGCGCTCGAGATGTTTGTCGTAGTTGAAGAAATCATCGCGGCGCTCGCGCCAGGTGCGGTGGTCTATTCCGCTGTTTTCACCTGGTTGGGGGGGGTTGGACTGGCCGAGGGGTCGGGAGAGGGGTTTTGGTACGAAGGCTTCATCGTTGGGTGGGAGACTGGGTAGGTTGGTTGTGGGTGAGGGCGGAGGGGGTTTAGCTGAGGTAGAGAATCTGGAGGGCTGGGAGATGCTGCATGCTTGGCGATGGAGCCGTTGAAGGCGCGATTGGCATCTGAGACAAAGCCATTGGGAGGTCCAGGAAGACAGGGGTCTTCTATTCAGATAGCGCGGCTTCAGCATTGCAGAGATGTTGGGAATTGAAGCTTTGGATAGGCTGTGGTTTTAGCGTGTCTTAGGGGAGGGACTTCCGGGTAGCATTTCCCTATCAAAATCATTCGTTTTCTATAGGTACCCCTAATTCATTAATTCTGCTTCTTTTTCTAAGGTACCCGCGCCCTCTAAAATAACATCGTTCTAGAACTTTAATGGAATACCGTGTAACTCCAAATAATCTAAACGCTTCTAGATATTTAGAATACATAGAGAATATAGTTAAGAAGACGTCTTTAAAGTCTAACAACTTCCCTAATTATCCTTGTTATGTTATACCTAATCTTCTAGAAGTTTTTGTGCTTGGTGAGCTCCGCAAGAATTTCGCGACGTAGTGAACCATTATCCTACTCCCTTTACATATACGCATTCAATAATTATATTTTAGAGGCTAGAGTCTAAATCTATATATTAGTAGATGACATTATGAAAGTCTTAAGATATGTGACTACGTGGTTGTTGCGTAGATGTAGAATTAGATATTTCAGACATGACAATCGTGCGTGCTGTTTTGGTTTTCCAAAGAAGCAGAATTAATGAATTAGGGGTAATCATGGGGTGACAGCTGCCGAGACGGAGGTACCTATGAATGTGTGATCTCAGCTAAACGATCTTCATGAATATAGATTGATGGTATATGACACTGCTTTCCAAGAAGAGTCATATGTTGTATACAGCCATTTATTTACTAATAGTGTGTGCACGAATCCTTGCTTTCCTGTCTTCTTCTATTACTGTCCTCTCGGGTCCAATCTCACCTTCCAACTCCTGTAATCCATACATTCCAGCTGGCTTCTCATCCCACGGCCTTGACGGTAATGGTTTCTCTGTTGAAGCAAGCTCAAAAGCTACTGCTTTATCTTCGTTCCAATTCTTGGATGTCACGCCGCTCAGCTCCGACGTCTGCCGCGTCTGCAATACTGGCAAAGAGATCTTAGGTGGGGAAGGTTTGCGTCGGCGATGTCGTCGCTTTGCTAGGCATAATACGAGCACAAAAAGGAGGACGAAACAGGCCAAGACCGCGACAGCAACACCTGCTATAATCCCTCCGTTAAATCTCTTCCTCCCATTGCTAACGTCAGCATGACCAGCGTTAGTAGAATTTGTTGAATTGGAAGTTGTAGTGTTGGAATCCTGATTCGCTCCGAGAAGGGTCCCTAATGCCCGTTGTGAGAAACCTCCTACAGGTGTCTGTACCCTAGCGCTCCCGTTCTCGTTGCCTCCAATGACCTGCGAAATGCTGGGATGTATTCGATACATGGCTGCCCCTTCTAATGGGTCATACTTGGTAGCCCAAGTATGTTTATTGAGAGAAAACATGCCCAAGCCTTGCACAAACATTGGATCAGTGTCACAGCCGGTAGCATCTGTTGGCTGCAAGCCCTCGCCATTGGATTGGACACCGCCAACAATTAACATGGTGTTCTTGCCTATCAAATTGCACTGATGGCGAGCCCTACGGTTGCTGTCGCTGTTGACACGGATCCACCGGAAAGAGGGTATTGACAGCACGTAGACATTACCATCAGAGCCGGCTAGAGTATTGCCCCAGCCCCCAAAAATGTATACTGAATAGCTGCTCCGATCTGGCGCACTGACAACCACGGAACAGCCTACATATCGCCAGGGGGGGACATCTCCAGTCGCCGTTTGTTGGTGCCAGGTCTGTGTACCGATATCATACACGGAAACATTTCCCAGCACCGAATGCATCTCTGGATCAGCAAGGTCAGGGTCGTCCAACGCCATCGGCTTTCCGGGAATGTTGGTGATTCCTCCGAAAGCTACAAGAACTCCTCCTGAGCCAAGGGGCTCGATAAGGGCCAAAAAGCCTCCTAAGGTAGTACCATCTGGATTCAGACCGGTCGTTGAGGTGTTCGCGAAGTCGATTGAGTCTTCGGCTATTGTAATGAGCCCTTGAACCATATATGGCTTCGCATTGGTGATAGCATTGAAAGCTGGGTCGCTCTTAGGAGTTATCGCTCCACCAAGCAAAAATCCTACCGAACTGTCGACCGCTTGAGCAGCCAAGCCCCAATGGATTCGCTGAGGCGTATAGCCACCTGGTGCGATTACAGATGGTCCTCATTGACTGTTGTTATCGAGCCGATATTGCCAGACAGCGTTCAGTGGAGGTACCGGAGGAGCGCCAGGAGCGGCGCTGATTGCGCCACCAAAGAGAAAGAGACTCCTATTCGTCGCAAATATATTACCGTCATTGAGCGTTGGCGCGTTGTTACTTGGGCTATCGCCAGTCTTTGATATGTGTCCCCATATCGATGTGTCCGTGTTGTTGAAAGCCTTCGATAAATCAATTGTTTGAACGGTATCTGGTATCGCAACATTGATGACCCCATTGATAATCTGAGTCTGTCAGTAAGTCGGATGATGGTTGTATGCGGACGGTTGTTCAATAGCATACCGTTCGTACCTCGCCCCCGTCTACGTAAACCTTGTTGTTTGCGACAACCGTAGAATGATACAATCGATTGCAGAAAGTCTGGTCGCTTTGAGTTACAGAACGACTGACAAGCAAAGAAAATAAGGATATTGACCGAACAGCATTTCCGGCATGCATGTTCGCTGGGGACAGAAGTGCATCGGAAAGTTTGCGTAGGGCAAGACTTCTTCGCGATTGAAGAAGATCAAGGACTGGGTACGGGCTAGACTTGTAGCCTACATTATATGCCAGCCGATAGATATGCCCTGCCGCGTCCTCCAATTGATGGTGTGAGAGCCAAGACACGGATTTATTTGCAGCTCAAATGTCCATGTTTGGCCATGCGAACCAGCCGAAGCATGGCCACGGAGAAACTGAAACTCGACAGGTTGCAGACCCTCGGCTTGGTCCACGTCGGATCGTCAGAAGTGCATGCATGTTATGATGTTTCTCTTGCGCGGCACTGAAACCCCACATTGTTTCCCAGCCCGTTACCCAGCCCGTCTGGCGGACCTAATATTTTGGTACAGCCGCACGGCTGAGTGCTCGACTTCCATCATGTCGTAAGCAAGGCTGAGACTGTCCATTGAGGGGGAAAAAACGTTGCTCATCAGATCATGCGTATGGGAAGAACCCTCAGCGTGGCAGCTTTTCCTTGAATACCTTGGCGAGAGAACGAGACGGGCTAGGATCATGAGATGAAACGGTGGCCTTTGCAAGACCTTGTGCGGCTGCGGTCCTCAAATCTTCGCCTGGATCCGACATATTCTGTAATATTTGAGACAGCAGCTGATGCGATTCGTCCCCTCGAACGGTACATAACGAGGCAGACGATACATCTGCCGAAGGGTTGTGTATCCCCAAGAGATTCCAACGCAAGACAGGGTCTCCTTATTTGAGACACTACTGCACAGGCCTGACTCGATTATCAGAGAAGGTTCCGCTGACTGTTGAGGAACGATGCCAATCTAAAAGTTGGCGCAGAAGACAAAATGTGTTGCTCATGGCTTAACACGTGACTTGGCGCCATCTTTGCGAGGCCGCTCAACCTAAGATCCCACCATGGTCACTCTTTGTTCACCACCCAGGTAGATTATCACATCATCACCATCTTCTACATGGACCAATGCCCGAAACTGTGTGTCTTGACAAGATGGAAGAAGAGGCGAAGAAAATCTTCTTTCGGGAATTATACCACCTCGATGATGAAGACTCCGAAGACGAGGACTCGGGCAATGCGATTTTGTTCCTCAAAAGCAGCAAAGCCTCCCCGTCTACTGCGCGAGTTGAAGCAGGAACGCCCCAAGATAGATTCAATCATTGTTCGCGCCCCAACCCACCTCTCAAACATATAGTGTCAGAGCCACTGCTTCTCAGCAGCCCATTGACAACACTCGCCAGCCAAGGTCGCCCGACTGCCAGTCAATCATTCCCGTCAAGTCTAATTCCCACTTCTCCAATGCAACAAGCAATCGACCATTCCAACGGCGTCGATAAAGCTGGACAAACAAGGATTGCGCTCATGCCTAAGCATGGTAAAAGGAAGAGAGGCCGATCCCTAGAGCCGAGGCCGGCATCCCTGCAAATATTCTTGGGACTGTCCTTTTGTAAACTCATCACTCGAAAGCTCGACGTGATACCAAGGCTGAAAATGTGCAGTCTTCCTTCCCAACGATGATATCGCGCCGGCCCGCAAGTTCAGGATCAAGAAAGCCATGAAATTTGGAGCTCTATGGGTCAGAGAGTGGAGAGAAGGTATCACCCACGTAGTCGTCGACAGAGGTCTTTGCTATCAAGACATCCTCAAATTCTTGAAGATCTCTTCTCTACCAGTATGAATCCTGATGAGCGATTTGTATCTCGTATACTGACGCTTCCAGTCCAATGTAGTTGTTGTCAATGAAGACTATCCTCCCAATTGTATCAGCCACCATTTCGGTGGTTTTACCGTGAGCTCAGAACCGCAGAACTACCGAGTAAAAGGCCATGAACTTGCAGTCACCGCTCAACAGTCGCCGACCCCACCAGAGTCCTCTACTACGTCTCTCCAGCTCAAACCCGAAAGGACGGCAATGTTGCCGCCACAACGGACTCCTTCGCGGACCGAATGTAGCGAGCAACAGACCTCTGAACAGACCCATGATGAGCACGATATGGTCACTATTGATCCATCGAACTGTGTCCCTCTCACACGTTCAGCGCATCCACAGAATGCGTTAGACGAAGCAATCCTGGAGGCTAAGGCCATTGAGTACCTGGTAAGCTTTCTAACGGGTAAGAGTTAACGCGTAGACTAACGATATGCTCAGCCGCTTGACTTGGATGAAGACGACGAACCCAATGACAGTCATCCCATTGATGACCCAGACGGTCAATGCAGTGAGGACGAGATAAGGGTCCAAAAGAAAGCTAAAAAGGGTCCCACTAACAAGTCATGGCACCAAGGATACACATGCACGTCAAAGCATGACGGGGTCTGCAAGTCTGAAAACCCCAACGCCAGAACGATCGAAACGCTGCATGAAATGGCGAACTACTATGAACGTCACCAAGACCACTGGAGAATTATTGCTTATCGAAAAGCCATTGGTGCGCTAGGAAAACAGACTAAGAAGGTGACCAGTGCAAAGGAAGCATACAAAATTCCGTGTATTGGAGAAAGACTGGCGGACAAGATCGAGGAGATTGTATGGACCAACAGACTCAGACGGCTAGAAAGCACGAACATCGAGCCCCTGGACGAAGTTTTCCAATTGTTTATGAAGATCTATGGCGTCGGACTCAAGCAAGCAACAAAGTGGATTGATCAAGGCCACAGGACAATTGCCGATCTTGTCGCCAATGCCTCCCTGACAAAAAATCAAAAGATTGGGATAGAGCATCTCGAAGACTTCCAGACCCGTATACCACGTCAAGAGATGGACTGTCATGATAGATACATCCACGAATCCTGCAGCAGAATTGATGCGAGCGTCCACTTCATCATTGGTGGGTCTTACCGACGCGGTGCTGCCGATTCAGGGGATGTGGATTTTATCATCACTAAACCCAACTGTTCCATCGAGGTCCTTCGTACAATAGTGCTCAAGACACTGATTCCACAACTTTTCGACAGGGGTTACCTCAAGGTTGGTCTTGCTACTACCGACAAGGAAAATGGCAGTAAATGGCATGGCGCTGCTGCCCTTCCAGGTGAACAGGTTTGGCGGCGTATCGACTTCCTCCTGGTTCCTTGGCAGGAGATCGGTGCAGCCCTGATTTACTTTACCGGTAACGATATTTTCAATCGAAGCATACGGCTACTGGCCAGTAAGCAAGGAATGTGTCTCAACCAACGCGGGCTTTGGAAGGATGTTATTCGGGACAAGAATCGCAAGAGGATCACGCAGGGCAGTCTAATTGAAGGTCAAGATGAGCGGAAAATCTTCGAGCTACTTGGCGTACCATGGAGGCCACCGCAACATAGAATATGTTGAGAGACGAAGATAGCGCTGTCTGTCGCACATTGTTCACCATAGCATACTAATAATATATGCTTGTCAGAGGTTTCGAAAGCTTCTGGTGTCTCATTCTGCCGCTGACAATAGAATTGAACGCTACTAGTATGGCTACGGGCTTCGAAGGCTTAATACTACTCCGATCGATCGATCATGACCGTTCGACCAACCAGCACTTATCCTGGCGTCCTTTGGTATCGTCGGTTATTGTTAAATGCTTTATCGAATCAGTTATTTTTAGTAGGTATGGTATTTCGCTCTTTATTAATGAACTCAGTAAAGGAAAAATTAATGTTCAATAGCTTATTCATAGTATTAATATCTTCTACAATTCTGCCTCGTTAAACAAGAAATAAAAAACAATATGTAAGCTTTAACCCCTTTGAGCTCCGCTAATTCTCTTAAGTGCGTTACTGTGTGATCCCCACCCCTGTCTATTCTCAGAGCTCTACCCTTATCCAATGGTAAGTATTGGCGTGGACAACTCGGCACATTACACCGTGTATGGCATCAACTTCGTACCCAGAAATAGCTGTCACACGCACGCTCTTCCAAAGCAAGGAGGGCAAGGCTATTTCTAAATATATGATTAGCTGGTTTCCAATCGTTAAACCTGGACAATTAATATGGATGCAGACTCATGTTGCGTCCGTAGACACTGCCACCATCAGCGGCCGAACACCCGCGACGTCTTGGACCTTGTGCAACATGAGCGAGTACTTATAGGAACTCTGGCCTACTCCTGCAGTTCTCTCTACAAAAATTCAGCCAATCTTGAACACAAGTCATGAAGCAAACTAAGCCCGACGACTCCATACCCCTCAGAACCCGTCAGGATTCAAATCAAGAATGTCTACCGATGCCTCAGTCTACTACCAACACGGAGCTTGTTCTACGTGCAAAAGCTCGAGATCGCAGCTCAGGTAGTGAAGATGGCTGCCATGAACGCGGTACAAATGGATATCCAAAGGTGAAGTATAGAGGCTGGAGGAGCCTTCGGGATACGGAAGGAACAGCGTATGGAAGACATCAAGGCAAAAGAAAACATATCAAACATTCCACCGTCGAGGATGGTGATGGTGATGATGATGAGGATAATAAATATAATGATGGTGATAATGATGCTGGTGCGGAGTAAGCTCTACTGTTCAAACACTGGAAGCCTTGAGTATGCCTAAAAACGCTATAGTACAGAGCCCAGGCGGCCAAAAGAGTCCCAAGGTGGGCATCGAGAGCGAGGTCGTCATACTAAGCCCGTCCGAGAACATAATCCCTACGCATATACGCACAGTGATCCACATCGACGTCACGCAATAAGTCAATCTGTGGCTGGGACGGAGTAGGTTCCTTTGAAAAGTCCACATGGCGGCATCGATGATTGTATGTCTAACATGCGTATAGGTCAGAGCTCAGGCCGGGAAAGGCTGTTCAGAGCGAGCGTCGAGATGAATGTACGCTGCTTCCAGTTACTTTGTAAAACTGAGCTGACCGCGATGACATAGCTCGGAGCTCACAAGTGGGCGGTTCCAGAAGTCGCCATCAGTCTGTTGAAAGTGCCAGGACGGTTCGCAGCCTTCCGCCTACTCAGTTGACCCGTCCACGTTCGATTTTATCATCCTTGAAGGTACCGCCACAATCTTCGAGTCGCGCTCCAAGCCGACAGTCTGCATCCAGCCGCAGGACGTCTGAATCAGACCAACATAGCCAACGCGATCGCTCAGAGAGTGCCAAAGATATTGATAGGGGAAGCCCGGCATCACCGCATGGGATTCAAGATCCTTCAAGGGAAAGCAGCGACGAGGAGCACCCATCAAACCCACGCTCTGATGATCGCAGCTCAAGTCATAGCAATTCCGGAAACCCTCACGCAAGAATTGATGGAAGTAGGCATGGGAGCAGGGAAGAGGAGCGTAGTGTGATTGAGGCACATGAAGATCAGGAACACAATGGCCAAGACTCGGGCCGCCGAACATGGAAGAGAAAAAAGGTCCCACCCTTTTGGCGGATCAAAGATAGGAAGAGGCCGAACGCACGTGAGAGTACGAAACATGACCTGAAGTTGTTTCATGTAACATAAATTGATCTTGGAAATGACATGTGCATTTACCTAGCGATAGATGAATTATAACACTTCTTGTCTTGCGAGTTGGAAGTTAATGTTCATTGCGAATGCGTTTCAATACCCACAGGTACGGCTTCATACTTGTCCCGACTCCTAATATATCGTGATTCTGTTGATGCTTTTACTCCAAGCTCGACTGCTCTCTCAGTACATTGCTGCTTGAGCTGTATCTCCCCCTGTCCTAAGGATATCACGGCAGCAAGGCGTGGATATTTAGCTCAATATACGGTGTGTGTGGTCAATTCTGTCATTGGCGAATATAGGACACGCAATCACTCGCAAAACAAGCAATATGAGGCCGTATCTAATAATGAAGACTCGCTGACTTCCAGTCGTTGCTTCCCAGCAAGAGAAGATCTTACGTATTGGGTTGTTACGTCCGTATACAGTCACCATTGGTCATGGCCCGCTTCTTTTCTTTATAATTAAGTCATTCACTGCGGTCTACAATTGAGTCAAGATACAGATTTCGACATTTCCAATACACCAGCATACATCATTTGGAGGACTTCCACCCATCCATATTAGAAAATCGTTGAATCAGCCATGCCACGTGACAGAGGCAAATATCAAAGAGAGTATTATTCAAGAGATTATTTTGACATCGGACAAGACGGGGATCCGGATGACTTTGACCCTCATGAGTATGTTTCACTGAGAGGACAAGGCACAGGCAGCCCGATGTACACATCTAACAGCCATCCAGTGAAGGGGCTCGGCGGCGAAGCAGGGCCGCTCGGGAGCGAGAAAGGGATGATGGTCGAGGTGGGAGACTGCCCCGTCCAGTGCGTCACGGCGGATTCCGCGTCAGAGATCTTCTCGAGTGAGAGCCATCGAGAGGCTGGAGCATTCAGCACTACCGCGTGTTAGACTAACGGCGACTTAGAGAAGATCGGAAATTTGCGATTGCGGCGCAGAGAGAAATTGCTGATGAGGAAATTGCTGGTAAGGAAATCTTTGTTTACGAGCATGATGTTCGATACCGAGCTGATGAGCGCTACGTAGAGCGAGAGACAGATGAAGCGAGCCACAGAAGCCGCCATAGAAATGCTGAAAGGAGAGGGCCATATCCAGAACCTCCGGATGCCCCTCAGCCTTCGATGCGACCGCCCTGGGAGGAGAGGGCTGAAGCGAGCCACGGAAGCCGCCATAGGAATGCTGACAGAAGAGGGCCATATTACGATCCACAACCTCCGGAAGCCCCTCAGTCTTCGATGCGACCGCCCAGGGAGGAGAGTGGTGAAGCTAGTTACGGAAGCCGCGATAGAAACGCTGACAGGAGAGGGCAAACTTACTATCCAGAACGTCCGCAACCCCCTCAGCC
>JAABUK010013596.1_pt1 | contig 10130 bp, 10 predicted proteins | sample 5559141 | NCBI WGS metagenome assembly JAABUK01 (sample SAMN10711869, study PRJNA513367) | rock metagenome | isolation source: Antarctica rocks | place: Antarctica: Victoria Land, Pudding Butte nord | collected 2016-01-03 | reverse complement strand
TATATGGCCATGATCTTTACGAGCTCTTCAATGGATAGAGCTGCTGCGCTCGGTCGCAAACTTGGCTGAGCGCGGATGATACTTATTCTCGCGGTATTACGAGCGTTAAGTCGCCGGTAATGAAGTGATAGGAACAAGGCTTGCTCGTCCGGTGAAAGCTTTGCGAATTCGGCAGGAACGTTCATTGTATTTCCTTGGGTGAGGTAAATCAATGGCCGCTCGTATATGATTCTGGTTCCGCACTTAAGATCTCGAAAAGCAAAGACACTAAGGCCTTTTCCGGCTGCTGCTTTGACTTCATAGAGCTTGGTTGAGGTTGATACGTGCATGGGGTCAGCACCGTGTCGTCTATGGAATAGGTACTACTAACAGAGTTCTTGTGCTGCATTTGACCCTTAACCAGCATCGCCTCTGTCCTCCACTATGGCACCCTTTCCCTTACTCCCGGCGGCAGTGTCTTGATTGCCCGCTTTCGGGCCCTTTCTACCCTTTTTCTTTTGGCCACCGCGATGGTTTTTGCGTTTGTTACCCCTGATCGTTTTGAGTTCTCCCTCGTTCGACAGATTAGAAGGATTCTCGTTAGGGCCAACATTTTCGACCTCCATCGCACTTGCGAGATCTTGTTGAGATGATCTTCCAACAGGAAGGGTGAGACGCCGAGAAGTTGGGAACGAGTCATGCCGCAGCCGCCCTGCGAAGCGAATTTTACCCCGCAGGTATCGCCCGGTGGATGGCAAAGTCCATACCCCACAAACCCGAGCTCGTTCGACGGAGAGAACATTCCCTTCGAGACCGTCCGAGAAACAAGATTTGTACTACATCGACTTAGCGTACAGCGGGGAGTCGCCAGGGAGACTGCAGGCCATAATAAAGAAGATCAGGTAGCTTACATACGTGCAAACTGCTGTGATCAGATCGTGCTGACCAGTCTCCGTCAGCAGCTCGAATCCAGCGTCATGAGCAGAGGTACGCCGCCGGAGAAGGGTTATCCTCATATCTATGCAGGGTAGGTCAGCGCCTCTTCGACGATCGTAACAAGGCACTAAGCAAGCCGAGATTGTTCAACAACACCAAATACTCCGACGTCAGCATTTACCTAGGTTCGGCAGAGTTACTGCTGCCAGCTCATCATGCGATACTAGGCGTTCGAAGCCCTTATTTCGATGACGCCCTTGAGAGTGGTTTCAAAGAAGGCAAAGAACGCGAATTTCGGTTCCACGACTACAGCGTACATGCACTTTGGAGGGTGTTTCATTTCATGTATGAGGGATGCTATTATGATGAACCTGCTGAAAGCCTGAGCAAAGAAGGCAAAGCGTCTGTTTTTGGAATGTTGGAAAGCACGTTAATGACTCTATCAGGTGATGATCTTGAACTATTGAAGCATCCTAGAGTGTTCGCCCTTGCGGACATGTTTCGGATGGATGATCTGAAAGCCCTTGCTGTGAGGAATCTTGAGGCCCAACTTCAAAAGCATTGGATAAGCGATACATTTCCTGATTGTGTTCGGGAAGTGTACGGCAATACCGCTCAGGATGACGCAGCGTTGAGAAAAATTGTGGTCGAGGTGGTCAAAGATCATTCGGGGGAGTTATGCTCTAGAAAGGTATTTCTGGATGTTATCCGAGAGAGTGGGGATTTTGCTGTCGACGTGGTGAAGAAGCTTGCAAGGGTTTAGGATTTCAGCGGCATAGAGTCTGATTGGGCATCTCTTAAGATTGTTTGGCACAGCTCAATGGTGGGTTTAGGTCAATCTTGATCTAAACAAAGCTAAAAGTCTCTTTCCGTCTGGGCACTTGCTAGGAGACTAAACAGAGACTATAGAATTCAAAACCATGTTGAGTCAATCTTTATAAAACATGCCAAGCTATAGATAATGGAGCAGTGATCAATTGAGGGTGGTGAGCGCAAATCACGATCTGTAATAGTGACATGATATTCTCTACGGTGCAGCGCTCCTCATCACACCACGAAAAATACTCCGTCCTTCATTCAACTTCTTGATTTTGCTTTCAAGAAGATCCCTCTGTCTTCTCGCCGACGGAGGCTCAGAGGCGATTTCTCCCGTCTCCGCGTCAGACAAGCCGTTCACTGTGACGGGAGAAAAGATTTTCTCCAGGTCACGCACAATGTGTCGCTCCACGACCTGGGTGGTGACGTTGTCGATGAAGGTTTTTTGCGACAGCTAAGCAGAGTGAGTGAGGAGCAATCGACCAGGTGCATGCACGAGCTCACTGACCTTGTAAATCGAATATAGACAGTCAAGAGCTTCTTCACAGCTGTGATTCTCCATATCTGGATCTACCTCGTCAGAATATTCTCGTGCTGCTTTTCCAGCATCGACTTGTGCACTTGTATGATTCGAATTACACGCGGGAAGCGTGAAGTGTTGGGTCGCATTGTCGATACACTTGGCCAGTGACTTTTCTCCTCTTTCACGACGTCTCTTCTTGATCGTGTCCGTGTAATAGTGATTGTACGTTATCGGATAGCTTTTAATGTCTTCCATGATCTTTTCCATCTCTTTGGCCGCGCCGTCTAATCTCAGCTTCAGAGCATCTTCGATTTTGGATGACCAGAGACGGGTGTATACATCCTTGGGACATTTCTCCTGAAGCAAATCATCAAGAAATTGGTTGCAGACGTCCGCAACATCCTCAATGTGAAATTCGGCCATCTGTTGCCATTTGCTAGATTGCTCCCAGAAGAGCTCACCAACCAACAGAGGATTGAAATTACCGGGTAGCTCTTTGCCACGGGTCCGAACAAGAACCCCTCGGACCCAGTCCATCGCTCTGGGTTTGGACCAATGAATGGGCGGCACCTGCTCTGTCATTGAGATAAAGGGGGCCGCGTCTGTCTTAGCTACTTCGCCGTCAGCTTTCTCTTCTTCCTGTTTGCCGATGTGGTATTTGTAGCCGCGCGTGCGCAAACGATTGGAGAATTGACCGTTCTTGGACTGGACAACAGCCCGCAGTCTGCGTATGGTCGTGGAAGAGTCTACTGAGAATGAATGATTGGTGTTGTGAGCAAAGTATTCTCCTTCGTAGTGTCCGTTGACTGCGGCTTTGCCAACCTCATAGAAGTCCAGGCTGAGCTGAGTTAAAAAGGATTTACACTCATGCGGCGTAGCTCTTGGGCTACCCATCGCTGCCAGTAGAAGTTGTGTGTCCGTAAAGGCTTCCTCGAGATCCTTTCGTAGTTTCGGGAGCTCCTGCTTCACGTGGTCGAAGAGCAGCTGGCTCAGACGACTCCTTAGGGACGTAATCCCCACGCACTCTTTGGGCAGGGTGGAGAAATTCGATTTTCGGAAGTAGGTGATCTCGGAGAAGTTGCGTTGCTCAAATGAGCTCGAACCCTCTTCGAAACTTCGGTTCTTCAGTACGTGCCAGCCTAATTTGAAGAATATGTCCTCGTTACGGGCCAGACCGAGGAAGGCTTGTTCGCTGCCGGAACCGGGAGATAATCGATCGGGCTTGGTGATGATACCAAGCGTGCGATCTCCTTCGGGGTCGACTTTTCTGACCTTCTTCAGGATCCCTTGATTGGCATAGTCATTGGATGCCGAGACCACAGCCAGGCAAATCGTCCGGGGTTGGGAAATGTAATGGTCGGTGATCTCGGTGACCAGCTGGACGTCCTCTTCGGTCACCCCTTTGGTCTCAGTCTGGACGAGGCCTGGTAGATCGACCAGTGTCAGTTGAGGTCGGGAACGGCCTCCGATTTCGATACTCAGGACGTCTTTGGCGAAGGCTCTGGACTTGGAACTAGATTTGTTATTGATACCCATAAGAGCCGTTGCCTTGTCCATCAATGACGGAAGCTCTTCGAAATCCGAGATGGATTCGTTGAAAGCTTCGATGGAAGCTCTTTCTTCAGGGGGCCTTTGATCGTCCGGTATCACTTTAACCGTGATCACGTCGTTCGTCGCACGGCGTAAGATGATTTCTGTGGCGAATCGCGTGCAGAGATTATCATTCCTGGGGAATGGGATTTCCGTGAGGGCTTCGAGAACGGAGCTTTTGCCGGCTGACTGATCACCGCAAACCACGAGCTGGGGTAGGGACAGCGTGCTCTCGAGACCACATTGGCGGAGCTGATCGACGATGTTGAGTACGTTCCGTTGTTCGGCGCTTTGAAGACCTTCAAGAGACGAAGTCGTCTCCAACGCTTGAGGCGGATGGCCATTCTCAGGTTCCACGAAGCTGTCAACGTCGGAGAGGTCACCTGATTTGTCCGGATGTCAGCAGACCACTCGTGATGCAAGCAAATACACAGGCGTGAGCACTTGCCAGGAGATCTGGTCGAGAAATCTCGATGTGGCGAGTCGGACTCCGAGCATGATAGAGACATGATAAAAAACGAGGCTGTGGTAATTCGGAAACAGTTACAACGAGATAGATCCTCGGACCGTTTGGCAATAGAAACAAGCCACGAGAGGAGCAACGATATTTAAACAGGCTGTGCTGTGAATCACGGATGCAAAGAACCCCACCAAGCAATATGTACCCGCCGGCGAGGTATCCAGAAGAAACGCTTTGCCTGAAGCAAGGCAGACTTCTTGTGATTGAGTGCATCATTATGCATGACAACCTTGCGCGTCTCGCCATCCACTGGATGGCGAATCTGTCCTGGAGAGACCTTATCAATCCACTGCGATTCCTATCCGCCTCTTGGCAAAGCTAAGAACCTGCAAAACGGCCTAAAGTTTCAACGGCATTTCATGATCGAGTAGGACAATGAAAGCTGGATCTGCTTGTGTGAACAGCTCCACTTACTTGTGTTGCCAGCGCAGCAGACGACTCGCTGAAATCAGTAAAGGTGCCTAACGTGAAGTCCTGCATGTGCATAAGCCCCGGCTCACGGAATCCTGCATCCGCGGAACACTTGTGGGTAGACTTCAGCCACCTATGTCCTCGGCTCTAGTTTGTATCCAACGAGGCATTGGCGGGTAGATATCTGCTTCCACAAGAATCAATCGAATCTGAGGGATGAGCCATTCAAATGAATGAGACAGACCATGTGTTCTATATTAATTACAATTAATTAGACAGAGGTGCTTTACGAGTTCTAAAACGAGTGGGATTAAATGCTCGTAGCTGGGTGTTCCTGAACAACAGCCCAATTTATAGCAATCGAACCTCTTTACTCGGCGAGTTGCACTAGGGTCATGCAGGCTGGTGTGTAGAGCAAAAGGCTTATCGTCTTATCGCGATCTCAATCTTCGATCTAAAGCAAAGTCATTAGATTTGCAGTCATCCAATAAACATCATATGGTTGTTTGTGAAGCCCCTGTCTTGGAATGAATATGGCGATGTATGTTCGCCGCCCGAATTGCTCCTAGACTGGTCCTCCCAATGTTCCTTCGCCATAGAAGTTGGGACGCTTTATTTCCAATACATAACGACTTCGACCGCGTCGACCCAGGGTTCCACTGACCTTGTTTCTCTCGGCTCCCCCTCATCGAGGATCCAAGGAGTCTGGATTCGTAGCCACGACAGTCGGACATTTTAATTTCCTGAGAAGTTGCCGCAACTGTTATGGCACTCATACTGGCCTCGACAAGATCGGCGTTCTTCCAATAATACGATTTTCCGTTTGACCCTCACGCCACGCTCCACGCCGAATTTCGTCGTTTAGCGAAAAATCGTAAATGGAAACAAGGGTCGAAGAGCAAGATATTCGAGAAGGCTTGGGACCACTGTTTTGGTCCAGAGGTTCCTGTCGGCTGCAACATCGACAGGAGGGAAATTCGTACTGGAGCTCAGCATGGCACGGATGATGACGAATTTTTCTCCATGCTGCGCAGCCTTCAGAGCCTCGACCTTGAAGGAGGAACAACCAAGAGGAAAGGAAGAATTCAAAGGGTTGGGCCGGAATTTGCCTCACATTACGGTAGCGACGCCGGTATCAGGGAGAAATGGCAGGCGCTTTGCCAGGATTGCGGAGTCAACCCAGTACCACCATCTATCAACCAATGCAAAAAGGTGCAGCTCCTGCCCGCCATACACTCGACAGAAATTTTGTTGGTCATACCCGTGCTAACATCTCCTTCCATTTCATTAGGCACTGAAAAGCATATATATCAACATCTTCCAGTTTCTCGACGCGAAGAAAGCCAGAAGAATCCCGCACCATTTTCAGTCCAGACGGGAGTTGGCGGTGTTCATGGGAAGACATCCAGACAAAAGGTATCCCTTGAATATGGCGAAGCAGAACAAGTTCTTGAGTGTACTTCTGATCGAATGCTGGTGAATTTTCTGGCCTAGCACCTTAATTGTTATGCTCATGACCCACCACTCAACTGCCACGACTGCGACCGCTCGTTCGGCAGTCAGCAAGTATTGCAACGGCACAGTGCCTCGCCCGTTCGTAATAAATATGTTCCAAGCATGTTCTTGTCGCTATCATCATAGGCTTGAACAAGACTTCATCCCCAGGGTCTTCGGTGTGATGATCGACTGCATCTGCCGTAAAACGAAGCTTTTCAGCACGATTGCATCATGGTAGTATCCATGATTTAGTACAATATTGAAACTCCATTAAGGAGTTTCGGAAGCTGTCCGAACTCAGTTAAAGGAAGAAATGTTCATACGGAAAGTAAAGACACCACATCGTCGCAGTCCCTTTGAAAATTAGAGCCAAAGCAACCCTTCAGACCAGACGGAAATGGGTCCTTGTTGATCCAAACAGCTAGCCCTCCCCGGCTCTTGACACTGCGACAGAACTCTTTGACCAATCTTCTCGCCCCAGGGACTTTCAAGCCTGTCCCTACCACAATCACCATGTCTGGACCCGTTCGTAGATCTCGCTCCGCAATCTTTCCAATCGTGTCGCCGTTCGGGTTCTCTTCACCGTAGAGGACCACGTTCGGACGGAGCCTACCGATCCCTCGATGTCGTTTCCCCATCCTTTCTCTTTCGAGAGCTAGCTCCTCGCATCGCTGGCAATCAGGCAAATGTGGCCCGCGGAACGAATCGACCAAGAACGGTACGGTCCATCTGCAGGATTGGCATACGGCTTGATCGATCTGGCCGTGAAGCTGTACGGTCTTCGCCCAAAGTTCAGGCAGATGGCCTTCCAGGCAATCGATGTTTTGCGTGTAATGTCGAAGGAGGTGGCCACTGAGAGCGAGTCTGTCTAGGAGTGTGTGAAAGCCGGTCGGTTTGGCCAAAGCCGAGAGGCGTGATATGTTTCGAATCAAAGTATGAAAACGGCCTGTGGCTTCAGAAGTGTCGTAGGCAGATATGTGTAACGTATTCCGGCTCGACTTCGGCATCGTTCAGAAGTCAGGAACTACATCGTCAGTCACGCCAGCTTCACAGGGGACTCAAATGGCATGGGTACTCACTGCCTGCGTTCACAGAGATTCCAGCCCCGCTGACCACAACCAATCTTTTCGTGGCCTGTATTTTTGACCTCAGTGCTGCCAATTGTGCCAATTCGTCGCTGCTGAAGGGACGATAAGCATCGATGGGAGGTGGGTGAGAGGTTCTCTTCTTCAATCTTGTGATTCGTGGCGACATCGCTGCAGGTGGTCGTCCAGGCGGCAGTTTCTTTCGAGTAATCTTACCTTTGGACATGGCCGGGATGTTTCGAAATCATTGGTCAAGTTTTGCCGAATGCTGAAAGAAAAGGTTGAAGGAACTTGGGGGGAGAGCCCTGCTTCTTATACAAGACAGCTGGGCTAGTGCCGATCAAATGCATGCACTGGGCTGAAGCAAGGTCAGGCTGCATTAGGGTGGGCAAGCACACTGGGCTGAGGGCCCTGCAAAATCTTAAGACCGGCCGAGCTCGAAGTTCTTCAATCAATGAGCATCTTGACCCCAGTGGCGCTCTTGAGCCCGATCATCACATACCGCACCGTAGTCCTTGCGGTGACTTGAGGGAGACTGAAGTGCCCTGGAGTGATCGAGATTGGTGACCGAATCAAGACTGATTGAATCCAACTTGATCCCAATCATGGCACTGTCATCCCGGGGCTCTCATGCTGAAGGCTTCAGCGGATCCTCCAAATCTTGCTGCTCTCATCAGCCGTGGCCATGGACCAATCTAGCCATGCACGTATCTTTGGCGTACTCTGGCCAAGTGCGACAGCTCGTCACTGCTGACATGATGCTGTATTCCCCAACGACAGGTAGACAACGGCTCGTTTGGCCTCTGTAGGAGTCCAAGATGGAAATCGAATGTAAAGAGTGTCGACGGAGACGTTCGTCCAATTTTGAGCCTCAAGTGGTGATGTATTTCCAGAGCCTCTTCCTTGGACTTAGGTGGAATGATTGCGCTGCTTACAGTTGATGTAGACGGTGTGATTATACTACGTGGCTGGATCCGGCGTTCGGATTTGCTCTTTTGCGAGCAATCCTAACTCCTTTCTAGTCTAGGCCCGGAGGCCCGGAGGAACATCCAGGCTTTAAACCTCTTGGTCTAGCATAAACGCCGCCCCCAACTCCTTGCATCAACGGCTATCTGCATCGCACTGTGACTGTGAAGCGAATATGACAGCTCGTTCGGTTCCTACCATGCCTGAACGGAGGAGGCTCACCTCGTCTCGGTCTTCCTGCAGGCCATCTCAACCCAGCAGGGAAACACTACAGGCCGTCTTGTCCTCAAATCAGGGTCCTCGATCAAGCCCATCAAATCGGACAACCGCACCGTCGAAGAGGGTCAAAAGCCTCCTTGTCTTTCTGATCTCATGTCACAAAGGGCTGGAGGTGGAACCTTTCACGGTGTTCAAATTGGCGCCGGAAGAAAACGAGACACTGTGGTCGATGCTGGAGAGAAGGAGATTGCTGTATGACTACGTGTTGGGCAAGCTCCGGTAAGCGAACAGGTCCCTCCCATTCTTGCAAAGGTATGAGCACTGATCATGATCATTATGGGCGCCAGGTTCGACTGGTCTCCACATACATCTTCGTTCATTGTCAGAATGCCAACATCTACCCACGATATATTTACAGAGCTTATTGTTCGGGAGATCTGGTCGCAGCTGGAAAATGTTGCTCGTGGGGACAAAGAAGTTGCAGCTATTGTTGATCTGGTCAGATCAGAGGCAACCTCAGACGTCTATCTGTATGGACATGGTTCCATCAATAACAGATATCCCAAGCACCCACCAGACGCCTCCTTTGCACACGCCGATTCTCAATATCCCTTCATGGTTATCGAGACCTCATACTCACAGCGACACAAAGACTTGGCCAAGCTGGCTGATGATTACATATGCGGTTCCAATGGAAACATTAGCATGGTACTGGGGCTCGATATTGAATACGGCGTTGGGTCTAAGAGGGCATCGGTTTCCATCTGGCGACCTCGATTAGCGCCGGATCCGGAAAACAAGGAAGGCATGCTTCTGGAGATGGTTGGCGTTCCGGAAGCCGATGTAATGCCTGCCTCCCCATCCTTTAGTAAGGTCTTCGCTATATTGATGCTGATCAATCTCGCATTTGGCAGCCGTTTCGAGCCGACGACGGAACCACGGTTCAAGGTCATGGGTTATCGCTCCAGCTCTGTGACTTTGCGCCAAGGACTCGCTTCGCCATTATGCCTCAAGATACACAGAGCGTGACTGTCGTTCATATCACATGCAAGCAACTTTCTTCTTTCCTACACGATGCGGAGACCAGAGATAAGATCAAGCGAGCGCAACAAGGTGCACAAATTGGCCTTCCGCTCAACTGCAGGAAGAGGCGTCGGGAAGCCACACCGCCAGAAGCTTTGAGTCCGGGAAAGGAGGCGAAATTTGCCAAATGCGAGGCAGAAGAAGCGGCAAAATCTGAGGCAGAAGACCCGGTATGGAGGTGATTGTCTATGGTCAGGATAACGACGAGTACGGGATCTACGGAGGCTGGAGTCGAGAAGACCCTCAACCTTATTGCCACCCTTTATTTCGAATATTTAGCGTCAACAAACAGACAAGCAATCCATAGAACCATCGTTGCCGAGTCAGCTTCGTCCTACCTTCAGGCACCCGCTGTTACACCCCTCAGCATCTCGATGAGCCCACATAAAAAGGGGCGGAGAGGACAAAGAGGCGAACAGACCAGGATGCAAGGAGCTGCCAAGAGAGTCCGAGACGTCATGACCCTGCTCGCTCGGACGGTTAGCCGCGACTAACGGTTGAGAAG
>JAABUK010013595.1_pt1 | contig 10130 bp, 11 predicted proteins | sample 5559141 | NCBI WGS metagenome assembly JAABUK01 (sample SAMN10711869, study PRJNA513367) | rock metagenome | isolation source: Antarctica rocks | place: Antarctica: Victoria Land, Pudding Butte nord | collected 2016-01-03 | reverse complement strand
ATCGATGATATATTGAATTCTCGTCGATATCGAAGACGACTTCAGTATAGAGTCAAATGAAATGACTATGACAATGATCTCAATTGGTACAACGCTGATGACGACGAATTTATGAACGCTCAGAAGATCGTTGACGATTTTCATATTCAATACTTGAACAAACCGCGCTAATCATGATTGAGCAATCAAGCAAGTCGAGCAGAAAATACATTCATGCAAACATGAATCGTCGAAGAAGAGAGGTAATGTCACGATTCTAGCCTTGCCAGACTCAGCCTTCTAGCCTTGCCAGGCCTATTCTCGCTTCGTCACCTTGACTAGTTTCTATTGAGCCTAGCGTCGGCTGAGAAACACACATATGTAGTCAGCTTCTTTTCTGTAGCTACCTTTCTTTCTTAGCATTTATCTTCTAGTTAAATGACATCTTTATCTAACTCGCTCTAGACAGACTTCTAACAGCATTGTTGAAGTTAAATTTGCAGCAAAGTAAAAGTGCAATGTCTCAGAAGAGTTCTTGATTTGTTATGAGCGTGCTCAGTCTTCTACTGAGACGTGTGTTCTTTGAGTGAGCCTAGACTTTATTGAGTCTAGCGCTCATCTTTTCTCTGTACATATAGCCTTCGCATCTCATAGATCTCGCTCTTTAGCTTTGAATTCTCGTTTACCTGATTTACCCTTCGTTTACCTGTATCTCTATGACTTGCTCTAAACATGATTCTAACATGATTCTTGCATGAGAAGATGAAGTCTGTCGCTGTAACAAAGAATTCAAAGTTCTCTGCTTCAAGTACGCAGTTTAAAGATGATGTAACACTTAAGTTCAATGAGTTTAAGCAAGATGTTGCTTCATTCAATCTTATGTGCTGATTATGCAAGAAGCTAAGATACAAGATTGATAATTTGATGTATTTTAACTATGCATTCAGACAAGAGACTTGCAATCATGATGAAGAAATGAGAAAAAAGAAAGTTTGATGTTCATCATTAAATCATTAAATATAACTATGAAAAGATGATTGTTACATGCATTGATGATATCAATATTGACAAATGTTTCTGAAAGAATGCATGAAGTTCACTGTCTTATTGACTTTGAGATTGAGTGAAACTTTATATTGCAATCATGAATAAAAGAGCATGAATTATTAAAGAATCATGCAATTTTGAAACAGATTCAGATGATTAATGATCATTGAATTCTCTGCTATGATATGCATCAGATCAATATTGAGTTGATTGATCATAAGAAAGTTCACAAAAGTTGAAACATTGAGTTTCATGTTGTGAATATGCAAGAATATGATATGATTTTTAACTATTCATGATTAAATGAGATTGACTTGAATATTCATTGACATAAGTATCATTGATTGTATTAAAGAAACAGCATTCAGCATGCAAAGCAAATACAAGTTAATTTGTGCAAGATATCAAAATTTGTTGAGCTGACAATACTTGCAACTAAGAGAAGAAAAGAAACTTATGTAACTTTGTTTTATCAGCTGCTATCTACAAATGACTTATCACAGAATGCAGATCATTAAACTGCAAAATGCAATGCGCTTTAAGTGAAAGAATCAAAGATATTCTTTGTTATTCAAGATTTTAAGAAAGTATTTTCTGAGATTCTTTTTGATAGTTTGAACATGCATGATCAGATGAAACATTTCATTGATCTGATGAAGAGCAAAATGTCTTGCATTGAGTTTATTTATAAGATGACATGAAATGAGCTCACTGTGATACAAGACTATTTAAACAGCACGTTAAAGAAGAAATGAATTCATTCATCAAGTAGTTTTGCAAAAGCATCTGTGTTGTTTGTAAAGAAGTTGAATGAAAGTCTTCATTTATGCGTGAACTATCATAATTTCAATGAAATAACAGTAAAGAACAATTACTCATTGTTTTTACTGTCTGAGACACTGAATTACTTTACTCATGTAAGACACTTTATCAAAATTGATATTCACAACGTTTATCATTGCATTCAAATTCGCAAGAGTGATGAATGAAAAATGACTTTTCATACATGTTACAATCAGTTTGAATATCAAATGATGCTCTTTGAACTGATAAATGCTTCTGCAATCTTTCAATTTTATGTAAATCATGCACTTAAGTCATTTATGAATATTTGTTGCATGATATATTTGAATGATGTCTTAGTATATTCTCAGACGAAAGAGCAGCATTGAGAGCATGTATGTAAGATTCTTTGCGCGCTACTGAAATATTGATTGTATATTAAGCTGTCAAAATGTGCTTTCAATTGTAGCAAAGTTATCTTTCTGAGATTCATGATAAAATGAAGAAATATTCAAATGAAACAGTTTCATATTGATGCAATCATTAGCTGATCTGAGCTTAAGTTTGTAAAGAACATTCTCATATTCTTGAGATTTGCAAGATTTTATCAATGATTTATAAGAAAGTTCTTTCAAATCATTATGCTTTTAACAGATTTAATCAAGAATGCAAAGAAGAAAGTGATATGTTCACTCTTCACAATGACATCAAAAGCAAGAGAAACTTCTGAAAGATTGAAAGTAATCTTTGTCAATGCTTTCATTTTGAAACATTATGATTGAAATGCAGATTTTTACATGAAAATCAATGCATCAAATCACGAAGTTGAAGATGTACTTAATCAAAAGAGCAAAACTGATCAATGACATTTCATTATATATTATAATTATAAGTTCAAAGAAGCTGAAGTATGATGAAACATGCATGATAAAAAGCTGTATGCTATAGTTCTTGATTTTAAAAACTGATAACATTATCTTCAAAGTAGCAAGTGACTCATATATGTGATAACAGATCACAATAATTTTCATTACTTTATAATGATGAAGAAGCTCAATGTACAACAGATGTGTTGAACTAAGAAATTAGCTGCATTTGACTTTTATATAGAATATTGCAAAGACAAATTAAACTCTGCGAATGTATCATCAAGAAGACTCGACATCATGAAATTGAATGATAGCAAGAAGAATAATGATTATTTTCTATTTACTTTGCAAAACAAACTTTGTAATCAAAAATGTCAATCTGAGCTGCTAAAGAATGAAGAAGTTTCAACAATGATTAAACTTGCAGCATTAATGATGCAACTGAATGATACAGTCATTGCAGATACTCAAGTCATATGTTTAAATGAGAAAGTACTTATTAAATCTTGCAGAATTTTAGACACTGCATCATCTCAACTTCTAATTCATCAAATTATGAAGTTGAAGAGATTTTATTTGAAGATGAGTGAATCAATGACTGCATGATTACTGAAGTTATAACAAAGAAATGTCTTTGTTGTGAATGAAAAGTGACATCAACAATTCACATTTAAAAAGAATGAACTTTCAAAATGAAGTATGAAAAATGATGAACTGCTACGTCGTGATCTTGCAATTTATGTACTCAATGACTTTGTTATAAGAAATGAGATTCTGCATATGAATCATGATGATTTTGAAGCAGATTATTTTGCATATACTCATATCAAGACTGCAATAAGAAGAAAATATTACTGATCAAAAATGCTCAAAGAAATGATGAAATATGTTCACATTTGTTCAAACTGTCAGCGAATGCAAATGCATCATCATAAACTTTATGAGAAGCTGACGTTTATATCTTCAGAGAGCATGAATTCATTTCACATGATGATCATGAATTTTATAACAGACATGCTTTTTGCAAAGAATTCATACATTGAAAAAACAAGTGATGTTATATTAATAATAATAAATAAGTTGATTAAGCATGCAATTTATATTTCAATGATCAAAGATCTGAATGTTGAAAGATTTGTGAATCTGCTATGATGAAAATTTGTATTTTAGCATGAAATGATGTGAAGCATTATATTGAATCAAGACTCATTGTTTATCAGTTATTTTTGAATCACTTTATGTTGACATCTTGAAGTGAAGCAAAAGTTAAGCATTGCATTTCATTTGCAAATTGTTATGATTCTGCATAGAGCGAATCATATGAGTGTATTCTAACTAGAAGTTCAAAGCTAAAGAAGAAAGAAGATGAAACACATCAAAAGTCTTATACTCACGAAGACGCGCTAGATCACTAGCGTGTTAACATCAGCTCTGTACTAGTTTATGATAGTTTAACATGATTTATGTTAGACTAATTTAAAGTAATGAAACATGCTTGCAACATTATTTCTCTTCTTCATCAAACAATGTTCTTATTGCTGCAGTTCAGTTGATTTTTCTTGAGTCAATTTCTATCTTGACTTGTTTAAATAATGTTCATGAAAGTCATTTATGATCTTCAAACATTCTTTAAATTTACTTTCATTGACGTTGTATCAATGTAGATCAACGTTGTACTCTTTTCAATTGACATGATATTGTAATCATTTATCTTGTTCATAATGTCTGAAGTTCAATATGTTCTTCACTTTTCATTCATCTTCGTCTTCAATCATTATAAAATCAGATGACTCATTTCGTTATTCTTTCAAAGAATTCTTCAAGTTCAGTCACAGCAGATTCAATGCAAACTTCAAATGAATCTTCATTGTTGATGATAGTTTCAGTTAATATGCATGTTTGATCTCAATCAGAATCTTGAAGAGTTCTAGCATTTTATCGTTCAGCTTCTTTGATGATCTTGAGATAGTAATGTTTCTAGAATTCAGAAACATTATGTCATTTATCTTGTAAATCATTTTCTTTCAATGCTTGTTAATCTGTTTCTTCATTGTGACTTTGACTCTTGCTAATGCTTGCTTAATCAATGCTAGTGATTATTTCATGTGTTTGAATATATTTTCTGCTTTGCTTGCTTCGATTCTAGCTTGAATGATTTCATATTCAGTTGAATTCAAATTGAAGTTCATACGAAAGTGAAAGCTCTTATTCAGAAAGAACATCAACTGTTCAATTGACAACAAAATAGCGTTGTTATTGACGAATTCAATCATAAATAATCAGGTGAATTAATCATCTTGCATATATGAGCAGTAGCTTCGTAGATATTATTTCACATTCTGATTCGCTCTTTTCATTTAATCATTAATTTGCAAATGATAGTCTGTGAATAGTTTCATCTTGATGTTGAGTCTCAAACATAGAGACTTTCAGACAATCGATATGAATTGTGAATCATGATCAAACACTATTGATCTTGATAATTCATGAATTCTAAAGATTCATATCAACAGTAGCTTGACTGTTTGTTCTGCAAAGGTTTCTTTGTCATCTGATCAACATAATATATAATGTTGTTTCTTAAACAATCGATTTATGATTGTCAGAATCGCGTTGTTTTCATCACTTTCTGATAGATTAATAATGAAGTTTAATGATATGTTCTGTCATTGCTGCTTGAGTATGAGCAATGACTTCAGCAGTTCATTGATTTAATCTTTCAATGCTTTTGATTTACAACAAACGTAATAGTTTTGAATGTAGTGCTTGATCGTTGTTCTCATCTTCAATCAGCAATATGATTGTCTCAGCAAGTTCAACGTTCAATTCATGTCAGAGTGATCATTGATTGAAAGATTATGTGCTTTTCTTATTAATCAAGTGATCATTGACTGAGAAATTCATAGTTTATCATCTTTTCAGAGTACTTCATCAAGTACTTTGCAATTGTTTGAATCAATATCTTGACAAGTTCTTCTGTTCTGTTTCATGATTATTTGAATATCAAAGCACAGTTAATTTGTTTGATTTTCAACTATAATCTGATTCTGAATAGAAATCATCTCTTTGATCAAATTTTGATTAGCTTTTGATTCAAATTTTGAATCTGAGTCAAATTCTGAGTCAAATCTGAGCAAGATCTGATTCAGATCTTGATCAACTTTCTGATCATCTTCTTGATCAGCTTTCATTGACTGTAGTTCAAATTTGTCTTCTGACAATAGCATCTGATGCTGATATAGCTTTCAATCATCATTTGCTTCAACTAACTTAACGTCTGACATTCTGATCAGCACGTCGACTTTCAGATTCTGTTTTTTCGACTGATATATGATCTTGAAGTTATATTCAGATAACTTCTCAGCTCATTTAGCTTGTCATCTGATCAGTTCTTTGATGATCATGAAGTACTTTAAATTCAGATGATTGATGAAGATCTTAATCAAAATATTCATACATTTCAATTTAAAACATCAATGTTTCAAACAGTGAATAATGATCAGCAGTTCTTTGTCATAGATTTCGTAGTTGCATTTTGCAAGAATTATGTTCTTGCTATAGAAGATCATTGAATGTAGAATGTCTTTATCGTCATATTGAGACAATACTTCGTCGTTTACATAGTTCAAGAAGTTCATTTTCAGAATAGTTTTTCTGATCAAGTCAAAATGCTTCAGAACGAAGACTGTTATCATTTATTGCTTTAGTTTTTCAAAAATCATTTAACAGATCTCTGTTCATTCAAAGAGATAATCTTTTTGAATCAGCTTTATCATGAGTTGAATGATCTTTGAGAAGTTCTTTATGAATCATTGATAGAAATTGCAGAAGTCAATGAAGATCTGCATATGAGTCAACAATCATGACACTTTTCAGCTTTGAATCACATCTACTTTTCAAGAGTTCATTCGCAAATCATTGATGAATATTAATAGTTTTAAAAACGAGATTTTCTGAATCTTAAATTCATACTTGTCAATGTTCATCTGTAAATCAGCTTCATGAAGCTTGTTTAGCACTTCTTTCATGTGAGTTCTATGTTCTTTCAATGTTTTACTGTAAATGAGAATATCATTCAAGTATGTCTGACAGAACTTATGCAGATAATTGAATAACACATCATTGATATAATGTTGAAAGAATGCAGATTCATTGATCAATTTAAAGAACATTACTTTATACTTGTAAATGTTGAAGAAAGTAACAAAAGTAGTTAAATTCTCACTTTCTGAACTTATGCGTAGTTTATTAAACGTGATGATAATGTTAAGTCAAGTCAGATACTTACTGTCTTGAATTCAAGCTAGTACTTCATTTATTAAGAGAATTGAATAATGATCTCTTTTGATCAGAGCATTCAATTTTCAATAGTTCACGCAAAAGCGAAGACTATTATCTTTCTTTTCGACAAATAGTATTAACGAAGCAAAAGAAGCTTTGCTGAGTATGATGAATTTCTTCTTCAAATTCTCTTCTAGATACTTTTTGATCTTTTGTAGCTTGTGACTCAACATAGAGTACAATTGACTTCTAGAAGATTAATTCTCATCTTCTAATTTAATCTTATGATCATATGATCAATGCAAGAACAACTGCGTTGTCTTTTCTTTATTGAAAACATTCAGAAAGTTGTAATAGACTATTGAAAGCTTTTTTTCAATTTACTCAATGACATGACAAAGATCACTTCATTCAGTTTCATGAAATCTTCAACTGAGCTAAGCGCTTTATTGATTTCACTAATGATCAATAAGAAGATTTTAATCTTCTTATTCTTGATCAGAGTTTGATACATAATGACTTCAATCATGATAATATTGACAATCTTCTTTACTTCAGTTGACTAAGAAAGTCGAAGTTGATCAAAATTAACTTGAGTGCTTTGCTTTGCTATGAGAATAGATTCAATAAATCGAGTAAATTCAATGAACATATTCACTGATTTCTGATTCATGAGTCGCTTCAAAATAATCATTGATGTAACAATTGAGTTCAAGTTCTTTTGTTTCATTTTGCAGATTTCGCTTGATTCAGATCTGTAAAATGCTGATTGACTGCTTGTCTTTGAAACGACGAATTTCAATGTTCAAATATTCAATGAAAATATTAATTGATTGTTTGTAGAATTTACCAAAATTTGATTTCTTTTTAATCAGAGATTTTCAATGATTATTTTATGCTGTTCTAGACGAGTTATTAATAAAGACATCATTTCATTCTTGTGTTCTTGTATCATAATCAATGTATACAAAGCATGTGTAATTGACTTTCAATCAGAAATTTTATCATACAATTAAATCAACTTTGATTTTGACAGTGATATTGACTGAATATCAAAGCATTCACATAGCTTTGACATCAAAGATTCATTGATGAAAGTCATGTCAATGACTTCAGTATTTATCAAAGTGAAGAATCTGAATATCTTTTCTAGATTACTTAAGATGATTTCAACAGTGAACAACTTGAAATTAAATGAATCATCAAACATGCTGATGAAACAAAATATAAATATATTGCTCTCAATCACTACTTTGACGAAAGCAGATCGTTTTTTGAATTCATAATGATTTCATGCACTTAAGTTGTCTTAAAACAATCATATGCTTTATGTTTTAACTTCTTGTATTTGAAGCAAAGTTCTTTCTTAAACAACTCTTTTTGAATAGAATTGAGATTCAATCTTCTGAATTTCTTTCATAAAACTGATGACGTAAGTTGAGCAATTGATGTGCTAAAGACAGAATGAGCAGCTTGAATCATTGATGCTTTGACAACTGATTGAACGTTCAATTCAGTTAATTTAACATTGACTTGCATGCAAATGTTGATAAACTCATTCAAATTCGTGATTTGTTCATTGAGCGTTACTCATTGAAGATCTGAGCTGATTTTATGCTGAAGATTGTTTAGTAAAGTCTTGTTATTATATTCTAGTTCTGCACTAAATCTCTGAAATTTCATTCAAAATTCATGAAAGAAGATCTTGTTTTAATACAGTTTCAAATATTGTCGTTAAGTTGTATGACAATAATTGAGATCATTGTATATTTTATTGATAATTGATAGCATTTCTTCAACTTTTAGAAATGAGTTCAAGAAAACATTTTGCATGCAAGAAGCTATGTGCTTGATTACAGCTTCATTGACTCAACTTTTGATGTATGCAATCTTCAACTCTTCAATAGAAAAATGATTCTTATTTGTTTTCAGCTTATTTCACATTTAAAACAGTTAATTGTTTACATTCTGCATTGAATTTTCAAACAAAGATGAATCAAGTAACTTGATTAACTTCAAGAATTGATTTTCAGAAATTAAAGTGCTTTGTTGACTTGATGCAGCTTTTAAATGATGTATAATCATGTTTTTGTCTTTATTCTCTTTCTGCAAACGCGTCTGTGTAATCTTCAATGTGATATTTATTTCATTAACATCTTCTAACATCTGAATCATGTCATTGTGAATCTTGATTTTGATGTCGTGCTGTTGATATATGTACTTGATAAAAAAAAAATTGTTGTTTGCTTCATGAGTGTTTATTCAAGCATTCAATTCAGTCTTGATGCTGATTATGATCATTTCATGATTAAAAAACAATGCATTTATGTTCTCTTCTTCTGTAATTAATGATGCATTTGTGTTTTCTTCTTCTAAAACTGTTTGATTCTGTGATAAAAGTGATTCTCTTCTAGCATTTTGAAGTTTGTAGCAAGCAATGCTCGCTGATTCTGAGCTTCTAGTCATGATATGAGTAGAAAATTGCTGATTGAGATTTTGATGTTACTTTATTGAACTTTCTGAGTTCAAGCAACAACTAGTACTTTATCAAACTTTCTGAGTTCAAGTACTGCTGAAATTTCTGATTTCTGATGATGAGTTCAATAAAGAGTTAATCAAAAGCAATGCATTCATGTTCTTTGATTTTAATTTTATTGAAATTTCTGATTTTGAATCAAGATTCTTTTTTAGAAATTTCTGATTTTTATTGAGCTTTCTGAGCTTGAGTTCTGATTCTGCTGTCAAAATTTCTGAGTTCAACTTTTGATTTAAGTTGTGTAGCTTGTTTTTATATCATTTACATGTTGATAGCAAGATTAATGAGTTTTGAACTAATGTTATAAGTTTGCATAAAGCGAATCATATGAGTGTATTCTAACTAGAAGTTCAAAGCTAAAGAAGAAAGAAGATGAAACACATCAAGAGTCTTATACTCATGAAGACGCGCTAGATTACTAGCGTGTCAACATCAGCTCTGTACTAGTTTATGATAGTTTAACATGATTTATGTTAGACTAATTCAGAGTAATGAAACACGTTTGCAACATAAATTAACAATCAAACTGTTAGAAGTCAGCATAGAGTGAGTCATATGAGTGTCATTTAACTAATAGATAAATGCTAAGAAAGAAAAGTATCTACAGAAAAGAACTCGATTCTTATATGTGTGTT
>JAABUK010013594.1_pt1 | contig 10130 bp, 17 predicted proteins | sample 5559141 | NCBI WGS metagenome assembly JAABUK01 (sample SAMN10711869, study PRJNA513367) | rock metagenome | isolation source: Antarctica rocks | place: Antarctica: Victoria Land, Pudding Butte nord | collected 2016-01-03 | reverse complement strand
CCGCCGGCGTCCAGGACAAGGGTGTGCTCATCGCCGGTGGGGCGGCGCTGGTCGGGGCGGCCGTCGCCGGCACCATCGCGGCGACCCGGCCACGTCACGCCGCGCCGTCGGACGAGCCGGCCCCGCAACCGTCGTGAACGACAGCGGGAGGGCCGTCGGCAGCGCCGGCGGCCCGCCCCGCAGTCGGCCCCCCGCACAGCCGACATTGGACACCGGACCCTGTTGGGAGCAGAAGAAATCAGCGATGACTGAAGAAGAATCAGATGTCTGAACAGAACCAGTTGGGACCCAGCCGCGACGGCAGCGTCATGCTGGACATCGGCGGAGACATCGGCGCGTTGGTCCTGCACACCTCCGCGGAAATGCTCGGCGTGGAGATCGAAATCAGCGCCACCGGGGACGACACCCACCATCGCACCCACGTCGCGGTGAGGGAACGCCGCGGCAGCGGCGCCGCCCGTTACGCCGCCATCTACCCCGCCTTGCACGCCGGCAGTTACACGCTGTGGCGACCGGACGGACAACCCGCCTTGGAGGTCACCATCACCGGCGGTGCTGTTGCGCAAGCGCAATGGTCCTGAGCAATCCGCCGGCCGCGTGAGGCATAACAAGGGCACCGCTGCGACCGTTTCTCGCCGGCTGACCTTGTGGTGGGTTGTCGCTGTCCTGTTGGCCGGTGTCGGTGGCGGCGCGCTGGGGGTCGCCTTGGCCGGGCAGCAGCATGCGCCGCAACCCACCGCCGCCCAAGCGAACCCCGCCCCAGCCACAGTTACGGTCACCGCGACAGCGACAGCGACTCCGACTGCGGCCGCGCAAGCGCCTGGCACCCGCATCGGCCCGGGCGCATCCAGTTCGTCCCGGCCGAAGCCAACACCGACCGAACCACGTCTGTCAGGGCTCCCGACCGCATCCAACACACCGAAGCCGACCACGCCGCTGGTGCTCGCCGCCTCCGCCCCGTTGGCGCTCAAAATTCCCTCGATAGGTGTGCAGTCCACCCTGGTGCAGCTCGGACTGAACCCCGACAAATCCATTGAGGTGCCGCCGTTGGACGACCCGGATTCCAAGGCCGGTTGGTACAAGTACTCGCCGCCGCCCGGACAGATCGGCCCGACGGTGATCCTGGGACACGTCGACTCCGCCAAATACGGGCCGGGTATCTTCTTCAAACTCGGGGCCCTGCAACCCGGCGCCACCGTCGACGTCACCCTCACCGACCGGATCGTCGCCGTCTTCACCGTCGACAAAGTCGTGGCATACCCCAAATCCGCGTTCCCCTCCACCGCGGTCTACGGCACCATCAACCACCCCGGTCTGCGTTTGATCACCTGCGGCGGAACCTTCGACCCGGCCGCCGGAAGCTACGAAAGCAACATCGTCGCCTACGCCACTTTGACAGCCCGCCACCCCGCCACCTGACCACACCCCCACCCTGAAAACAGAAGCAGAGGTGCCGGGTCGTCGTCGGGTTGACCGCCCGCAGCGGGCCTCGTGAGACACCGGGCGAGGTAATCCGGAGGTTCCTGCCGCCCTGTCGGGCCGGCCCCAAGTGGGAGCGTCGATCTCATCCGGGGTCCCGTTCGCGGCTTGACCGAACAAGGGCACAACAAAAACGCGGCAGTGACCTCTTCGAGGCCGGATCGTCAGCCGCGGATCCCCGCATCTCCCGGAAGGGTAGAACTGCGGCGACTCTCACCGCAGCTCACTGCTGGAAGTGCACAATCGCCTGGTGACTGAGTTCAGCTACGCCGACGTAGTGGAACGACTGTTCCGCGAATTCAACGGACAGCACCCGCTGCCGATGATCGCCGACGTGGTGCGCGCCTGTCTGACCGACCTGCAGGGACAGGTACCGTCGGGAGCTCTCGCCGAGCTGCTGGAACGGTCGGCCCGACAACGCCTCACCTTCACCTAGGTGACGGCGAAGCACAACAATCCGGCGGCGAACACCAGCGGCGGCCGGATGCGGTCGGCGAGTGCACCGAGCCAGCACCACCACCCGAACTCCGGGGTGGTTGCAGAACATGGTCAACGATTTACTGGTGCCGCCGAGTGTGCCTGTGCGGCAAGATTCTTGGGGCTAGCTTGACATAACGGTCGTTCGATGGCGGCGTGGGTCCAGGGCGCTCGGAATGCGTGGGCCGGTCTGTCGTGAGCTGACCGGGCGTCGGTCGGGGGTGGGGTCAGGACGGCTTCATGATCGAAATGTCCAGGACCCGGGGCAGTATTGTCCGCCGGCGGTTGAAACCGACCCGGCCAAGAAAAATGTTGGTCTCCGGCGTGGTCACGGGCTCGATGGTGAAGATGTCACCGTCGGGGCGTTCCCAGTCCGGCGACGGAGAACACGACGCAGTGGATGTTCAGTGGCCGCATTGCTGGAACCCTCCGCGGTGGTGCACATATTGAGCCTGCTGCCGAACTCGACGCTGTCGCTTTGGAAGGTGACCGGCTCGATGCCCCGGTGGCAATACCGATGGGTCCCGCCCGTCGGCACCTTGGGACAATCGACTGGACGCACCAAAGAGCTGAGGGTCAGTGTGCGACACCGCCAGCTGCGCTGTTGAACCGGCGGCGCCCGGCGAGGGTGCTGCACACAACTGCGCCTCGCCTGACGGCTCAGTGCCCGCGGTCGGTCAGCTTTACTCCGGAAAGCCAGGTTCGCTCGGACCCTGGTTGTCCGGACTGGTGGACACTGGGCCGGATGCTGCCGTTGGCTCTGAGGTTTAATGCGCAGCAGTAGGCTCGCCGTTCGCGAGGTTTCTTCGGTCCCACCCGCCGGGCGTCCGGTAGGTGCATGGACAACATCGCGGAGAGGCCGTACATGGACAACCTGGCTCGAGCCGCGTCGGCGTTGGCGAGCGGGACTGGGCAACCGATGGGCTGGTTCACCTACGTCGTCGCGACCGATGAATGGACCTGGTCGGAGCGGTTGTACGCGATGCACGGATTCGAGCCGGGCGAGGTGGTGCCGACCACCGAACTGCTCCTGGCTCACAAGCACCCGCAGGATCGAGCCCATACCTCTCAGGTGCTGGACGAGGTGGTGGCCGCTGGCCAACCGTTTTGTTGTCGGCACCGCATCGTCGACGCGCAGCACAACGTCCGGGTGGTGGTGTGCATCGGAGTGGGCGAGGTGGGTTCGGACGGGCGGGTCGAGGTGGTGCGCGGATACTTCGTCGACATCACCGACGCCTCGGCGCGCGCCGGAGGTGAGGAGATCACCGCGGCGGTGGATGCTTCCGCGGCGACCCGAGCCGCCATCGAACAGGCCAAAGGCGCGCTGATGCTCGCCGAGGGACTGACCGCCGACGACGCATTCGCCGTCCTTGTCGCTCACTCGGCCCAGACGAACATCAAGCTGCGGGACATCGCCCAGTCGATCACCGATGACCTCTCCGTTCCTTACTGTGATGGAGAGACACCCAACCAGCGGATCGGCCGGCTGCTCAGATATGTCGCCACCAGCGTGACCGCCGACCACGGCCAACCGGTCGTCATCGCCGAGCGCACCCCTGCCTGACATAGCCAGGTCATTGGCCGTACCTGTTGTTGCACAACAATCTCCTTCAGGTAATCCATACAGTGACGTAGTCATCAAGTCAGGTCGGGTGTCAATGGCCATGTTGATCACTGCCAGTGCGCCATCGAGGCTGACTCGGCCGGGAACGGGTCGGGCAGCCCGGTCAGGGCCAACCGTCGCTCACAGTTCTCGGTGAATCCAGGCCCAGATTTTCGATGCCGGGCCCGGTGACCGGCCCGCGCCACCCGCATCGACGAGCTCCCCGCCTGTACGAAGGACCCTCAAGACCCTGTGATCGCACTGGTCTCGGGCAACTCGGCTGCCCAAGGGGCGTGGCTTAATCCGTCTTCGACCGGCTGCCCCGGCGAATGCGGACGGTTTCCGGCGCTGCAACCATGTTCGGTGGACCGGTTCTGCTCGTGCCGCGCCGTGCTGGCGCGGAGGGTTCCTGATGCACCGAGTATTTGCCGGTCGGTTCGGATCGCTGTGCGGTCATGAATCGGGGGCAGGGGCGACGGCGTCGGCGCGTAGGTCGAGGTGCTGTGCGTGGATCGTGGCGAGCTGACTGTCGGAGGCTTCCTCGAGCCCGATGAGGGCGTTGTCGGCGCGGGGGAGCGCCTGCAGGATTTCATCGAGTTTTCGTTGCGTGACCAGCTGCTCCCGGGCTTGGGTGTGTTGAATGACGAACACCAACGCCAAGGTGATCGCGGCGACCACGGTTTGGAAGATGGTCTCCCATCTGGTTGGGAAGCCGAACGCGATGCTATACAGCAACGACAGCAGGTCCGCGGTAAGCAGCGTCCAGGCCACCCCTGGCCGGGAGGACACCCGGTCCAGGCGGTGCAGCAGTCGGCTGCCCGGCGGACGGACACTGTCAGGGGCGACGTTGCTGGTCATCGCAACAGTGAACCGCCATCAGCCGCGGCTCGGCGAACGGACCCCATCCAGGACCTGGCGAACCGCTTCGACCGGTCCATCGATAGGCCGGCCGAAGTGCCGGCGACCGCCGCCTACCAGCAGGTGTTCGAACCCCCGGTGATGTTCGGTGAGCTGTTGCCCCCGCCGGTCCGGAACCCGTGTCCGTCACCGAGGCCCACGCGACGCGACCGCCGTTCAACGCCGCCGGCGGCCCGTCGCCGACGATGGACGCCGACGCGAGAACTGTGCCCAGCAGGGGACCGTTTGGTGCCGCACCGACAGCGGAACCCGCAGGAACAGAGCGGTGGAACAACCCTGCCAACGCACCTCGGGTACGACCACGCGGTCTTGGAAGTAGGCCCGCGGTTGCACCACACCCTCGGTGCACGCGTTACGCCCAGGCGAAGGTGGTCGCGAGGCAGGCCCGCTGCCCCGCTCAGGGGGCGTCTTCGATCACCGCGGCCCGGCCTGTGAGTACGGCCCCACGTTCGGCGGCGCTGTCCACATCCTTGAGCAGCTTCCGGCGGCGGTCCACATCGATCACGTCCACCACGATTACCGCGCAACAACCACCCTGTTGACCGACCGCGCTGCACCAACCGGCAGGAAGATCTGGTGGTCCGTCAGCGTCTGCGGTCAACACTCCGTCGTTCACCTCGGTGCGGGTACGCAGCCGGCCGGAAGTACGCCACTGCGGACACGTCGACACTCACGTTGTCGCGGGTGATGATGCCTGGGGATTGGATCGGCGTGGTGATGATGCGCAGAGAAAAGCGGTGCAGGACGTCGACGAACGGGATGATGACTCGCAGCCCAGGCTGGCGAGATCCCAACACTCCGGGACGCAGCGCCTAAAGCCGGTGAGCGTTCCGACCCTGTCGCTTTCCGAGCTGGACACCGAACTCGGCCGGTGGATCACCGGCGACTCCCACCACCGTTGCCATGCCGAGACCGGCGCAGCACCTGTAGCCCGGTGGCTGGGGACCGGCTGGTTGCCACGAATGACCGAGTCGTTGGAGCAGTTGGACCTGCTGCTGTTGACGGTGGCGACCCGGAGAAAGGTTCCCCGGGAAGGCATTCGTTGTCACGGACTGCGGTATCTGACCTGACCTTGGCCGCTTATGTCGGGGAGGAAGTGACCGTCCGGTACGACCCTCGGGACCTCGCTGAGATCCGCGTGTTCCACGAAGGCGGGTTTTTGTGCCGAGCGGTGTCTGCGAAGCTGGCCGCCTCGACCATCTCGCGGGTGGATCTGCAGACGGCCCGCAACCAGCGGCGCCGCGAGCTTCGGACCGAGTTGACCTCGCGGCGCAGCTGGGTCGATGCACTGCGCCATCCGGTCATCCAGCGGGTGGCCAGCGATGCCGTGACACCGACACCAGGACGACCGCCAATGGCGACGGAAGAACCGGAAGCGACCACGAAGCTCAAGCTGTACCGCAACAACTGACAGGAGACCAGGGTGTCGACCGCATCAGCAGCGCCCGACGGCCCGGCGAACCGAACGCCGACAGCATTCATGATCACCAAGCAGCACCGCCGATTCGTGGAATTCGCCGACACCGTGCGACGGCACCGGTACATCGGTGCCTGCTGCGGGTCACCGGGGATCGGCAAAACGCTGTCTGCCCGCATGTACGCTGCCGCTGATGATTGGGGCTTGGTGGAATGCCGGTCGGCATATGCGGGCCGCGGCCCTTCCTCAGTCGCTGCTCGATTCGCGGACAGTGATGTGGACACCTCACGTCATCACCACTCCCGGCCAGCTCGAGTTCGAGATCGATTACCGCTGCCAAGGTCTCAGCGACGACATCGAGGCCACCTACCACCCCGACTGGGATCCGGAGATGATCGCCAGCTACCCGGTGCAGCACCCCACCGAACTGCTCATCGTCGACTTATCCCGAGGGGGTGCACTTATCCCGAGTGGGTGTCGCGGCTGCGGGTGGATCCGTTACCTGGCATGAGTTGGCGCGGTACGGGTCGGCATAATTCCGCGTTCGGTGGATCCTGTTCGCGACCGGACATGGTATCTGGGTCGTGGAGGAGGAGCGACGACTGCTGACCGAACAATGCGACAAGAACGGCGGCGGTGACGGCGTCGGGGGGTTGACCGGGGGCGAGGTGACGGCATTCCTGCTCCGTGAGTGCACCCGCCTTTCCCTGGGTCCGGCGAAAGGTGTCGTCGCCGAACTGCGGTCACTGTTGCGTTTCCTGTATGTGGTCTGCGCCGACATAAGGTGCAGCTCATCCACTCGACTTCAGTCAAGCCCCGCGGCCATTCGGTAGCGGGGCGTCGTCGAGTTCGTCCTCGACCCAGCCGGCACTAGTCAAATTTGTCCCAACAGGGGCCTCATGATGCGCAGCGATTCCTGTTCGGCACGGTGAATGGCCTCGGTGATATGCCGGGGCTAAGGTGGAACGATTTCTCTGGAACATCACCACCGAATCGCTGCCCGCGCTGGCGGTGACATTCCGACGAACAGGACGCAGACCTGGGCACAGGCAGCGCGACCCTCGACATCCGACAGTCGCCGCGGTGCACCCGCGGGTAGGGGGTTGGTGGCCGACAGCACCCGCGCATCGCTTTGATCTCCTTATCGACGAGGCCGGAGCGCAGTAGCGGTGTGAATCGTCCTGGTCCTTTACATAACCAGGGCTGCAAATCAAACTGGCAGTGCCCTGTGAAACGACTGACAAAACTTGACTTGGTCGGGCAGCGCTTGACATGGTTGTGTTATGAAAATTCGCATGATGGTCGGGGTCGGCCTGCTGTCCTTCGGAATGGTGGGCTGCACGCAACCGAGTTCCATATCGGCCTCGACGCTGACGGTGACTGTTCCCACCACGGTCACCGAGGTCAAGACGGTGGCCGAGGTGCAGACTCAGATCGTCGCCCCGCCCGCTGAGGTGAAGACCGTCAGCACGGTGGAAACAAAAACTGTTACGGCTCTTCCCCCGGCAACAATTACGGAAACAGTGACGGCGGCGGCGGCTGGTGGAAATGGAAGCCTTCTGACGTTCAACAGCGCGAAAGTTGCGCGGGACGTGAGAAAGCTGCTCACCGATGCACCGCCAGCCGGTTACGGAACGACGGGTGTCACCGATGTGAGCTGCCCGAACGATCAGCCGGTGAAGGCTGGGGCGATGTTCCTCTGCCACGCCACCATCAACAATGCCTCGAAGTCGGTGAAAATCACGGTCCAGGACAACGCCGGAAAGTATCAAGTGGGACTTCCTGACTAAGGCAAGCACACTGATCAACGAAGAGAATGCCGTCGGGTGTAGCTCAGTCGGCGGAGCGGGTGCCTGTAGATCTCTATGTCGCGGGTTCGAATCCTGCTACTCCGGCGCATTGGTTGTCACATCGTCATAATATCGGCAACATCTGGTGCGCCGCTGCGCAGAGTCCTCCCAGTCGCGAGTAAATGAGGCGCCAGCCAGGCGGGAATAAATAACACGTCAGGGATTACAGCCCACCAATCGGAAGCTCGATAGACTTCGAAGCTCCACGTGCTGATCCGCGATCAGGCCAGCGTAGCCAAAAAGGGTGAGGGCACTTCACGCTCGAGCACCCCAAATGGCAGAAGGCGAGTCCGTAAAGCGGAGTGCTGTGAGGGTTCGAATCCCTTCGTGAGTGAAGACGTATCAAGCTCGACTAGCTCAACGGACCGATGCTGCTCGTACCAAGTTATGTGGCGTAATTCATGCCGGGTAGGCTGAATATGGTCCGTAGGCTAATTGGTCAATTCATCAGCTTCTCAGGTGAGAATTTTCGGTACAATTTCGTCGGGATTACTGCGCGGTAGTGAAGAAGACCCGGAAGAGTCCCGTGGATTCTAGCCCACGGCGGGATTCCGGGTTGCGCCCCCATTTACCTTATTCGTCTGGTCAGCCGAGAGGAGCCAGAACCTGCGGCTGTGTCTGCGGTATCGACGTCACCGTTACTACCTCGGTGGCCGGCTCGGCCGGCGTCGACCAGGTCGGGGCACCGATCCGGCGGAGCAGCTGACCATAGGCCTCGACCGTGGTGGACCAGCTGTGGGGATCGGGAAAGCGCGTCGCCGGACGGTCCGGCAGTTCGGCCATGGCGGCGGCCAACGCAGCTGGGTCGGCAGGCGGCACGAAGCGGGTGCCCTCATATCCGCCGGCGGCTTCGACCAGGCCTCCGACCTCGGTGACGATAACGGGAAGCCCGGAACTCATCGCAATGTGCAGCGGCCCTGACGAAGACGAACGGCGGTAGGGGAGCACCACGGCATCTGCTCGGGCGAAGTGGTCGGCGACCTCGGCGTCGGTGACATATCGATCTATGAACTCGATCCGATCCGCGTTCGGACTGGCCGCGATCGCCTCTTCCGGGGCCGTCCAACCTTCCCATTTTTCGCCGACCAGGACGAGCCGGCAGCGGTTGCGGACGTCCGCGGGCAGCAGGTCGAACGCTGCGACCAGGTCCTCGACGCCCTTGTACGGCCGCACCACACCGAGATAGAGAAAGACGAATTGCTTGGCGGCGGCATCCTGGTCGATAGCAGGTGCGGCGTCGGTTTGGGCTTTTCGGCCGTGGTGGTCATACGGTCCGTGCGCCGCGATCGCAACGAGTTCGTCGGGGAGGTCGTAGGTTTGTCGTAGCAAATCGAGGTCGTACTGGGAATGCATCACGTGCCCATCGACGTGGCGCAGCAGCACCTTCATCGCTGTCGTGACGGAGCGAACGACGCCTGGAATGCGCGCCTCTCCGGTGTCCTGCACCTCGTGCCATTCGATGATGACCCGACAACCCGACCGTCGGGCCAGCTGAGCAAGCCGCAGGTAGGAGTGCAGGACCGCACCGGTCCACCACTGCAAGATCAGTACCTGCGGACGGTTCGCGTCGAGAAATCGGCTGGCTTTGCGGATGCTCCGTCCCCAGAACCAGTCCACGCCGTCGAAAACGTTCACGGAAGGGTCATATACCAAGTCGTTGACGGGCTGGCCGACCCGCTCTCGCCCAGGGTAGAGCCGGGTCGGCACCAGCTGGCGCATCAGCAGGGCACTGACCGGCGCGACTTCGGCGATCGCGTTCGTCAGCCGGCAGGTGTAGTAGCTGATGCCGGACGTGAAGCGCCATCCGGCGCCGACAACCATCACTCTGGGCACGGCTGTGGGTTCATCTGATCCCACGGTCCGAGCTCCACGGGCGGAAATTCTCACGCCGATGCCTCGCGTCGCGGATCTTCTACCTGCGCCGGTCGTACTGCGCGGCGTCGGCTGCCGGGAGTGGGGTGGGTGTTGCTATTGTTCCCGAGCTTTCGGTGCAGCCGGGCTCGGCGCCACTCGGTGCCGATGGTCTTCAATACCCGGAAGCCGTCCTTGACCGCGTGCAGGTTGGAGGCGCCGAACAACCGCAACAACTCGACGCTGGGCACTTCCACCACGCGCAGCTTCGCCGCGGCCACCCGGCAGTTGATCAGCGTCTCGATCTCGAATCCGTCTCCCCAGAGCATGTCGCCCGACACCGGATGAGGCAAGGGCAGATCCAGATGGGGCAGCACGTCGACCCAGAAGGCGTTGTAGCCGTAGCAGAGATCGGTGTATCGGGTACGAAAACCGATATTCGTCAAGAGGGTGAGGGCCTTGTTGCCGGTGTCGCGAAGCCAGGTGATGTCGCTACTACCGCCCCCGGTCAGCACCCGGCTGCCCTTGGCGAAGT
>JAABUK010013593.1_pt1 | contig 10131 bp, 7 predicted proteins | sample 5559141 | NCBI WGS metagenome assembly JAABUK01 (sample SAMN10711869, study PRJNA513367) | rock metagenome | isolation source: Antarctica rocks | place: Antarctica: Victoria Land, Pudding Butte nord | collected 2016-01-03 | reverse complement strand
AAGACAGAGCATTTCCAACAGCTTCTGGGAAGTAGCTGAAAGCATAACTTGAAATCCAAGTAAACAACCGTATGTACTGATTTATGACAGACGGTTTTGCGGTAAATCCGAACTTTATTGCGAAACAGGATAGACGCCATGAGCACAATTATTGAGCATCGAGTCTGGAATGAAATCTTGTGTGCCGTCGAAAAGCGGCTCAACCGCCAGAGCTTTGATACTTGGTTCCGCCCAATTCGTTTTGACGGGTGCGACAATGCCGGTCAGGTACTGCACCTGCGTGCGCCGAATCAAGTGATTATGGATTGGGTGAGTTCAAATTACTCGGAAGTGCTCGGCGAGTCATTGAAGGAATTGAATCTGGCGCGCTATCAGGTTGATTGGATTGTCGAGGAAGAAGACAGCAACGCTGCGGACAAACTCGCAGATATGAACGGCACAGATGCCGGATACGGGTTCAACGAGCGCACGGAGGCGAAAAACGGCGCGGGCAAATCTTCATCGAGCCTTTTTTCTCTTTTAGAAGCAGCCGAATCCGACGGCCTTGCGCCCGGTGCCACCACGTTCGTTGATTTAGAACCGCTGGAGTTATCGCTTAACCCTAAATACACTTTTCAGACTTTCGTTGTCGGCTCATGTAATCAATTTGCGCACGCCGCGTCGCTCGCCGTCGCCGAAGCTCCCGGCAAAACTTATAATCCGCTTTACATTTACGGCGGCGTCGGGTTGGGCAAAACGCATTTGATGCACGCCATAGGGCACACTATTAAACAGCACAACCGCCATTTGCGCCTTTCTTATATGTCTGCGGAAAAGTTTATGAATGAATTGATTAACGCGATTCGTTACGACAAAGCGCAGACTTTCCGCGAAAAATATCGCTCCATAGATATTCTATTAATGGATGATATTCAGTTTATGGCAGGCAAGGAGCGCACGCAGGAAGAATTTTTCCACACTTTCAATGCTCTTTACGACGGTCAAAAACAGATCGTGATTACTTCCGATTGCCCGCCGCGCGAAATTCCCACGCTCGAAGAACGATTGCACTCGCGCTTTGAATGGGGTTTGATCGCGGACATGGAGCCGCCCGATCTTGAAACTAAAGTCGCAATTCTCAAACGCAAGGCAGACCTCGACGGCGTTCAACTGCCGGATGACGTGGCCTTCTTTATCGCTGGCAAAGTCAAAAGCAATATACGCGAACTCGAAGGCTCGCTGGTGCGTCTCGTGGCGATTTCGTCATTGCGCGGCGTGCCTATCTCGAAGATGCTCGCGCAGGACGCCATACGCAATATTGCAGAGAGCGATCAACCAGCCCGAATCACCATCGAGCAGATTCAGCAAGCGGTCTCGACGCACTATCGTTTACGCGTTGACGAGATAAAATCCAAAAATAACGCCAGACAGATCAGCGTCCCGCGTCAAGTGGCGATGTATCTCTGTAAACGCTTGACAAAGCACAGCTTCCCGGAAATCGGGCGCGAGTTCGGCGGTAAGCACCACACCACCGTAATTCACTCCGTCGAGAAGATCGAAGCGCTCGTTTTGAAGGACGAAAATTTCCACAGGGTCGTCGGTTCCCTTATAGATAATATTTGCAAGTAGTTACGTGGCTTTTCGGTCAAAAAGTTTTCCACAGTACGGTTTTCGGTTAAGTTCTTTGTATTCTGATACTTAATTTGGAGTTTTCCACATTTCCACAGGCATCGCAACAATTGACCCTGTGGAAAACCTTCTAGCCTGTGGAAAATAAAAGTTTTCCACAGATGAGCAAAGTTTTCCACAACCTTTTCCACAGCCCCTGTGGAAAACAATCCCTTTGGTGTCAACAATAAAGTGACTTTTCCACATTTCCACAGGCCCTATTACTACTACTATATAGATATATATGTATTTAGTTAGTATAAGTAGTAAAAGGCGACGCGCCATTTTTGAATCGTTTTGGGTTAATATCCGAAGCAAGTTTTTATTCGTTAGCAGGAGCACATAAATGGAATTCAGTATCGGCAAAAATACTTTGCAAAAAGAGTTGGCGTTCGTGCAGGGCGTCGTCGAGAGAAAAAACACGATTCCGGTTCTCTCGAACATTCTCATCGAATCAGTCGGCGAGAACACCATTCGATTCACAGGCACGGATTTGGATGTCACGATTCGTTGCGAAGTCGAAGCTGGGGAAATCAAAACGCAGGGCGCGATGTGCGTGCAGGCGCGCAAGCTTTTCGACATCTCGCGGCTGCTGCCGGATGCGCCCGTGAATTTTCGCAAAGAAGAAAACGATTGGGTGACAATCAAATGCGAGCGCTCGAACTTCAAAGTGCCGGGCGTCGCGCGCGACACGTTCCCTGAAGTGCCGAGCTTCAAATCCGCGCCGACGAAAATGGCTGCCGACATCTTCAAAACTTTTATTGACCGCACAATTTTCGCCATCACGCAGGAAGAATCTCGCTACACGCTTTCCGGCGCAAAATTCATGCTCGACAAAACGGGCGCAAAGATGGTTACAACCGACGGACATCGCCTCGCCTATATCGAGCGTCGGGTTCAGGCCAAAGACGCAGCCACAGAGCCTCTGGACGCGCTTATTCCACGCAAGACGCTGGCAGAGCTGACCAAATTGACGACCAACTACGAAGGCGACATCAATTTGGGCGCGGATCAGAACCACATTTACTTTGAAGTCGGCTCGCGTCTTTTGATTTCCAGAATGCTCACAGGCCAATTCCCGAACTACGAAATGGTGATGCCGAAGGGCAACGACAAATCCGTTGTCTTCGACGGCGCGCAACTAAATCAAGCGATTCGCCGCGTCGCGCTCATGGCGGACGACCGCTCGCACGCGATACGCTTTCAACTCGCAGACGGGAATCTACACATCAGCTCGCAAAACGCCGAAGAAGGCGAAGCGCGCGAAAGCATTCCCACAGAATACTCCGGCGACGAAACCGAAATCGGCTTCAACGCACAGTATCTGCAAGATTTTCTCAACGTCATCGGCGATGGCAAGATTGCTTTTGAGTTCAAAGACGCGAACGCGCAAGCGCAACTGCGCCCGGCAGACGACGCCGACTACGATTACAAATACGTCATCATGCCGATGCGAATTTGAGATTATCGAAATCTTAAAATCCAAAATCTTCCATTCAACGAAAGCGTCTTTGCTTCCATCGCAGAGACGCTTTTTCCTTTCCTGCAAGCGACGAACTTGTCTTGGAAATTATCTTGCGTCCCAAACAGCACGAAGCGGCGCGGCGTGTGGTAAAATCAACACATGCTGCTCGAATCTTTAGAAGTCCATAACTGGAGAAATCTGAGCGGCAAAATCTTTTGGACGCACGGACTCAACATCATTCACGGCGACAACGGGCAGGGCAAAACAAACTGGCTCGAAGCCATCTATCTGCTCGCCACCTCCAAATCCTTTCGCACGCAGCGCCCGCAGGAAGCCGTCCGCTTCGGCGAAGATTTAGCAGTCGTGCGCGGCCTTGTTTCGCAGAGCGCGGACATTCACCGCGAACTGCAAGTCAACATTCAGGGCAACACAAAATCAATTTCCGTCAACGGCAAACGCGAAGCCTTGACGCGTTACTTAGGCCAACTTCACGCCGTCGCCTTCACCGCCGATGAACTCGAAGTAGTGCGCGGCGCGCCCGACGCGCGCCGCCGTTTTCTTGATCGCGGCGTCATCTCGCTTCATCCTTCCTACGTGCAAACAATCGGCGATTACAGTCGCGTCGTCAAACAAAAGAATCGCCTTTTGCAAAACGCTTCTGAGACCGAAATGAGCCTCGCGCAAGTCACGGAAATAATCGCTCCTTGGAATGAACAACTCATTCACCTGAGCGCCGAAATTCACCGCGCGCGAATCAATTACGTCGAGCACTTGCAGGCCGAACTCAAGCCGCGTTTTTTCGAGCGCGAAGAAGTCGCCATCCGCTACGTCTCAGCGCTTGAAGGCAAAGGCGATTTGAACGATTACGAAGCGCTTATCACATCGCGTTTAGAGTTTCGTCTGCAAGCCGAAATCAACTCCGGCTACTCGCTCATAGGCCCCCACAAAGACGATTTAGAGATACTCTTCGACGGGCGCGATTTGCGTTCCTTCGGAAGCTCTGGGCAACAGCGTAGCGCATTGATAATACTTGACTTAGCAGCGATTTCCGTGTACTATAACAGGCATCGTGAGTATCCGCTTTTCCTCATCGACGACGTGGACGCAGAGCTTGATCGAAAGCGTTTGAACAGCTTGCTGGAATACCTCGATGGGCGCACGCAAACTTTCATTACGACCTCCAAAGAGAGCCTCGTCGAACAGTTCATCGAACGCGCCGGTGTGTACTTGATTAAGAACGGCGCGGTGCAAACAAAAACGACTGTCGTCGAGCCTGTTTCATCGCACGCGGAAGTCGCCGAAAGCATCTAACATTTTGTCGTCGCAACGCGCGAAAAAATTGTTCAGGCAAGAAGAAAATTTATGAGCAACATATCCGAAGAGGAGATTGATTTGGCAACGCCTATTACAACCACTAAAAAGAAACCCGCCGCCTATGATTCGTCCTCCATCACAGTGCTCGAAGGACGTGAAGCCGTGCGCAAGCGTCCCGCGATGTACATCGGTTCGACGGGCGACCAAGGCTTGCATCACCTCGTTTACGAAGTCGTCGATAATTCGATTGACGAAGCGCTCGCAGGCTATTGCGACACCGTCGAAGTGGCGATTCATCTCGATAACTCGATCACCGTCATTGACAACGGGCGCGGCATTCCCGTCGATTACCACAAGGGCGAAAAAAAGAGCGCGGCGGAAGTCGTGATGACGAAACTTCACGCGGGCGGCAAGTTCGATTCCAACGCTTATAAAGTCTCCGGCGGACTGCACGGCGTCGGCGTTTCCTGCGTCAACTTTTTATCCGAAGTCCTGCGCCTCGAAATCTGGCGCGACGGCAACACATACGAGCAGGAATACGAACGCGGTATCGCCATCGGCAAACTCGAACAAACCGGAACGACACGCAAGCGCGGCACGAAAGTCACGTTCAAGCCCGATGCGACGATCTTCGATGTAACGGAGTTCAGCTTCGATAAATTATCCGAACGCCTGCGCGAAAAAGCTTTTCTCAACAAAGGCATTCGCATCCACATCAAAGACGAGCGTTCCGAGCCTGAGCGCACGCACGAATTTTATTACAAAGGCGGCATCGCCGAGTTCGTCAAGCATCTCAACAAAAACAAAACAGTGCTGCACGACAAGCCGCTCTATTTCGAGCGCGTTGCCGATGCTTTGTCCGTCGAAGTGGCGATTCAATACAACGACGCCTACGACGAAAAGGTATATTCCTTCGCCAACAACATCAACACGGTGGACGGCGGCACGCATCTATCCGGTTTCCGCTCGGCCTTTACGCGCACGATCAATGCCTACGCGCAATCTTCCGGCCTCGCCAAAGGCTTCAAGACGCCTCTCACCGGCGACGATGTGCGCGAAGGCTTGGTTGCCGTTATCTCCGTCAAGTTGCCGCAACCGCAATTCGAGGGACAGACCAAAGGCAAACTCAATTCCGATGTCAAAGGCGCAGTGGAATCATTTCTCAACGAACGCTTAACAGAGTTCTTCGAGCAGAATCCGACTGTCGCCAAAAAGATTGTCGGCAAATCGATTGACGCCGCACGCGCCCGCGACGCCGCACGCAAGGCACGAGAGATCGTCCGCAAAGGCGCTATCGGCTCGACAATGCTTCCCGGCAAACTTGCCGACTGTCAGGAACGAGATCCGGCACTGTGCGAGATTTACATTGTAGAAGGAGATTCCGCTGGCGGCTCTGCCAAACAGGGAAGAGATCGAAAAAACCAAGCAATCTTGCCATTAAAAGGTAAAATCTTGAATGTCGAGAAAGCCCGTTTCGATAAAATGCTCGGCCACGGAGAAATTAAAACGCTCATTACGGCACTCGGCACGGGCATCGGTAAAGACGATTTCGATTTAACCAAACTTCGTTATCACAAAATAATCCTGATGACGGATGCCGACGTGGACGGCTCACATATACGCACGCTTCTTTTGACATTCTTCTACAGGCAAATGCCGGAACTTGTCGAAGGAGGCCACATTTTTATCGCCCAACCGCCACTGTTCAAAGTAAAACGCGGCAAGCGCGAAGAGTACATCAAAGACGAAAGATCAATGGTGCGCTACATGATGCGGCAAGCGACGGGAGACGTGAATGTTCGCTCCGCTGGATCAGATACAGCGATAGAAACGCGGGAGTTAGCTCGCTCTTTGGAGCAAATGGTGGAATTCAAGCGCTACGGCGAAAAGACCGCGCGTAGACTGGGCGGCGATATGCGCTTGCTCGATGCCATTCTCGAAGGTTTTGCGGGCCGCACGGGCGTCTTGCGCGAGGAGAGCATGACCTTGCGTGCGGCGTTTCAGGACGGCGAAAAAATGGCGCGCATCGAAGGCTTGTTAAGCGAGAGAGGCTACAAAACAGACCTTTCGACGGATGAGGAACACGGCCTGTGGGAAATAGAAACAAAGGCCGAATCGGGTATCGGCGTATGCATTGATTGGAATTTCGCAAGCTACGTGGAATTCCAGAAGGCTATCGAAATCTATTCTTCGCTCGAAGACACGCTGGCAGCGCCCTTCGTTCTCGGCGAAGATGGAAAGAGCGAAGAATTGCCGACCCGCGAGGCATTGCTCGAACGCGTGCTGGCGGCTGCGAAAAAAGACCTTGCGATACAGCGTTACAAAGGACTCGGCGAAATGAACCCCGAACAATTATGGGAAACTACAATGAATCCTGAAAGGCGCACGCTGTTACAAGTTAAAGTAGACGACGCTGTGGAAACGGATCAAATTTTCACCGTGCTGATGGGAGATGCTGTGGAGCCGCGCCGCCGCTTTATCGAAGACAATGCGCTCGATGTCAAAAATCTGGACGTATAAGGAAAATCCGCACCAGAGTTTGACGCGCAAAGGCGCTCTGCTGTAGTATATCGATTCTCTTCCTTCTGTGAGTTTAGCCGCTACATGCCGCGAAAAGCGTGTAGCGGTTTTTTTATGCTTAAATCAGCGGTTAGAAACAAATGGTTTGCTGACGGGTTTAATCTACGCGAAAACGTTCGACACGAAAGCGGAAAAACCTGAGGGGCGTATTGGGCGGAATTCCCGCCTTGCGCGCAGCGACAGTAATTTGTTGATCCACAGTCGATATTCCTTCCAGATCGGGAAGTAAAAGCCCGCGCCGCAAACCATCTTTGTCTTCGACAATCACACCGTAAACCTTCGGATCGAGTTCTTCCGGACGCGCCGCTTTTGGTTCCGAAAGCACATCGACTGAATAACGCAGAAAGGGAAGCTCTGTCGCCGCGACGGGCGGAAAACGCGGGTCGCGTGTGGCTGCGCTCGCGGCATTGGCGATGATTTCTTCGGCGAGTGTTTTGTGGACGGGTTCGATTGTGCCGATGCAGCCGCGCAAGCCTCCCGCGTTTGTTTTGATTGATACAAAGCAGGCAGCCGGACGAGCAAGCCTTGCGGACAGCGAGGAAGGCAAGTCAAGCAACTGTTTCTCACGAACAAACATTTCGACGGCGCGGCGTGCGAGGCCGATAATTTCTCGAGCTTCAAAAGCGTCGGACATATTCTTCAATCTATTCTTTAATCGCTTGTCCCTTTTTCCGTCAACGCCTCGCTCACGTTGTTGGAAGCCATAATTTGCGCAACTAAATAGCCGACACCGAAGGGAGCTTCATAGTTGAGCACTTCACAATTCAAGGCATCATCCTTAACTGCGCCGAATAGAACGAGCATCGAGCGATAACCGCATTCGCCAGCGGCTCTTCGCAAATCCTGATCGATATGAACGATGCGCGAAGGCTCGCAAGCCTTGATGCTATCAACTATTTCTTCATCGAAAAGATGTGCGTCACGAAAGTAACCGGCGGGCGCATCTCTCGTTAGGCGGTGGCTTAAATCACCGCTTGCGATAAAAGCCGTCGGGCGTTGCAAAGCATTTACCGCGCGAGTAACGCACGCACCGAAGCGCAAGTGATGTTCGTTCGATAAAAAGTTGTAGCCGAGTGCAACGACAGAACCGCGCCATCCGTTGCGCAGCAAAAAGTAGAGCGGAACGAGCGTGCCGTGATCCAACTCGAAGCCGCGTATGCCGTTAATTTTATAATCTTCTTCGGCGGCGGCGCGCGTGATTGCCGTCAGCAATTCTTCGTCGAGCGGCGTTTCGATAATTACATTTGGCGCGCGAAAGCCGGAGAAATCTCCGCGCAGCGGCGTGTCCATGTAAGCGACAAACGAATTCTGTTGAAGCGGCGCGTGCGGCGAAATCAAAACAATTGATTCAGCGCGGCTGTCTATGATGCGCTGTGTAAAATCGCGCATCGCATCAATGGAGCTGCGCACTTCAGAACTCGCCGCGCCGCCGACCTCTGGAACCATAATCGGCGGATGCGGCGCGATACCAGCGAAGACCAAAAAATTATTCGACATCGTGTTAAGAATTACGAGTGGCGAAAGCGACGAAATTTACAGTGAAGCGATGCTTCGTCCGTCATTATCAGTCATTAAAAAGTCGCTTGATGACGTGCAGCGAAAAATAACTTGAAATCAACAGCCATTTTATCATGCGATGTGCCTCTTCTTTCAAGCCGTAATTGCGCAAGCGTGCGTGCATTGTCTAAGATATGCAATTCTTTATCGAGTAGAAATATTGACTGTGAAGTTTTGTTGAGAGTGTAATCAGAAATGGCGATGCGAAAATTCGATGCCTTGATTGTCGGCGCGGGGCCAGCCGGTTCATTTGCGGCAGAGCATTTGGCGCGCAATGGCGTAACGGTTGCGCTCTTCGACGGGCGTCCGGCGAACGAGCCGAAGGCGTGCGGCGGCGGCGTTACTTCTAAAGCACTGAAGGCTTGGCCGCACTTGCTCGAAGCCGTCGGGCGCAGGATTGATGAAGTTGAAATGTACGCGCCATCCGGCAAACGCCTGCGCTTGAAATTAACGGAGCCGTTCAGCATTTATTCGCGCCGCTCGTTCGATTCTTTTTTGCGTGAGCGTGCGCGACAGGCTGGCGCGCACGTTTTTGCGGAGCGCGTTTCTCTTTCTTCGCGTAACGCGAACAATGGAAATTGGACGCTGAAAAACCGCGCGGGAAGCGAATGGCGCGCGCCGATGTTGATTGCGGCAGACGGCGCGGGCAGCCGCATTGCGCGCGGTTTGGCTGGCTCTTTGCCAGCTTCGGAAATGGAAGTCGCGTTCGGTTACCGCGCTCCTTTGCCGGAGAATGAGGAAGCGCCGACGGTGATTGCGTTTCTTCCGGGCTGGGCGGGCTACGCGTGGGCGTTTCCGCGCGTGGATCACATTTCATTCGGCATCGCCACCTCGCAGGATGCTTTCGATCACACGGCGCTCGATCAATTGCTGTGGAAATTTATGATCGGCTACCGGCGCGTCTGCACAGATAAGACGGCGCAGCTATGGCCACAGCGAACACAGGACGCGCGGCGCGATGAAGCGATTGAAAAATACTTGCGCGCCACTGTGGATCGCTATGCGGCGCGGATTCCCGGCCTCGCTGCAAAGACTTGGGAGACGCGTAAAACGTGCGGTGATAATTGGGCTTTGCTCGGCGATGCGGCGGGCTTCGCAGACCCCGTGACGGGCGAGGGAATTTACTATGCGCTTCGTTCGGCGGAATTATTCAGTGAGGCGTATTTGATGAACGATCCGTTAAGCTATGAAAAATTATGGCGCGCGGATTTCGGCATTGAATTAAAACGCGCGGCGGAAATGCGCGGGCGATTTTACGGAAACTTTTTGGGCGCGCCGTTCACGGAAAGAATGATCGAACTAGGGCGCGTGCATAAGGGCATACGCGGCGTGCTGACGGAGTTAATAGCGGGCGATCAGGGCTATGTCAATCTCAAAAACAAATTAGCGCGCCGCGCCGTATGGCCTCTTTAAGTTAAAGCGAAACGCGCGCGAATCAAAGTTAGTCGTCTTGTTTGTCGAGGCCGAGCAGCATGTTTCTCGCTTTGTCGAGCGAGGCCGCATTATCTAAAACGCCGCGCACCGTGTCGAGAATTTTTTGCGAGTGGTGAGCGTCTGTTTCTTCCGCG
>JAABUK010013592.1_pt1 | contig 10133 bp, 20 predicted proteins | sample 5559141 | NCBI WGS metagenome assembly JAABUK01 (sample SAMN10711869, study PRJNA513367) | rock metagenome | isolation source: Antarctica rocks | place: Antarctica: Victoria Land, Pudding Butte nord | collected 2016-01-03 | reverse complement strand
GACAACGCGGAGACGCTGCGCAAGCGGCTGGCCGCCTTCTCGCAGCAGACGTCGCCGGTGGGGTCTTCACCCTAGAATCTCGGTTGAATTCTGTGGCAGGTTGCAGAAATCACAGAGACGCTGCGCAAGCGGTTGGCCGCCCTCTCGCCGCAGACGCCGCCTATGAGGGTTGTTGAAGAGTCGTTGGTTCCAGATCGCAATAGTCCCTGGACAGCGTGTAGATGCTGCGCAAGTGGACAGCGTGTAGATGCTGCGCAAGTAGCTGACTGTCTTCTCGCAGCCGGCATCGCCAGCGGGCGCACAGCACATCGCCTTGAAGGGGTCGAGTTCACAGCATGGCCCACACGGCGTGGAGATGTTGCTCATGCGGATCCCATGGGCAGGACTGCGTGCCGTCAGACGTAACGCCAGATGAGGAAGCGACGCGGACCTGGTGCAGATGAGCTGCTGCCTTCGTTTGCAGGTGATTGACTACTACAGGGAAAAGGGCGCGGTGTCGGACATCCAGGCAGGCAGGGAGAGCAAGCAGGTCACCGAGGACATCCGCACCGTGCTGAAGCACACCGCCAACAGCTGAGCGGAGACAGGGTTTAGGAGCTGGACCCTGGAGGAGGGTTCGGGAACTGAAACCTGGAGGAGGCTCGGGGCTGGCAGCGTAGACTGGCGCGGACTGCCCTGCGCGTGCAGTTGAGCCAAGGCTCGCTGGCAGCCGCCGCTGGCGGAGACACCTGCTGCGGGTGGCGCCGACGCTATTGGGGTGGCGACTGTGCCGCGTCCATGTGCGGGCCATGTCGCTGCCGGGATGGTAGAGCTGTGCAATAGAGCTGTGAAACGCACGCATGCAGCGCAGGCACCTTGTCGTCATGTGGAGGTGGAATCGTGGTGAATTGGCAAGCTGACGACTGCCGCGCTGGCTTTGCATTCTGCACTGCCATCTTTTGGAATCACACTGATTACGGGTTTGCACATCCATTAGCATTGGCTTGGCGGAGGCCTTGAGTCCACGATAGATTTGAGGTCTTGATATAAGGCGAGGTCAGTAGCGAAGCTCGTGAAGCGCAGGCGCAAGATCTAGACACCTGGAACTGATCTGCCAAACTGTTCGCTGCGCGCGATTTCCACCTGCTGTCTCAGAAGCAACTCGTGCCGAGTCGCTCCGACGAGGGCTTGAAAGTCATACATGCTTCAGCGCAACGGCAGCCTTGAAGGCATACATCCGGTGGCGGTCAGCCTGCCTGCCGCCACTTTCAGTCTTGGCGCCATTCATTCGTCTTCCTCCTCCTCCTCCTCCTCGGAGGCATCGTCGTCCTGCGGCGCAGGGATAGCATTATAACTAATTGTTGCCATCAATTGCTCGCGACTGCTCGCAGCTGCAGCACACTGATCGAAACAGGCTCGAGTGCTTGAGTGCACTGTTCACCGCCTGCCGACACACATGCCCTGTGTGACGAAGACTTCTGCCCGAGCATTCGTTGGCAAGTCCAAGCCAGCCTCACCTGCGGCGCGGGGGCGGCCTTGCCCAACTTCTTGGCGTCATACTCAGCCTGCTCCTTCCTGTGCCGCTTCTGCAGACGAGGAGTCCTTCCGGCACTGATACAGCCGTTAAGATGCTGAAGATGTCCAAAATGTGAGGTCTGGACCTGCTGACCCAGATGCGTTCAGTCAGGTCATGGATTCGTCGAGCAACCAATGACAGGACAAAGCACCGGCAGCTGCCTGCAGCACCATGACGCTCCCTATTGCCGCCTTTGTCGAAAAGTCGTGATTGCCGCGTTGCCGCAAAGCATTTGGCGCACCGTGTCCTTCTCCGCCATGTGCTGGAAGCATGTTTTGTTTTACTTGTTTCTCAGAACAAACAACCTCTCTGCGCACTTCGCCCTTCTCCGCCGTCCCATGAAGGGGCTTTCTGTCGGCCGCGTCCCGCCAGCGGCCGCCGACAGAACCCTTCATGTGACTTCCTCTCGTTAATAATCGGACGCGTTGTCCTTTCTTATGACTCACCCCACGCACCTTGTCCTTCTCCGCCATGTCGTGGAAGGGCTGCCTGCCGGCCTCGTCCAGCTCCCGCCAGCGGCGGCCCAGCTCCTTCATGACGTCGGGGCTTTTTAGGTCTGGCTCTTCCGCTTTCACATCCGCCCGCGTCTCCTGGCTGAACAAGATGTACGCCGTGCGCGGCTGCACATGCAACAAGATGATATAATTGTCTATGATAGGTGTGTTAAGATGTGCTAGAGGTACTCAGGTCTGGGTCCTCCGACTTGACGTCTGCCCGCATCTCCTGGCCAATAAAGATGTACGTCATGCGCGGCTGCACCGGAGAGGAGTGACACTTATCAATCATCAGGATGGTTTTCGTCCGTGCTGAAGCTTGTTTCTGCCTGGGCATCCGCCCGCATCTTTTGGGCAAAGAAGATGTGCACCGTGCGCAGCTGCGGACGAGAGAACAGAACATGTCTTATGTTTACAAGTCAACATTCCAGACTGTGCAAGCTCAGGTCTGGGTCCTCTGCCCTGACATCCGCCCGCGTCTCCTGGCTGATGGAGATATACGCCATGCGCAGCTGCGAATCAGAAAACCAAACTCTGTTGCATGTCAGCAAGTTGATATTCCATACTGCCTGATATGCCGCGACCATGGCACCAGTTGCATTATCGCCACCGTTTCAAGCCGGAATGGGACAAGGCGCTCGCGGCAATCGCGTCAAGCCGTAATTTGGTGGCGGTGCTAACCTGTCTGTGTGATCACGAAGGCCACCTCTTGTGCTAGGCAGCTGGCGCGCAGGGCCCAAATAAGCTTTTGTTTGATGGGATTGCGCATGCAGTACCGAGCGGGTGTACAGACCTTCTTAGGTGCGTCCTTGTCCTTTGCAGCCGCCTTCTTGGGGGCCATTCTCCTTGTCCGGCCAGGAATGTGTTGCTTGCAAGGCAATTGCCGCCCTGCTGAAGTCCGGAATTGGGGGATCTGCTGGTGTTAGCCTATTGCCGCTTGCAGGTGGCGCCCTGCGCAGGACACTCGCAAAACCTCCTGGAGGCACGAAAGTTACAGTCGCTCGTTACATATCGCTCGCTCTGTTTCGCTGAAAGGGTCAATTCGCAGGAGAATGCTGTTTCTATTGCGGCTGCTGCTATTGTAGTGTGCTCGCCGAGACCAAGCTTGGCACTTGTCCAGCATGCAAACGTTCTGGCATTTGCAGCACCTGACGCAGTGCAGGCTTGCTTGCTTATGAGGCTGGCTTGTGCTTCAGGTTGTGCCGCCCATCGTGTCAAAGGTCTGCTGCAGGCTCGCCAAAGGCAAGCTCTCAAGGCATGTGGCAAGCAGGCGTTCACCTCTGAGGGTCGCACAGCAGACGAAGATGAAAACAGCCTTAGGCAATTCCGAACAACAAATGCAAGTTTGTGCAAACATCGACACTGCATGGGGGCACCTGTGCACCGGGGGGCACATTGGCGGGTTTAAGGGCGGATAGTAATATTTCTGCAAGACTGCCGCACATGCACAGTTTTGACCGACCCAGAAGATTTCCTGCTCAAAGAGACATAAGTACTGCAGTGGCAGGGTGTCGTTGCAGGTTGTCACTTTTGGCGACTGCCCGGGATGTTAGAGGTCATTTAAACAAGCTCAGCCCATCTGCGGTCAGCGCTGGCGTAACAATTCTGGGTTTGCATTGCAGTGGTGCTCGCAGATTTGTTGCTCGCTGCTGCAGCTTCGGCAAAATCTTCGTGTCGTTTCAAGAAGATGACGACCAGCACATGACAAACGGAGGCGCTGCGGCACTTTACGCCCTACTGCAACAGCGCGTCACCATTGGATGCTGATTTGTGCCTTGATGTTCCAATACGCCTGCAAGCTCTGCGTCTCGCCGCTGCTGGTGACGCACGTAGGCGTGCCACTGCCGGGCGCCTACTGCTGCGGGCGCGGCGGGCCGCCGGGAGGCGGGAAGCCGGGGTGGAAGCCGCCAGGCGGCGGGAAGAAGCCCGGCGGCGGCCGCATCTGCAGGCACACATACGCTTTATTGGTCAAAGACTGCAAGATCAGCCGTTGAGAAACCGTTGTGATTGAGAGGCTGCTGTGAGTCGCACAGCGAGAACAGCAGCAGTTTGCCCCCAGGCTTTGCAACGACGAGTTTGCACGCTTGCATGGCAACGGTGCCCGGGCGGGCAGTCAGTCGAACATATTGCAACAGATTTCAAGCGTGGTAGTAAGCATGTTGCTGGGGCAGGGGCAGGCTCGAGACTCACCCCTGGGGGCGGCATGCCGGGGCGCGGCGGGCCGCCGGGGTACATGCCGGGCGGCGGCATGCCCGGCCTCGGCGGGCCTCCTGGAAATCCGCCTGGCGGGCCGCCTGTGCAGCCACAATAACTGGCGTGTCAGGATGCTGATTCATAAGGAAACTCTCGTGCGACGTGAAGGGGCGTAGCTGGAGAGGTCCTGGCTTCACTGCTTGTGACACTGAGATACCGATGCGCTGGACGTAGGGACGCATTTGACGCATCTCTCCTGTGCTCAGGAGCCGGCCTGGCAGCGACTGGCGGCCAGAGGCGTCTATGTCAGCTGCTCTGAGCTCGACCTGTCATGAACAAGTCCAAAGCTTTGCACGGATTGCTTTGTGCGTAAAGACCGAAGGATGCTCACTCATGGGCGGCGGGCGGAAGCCCGGCGGCGGGCCGCCACCAGGGCGAGGCGGCCCCCCGGCGGAAGGCGCCGAGCCCGGCGACGGCCGCATGACCGGCGCGCCCTGCACCTGCGGCCGCGGCATCATCATGCCGGGCGACGGGCCGCCCATGCCGTGCACCGGTCCCGTCAGACCCTATGCACGCAGATTCGGATGTAAGGGGTCAAGATGCTGTTTGCTCTTCTGTGTACAATGCTGGGCAAGCCCTCAGCAGTGCCATTTCCAGCCGCGACGAGCTTGATGGCAGTGCGCCCGAGCAATGGTGTTTCTAGCAAAAAGAGGCATGCAGCATCTTGGTTCAATGCAACTCACCGCGGGGGCCTGGCCCGGGGCTGCAGCGGGCATGCCGCGCCCTGCAGCGCGGCCCATGCCCGGGCCACCCTGCATGTCAAGATGCGAACCATCAGCCCTTGCTTGGGAGAAGGATTTATTTGGCGAATGTAGCGTTCACATGTGCCTCCCGTGCCACGTGAGGCTGTGCGCAGCATGCACAGGGGGCAAACAGACAGGATCAGGGCAGGCACTGGGCAAGGTAGCAAGCAGCGGATGGCGCACCGGCGCGGCCTGCGCCTTTGCGGTGAGCGCGTCGGCCGGCGGCGGGCCCTCGATGGTCATGGCGATGACCTCGTCACCGCGCAGCAGCACCAGCCCCAGCACCCGGCGCTCCTCCCTCTGCGGGAGCACAATAAAGAGCTTTCGTCAAATGTCCAGGTCTCCAGAAAAGCGCAGGGACTCTGTTTGTCTCATTTTGTCACAACGCGGCAGCACTAATCCCAGCACCCAGCGCTCCTCCCTATGACTGAACAGCGGCAGAAAGCTGTCCTTCAATGTCCCAGTCAAGACGACATGTTGTGCTTGTGACTACAATTGTAGCAGTGAACAATTGGTTGTTTTATTCATGTCGCGGAGATACTTGAAGACAGTGCACTGCATGATTGGCTGACTCGCACCTCGTCCTCGGACCTGCCCTTCTTGGGCGGCAACTTCCTGTACTCCTCTGCGTCTCCCAGCACCAGGTTCATGTGCCGATCGAAAGCCATAAACCTGCGGAGCCGAAGGCAGTCGTTCGAGTTGTGCTCGAGGTTCGTCGTGGCATTGCTCAATCCCAGGAACGTTCAAGCGGCACACAAAGCACTGCTTGGCTGAGGCTGCAGCCTCGGAAATTCGATGCAGCACAATGCTTCTCACCTCCCAACCATCTGCCGCCCATCTGTGACAGTCACCCGCATGCCTGCACGCAAGCAGCGCAGTGACACCGTTTGCTGCATTACATGGACATCTGTTGCTCATGAGCAGGCCTGCCAGCTCAGCCGGCCGTTAGGCTGCATTCGACTGTGCATCACCAAAGTTTGAGCATGAGCCAGGCTAGTTGCTGACGAAATGCAAGCTCACGGTAGTTGATGTACTGCAGCAGCTTGCTGGTCTTGGAGACCGACATGGCTGCAGCAGGCGTCTACCGACGCGGGCCCGCCTCCGAAAGCCTCCCTCTGATCCTCGCCAAGACTGCTGCACCTGAAACGTTTTCTGAGCAACGTGCGGCAGCCCCACAAGCTGCTGGTGTCTATGCGGCGATCTGTCCTGACTCTTGAGCGCTGGTGGGGTCTGCAAAATCGCTGCTGGCGCTGCGGAGCAGTCCGCTGCTTGCTCGCACGGGGGTCGATGACATCAATGTAAAATTAGGCCGGATCGACCCTAACTTTGCCGCCATGCACACCTGCAGCTCCACCCGCTGCCGCACAGTATACAGCTTCTACAGCTTGCGTGAGTGTCGGAGGTAGCGGACGGAAACCATCGATCGTTTGGAGCAGCGAGCCGCGTCGTCGGCAAACTACTTCGGCGTGGTTTGCCGAAGTGTACACCTTCTGCAACACGAGCCATAGACGACTTGCCTGCTGGCCCCCGAGCGCTGATCGACCCGCGCCACCATGAGCATGCGGCGGGAGCGCGCCACTAACTGCAGCCTGCTGATGCGCAATCTTAGTAAAGGCACCAGGTGTGCTGCTTTTGATTGTATGCATCCGCCTTCGCCGTGACGCCAATCGCGATGGCCAGCAACCCCATGCATTCCGAGTTTGCTGCTAGCTGCTGGCTGCGATCAATAGCCCCTCCGTGTGCGGCGCCATACTCAATTGCACCATCTGTGCGGCCGCAGGATCGACGACATCAAATATCAAGCGGAGAAGTTCGGCACCGTCCGGGACGTGTATCTGCCCAAGGTTCGTTGCCTTGAGTGTATAAACTCATCCACCTGCCCCGCTCGTGCAAGGCAGGGTCATGTAACATGCCAAACATGAGCAGAGGGTCACGCTACTGAACAGCTTTGGCGCCTGCTGTCATTGCAGGACTACTACACCGGGTGAGCTGCCGAAAATGCCTTGAGAATGCGACTGTCGTGCCTTTGGCGGGCCTGGACGTCACCCTGTATCGCTTGCTTGACCAGCTTGCTGATGCGTTGCGCGGAGCGCCACCGCCCTCATGGTGCGATTCTTGCGATTCGATTCGAACCCGAGGATCAACGTGCAGGGAGCTGCGGGGCCTGGGCTTCGTGGAGTTTGCGGACCCGCGCGATGCGGAGGATGCGCAGCGCGGCCTCGACCGCATGTTCCTGGAGGGCCGCGAGGTGTGCGACGATTATCAATTCGCTGAAGGATTGAATATGTTGATCATGTGTTCAGCATTGCTTGATATTGCGGCGAACTGCGAGTCGAGCTATGCGCAATGCAAGCGACGGTGCATACGCTCAGCATCAATCGCGAGCGCCTGGCTCGGCGACCAAGAGGACTGCGCAAATCGAAGCATGCCGAAGGAAAACTCCTTGACAAAGCGCGTCGTGTGCTGCCGCAGATCTCGGTAGTGTTCGCGCAGCAGGGCCGCAAGCGGCCGGAGGACTACAGGGCCCAGGGCGCTCCACCACGTGAGGAGTACCGTGGTGGGCGGGGCATCTCTTGCCGCTGCTGCCTGTCCCTCAATGTTCCAACCTTGCAATGCGTGGACCCTGCGTGTCTGTGGCTGCTGCAAGGCATTGTGCCATAAAGCCTTGCCGGCGGCGGCGTGCTCGAATCGTGAGGCTTTGCCCGTGAATGTGCCACGGTCTCCAGTCTTGCTGTCCGACAACCTCGAAAGCATTGCGAGTGATTGGCTCCTGAGTGCTGGGTGCCGTGCGGACTCGCAGCGGGCGGGTTTGGCGGCAGTGGCGGAGGCTACGGCGGCCGCGACAGGGGCGACGACCGGGACCGGCACTCCAGCCGGCGCAGCCGCCGCAGCTACAGCCGCAGCCCGCGGCGCAGCTACAGCCGCTCGCGTAGCCCGCGGCGCTCTCGCCACTCGTCCCGCAGGTGTGGGCACGAACTGACTTCTCGGACTATCTACTGCTGTCGGACTCATGCTTGGACAAACCGGCCCATCACTGCGGAGAGAGGGTTGGGTCTACTAAGCCAGCGCAAGTACCAGAAGCCTCCGCAAGCCTCTGTTCGCCAAAACTGTGCTGTGCTCCTGTGTTTCCTGAAAGCGCGCCGGATTCACGAGTAACCCTGCACTGACAAGAGCCAGTCGACCATCGGCTTGCAGCCACCACTCCCGGCGCCGCAGCTACAGCCGCTCCTACAGCCGCAGCCGCACGCTACCGCGACGGTCCCGCCCCACCTCCCGCAGGTGAGGCATCCCGCCCTGACCTTTCTGCCATTCCCCGCAGGTGCGTCCAGCGACTTTATGGATGAGAGCGTGACATCCTTGACTGCGGGCACAAGCCGCCCCTCCAGGACAGTGTTTCACATATCATTTGACGACACAGAGACAGAACCTCAGAGCACATCCAGGTCCAACAGGCTGTGCAGCTGAGTTGCCGTCTCCTACACTTTTCGGGGCTCTCAGCAAAGCCCTGCACTTGTCGCCAGGCGGTCGCCGACCCCGCCGGTGCGGCGCAGTCGCGACGTGAGCCGCTCAGTAACGCCGCCGCGGGCGCGCAGCCGCCGCGGCGACAGCCGCTCGGCGTCGCCCCGCCGCTCCGTCTCCCCCCGTCGCGACGCCTCCCGGTGAGGCTTGCTGCCCCGCCGCAGTCTTGGTGACAGCTGCTTGCTCCACGTGGCGACTGCGCAATGTGCAACGCCATCAGCGCCCCCTGCTGCCTGACATTCCCCGTGTGTCAGCTGGCACTCTGGTGTTCTAGCATTTTTCAACCGGCATTGGCGGCCTGCAAGCCACTGTGATGCGACAATTCATGTTCAGGCCCTTCGCAAGCTCTCCTACATGAATGTGTCTGCTCGTGTCGCAGGTCCCCAACGCCGCCGCCGGCGCGCTCACCCGCGCACGATTCCCGCTCGCCCACCCCGCTCTGAGCCGGAACACCTGGCGCAGCTTGCGGTAGTTACCGGGCTGGGGGGAAAGGCGTGGCAGCCAGCAGCTGAGCCTGCATCACCATGAGGCGGAGACCCATGAGCAATGGCGCAGCACCAGCCCTGCCATCTGCAGCTTGGCGGCAGCACCGTGCATGTCTCGACGCTCTGCGCTGGGACACCGATTGCTGACGGACGCTGCCGCTCCTCCGGGGCCCGCTCGCCATGCCAGGGGCGCCTGGCGGAACAGGGTGGTGCCTTGCAGGGAAAGCAAGAGTCCGCAAGTCGATGTCACAATCAAGAAGAAGAAGAAGACGATTCTTCCTGGTCGCCAAACGCGATGATATATGAAGGCGCCAGGTGTCTGATGCGCGCCTTCTCGCGGTGCTTTCTGTGCTTTCGGAGGCCCACCACACACTCACCTTCTCGCCTACAGTCGGGTGTGGGTTCCTGATCGCACTACCTTGTGCTCGTGCTCAAAGGTGTTTGCGCTCCGCAGGCCAGCCCGATGCCCCCCAGAGGATGTCGAGAGATGGCCATGGCTGATGCCCTGATGACGCTTTCGAGTCCCGACCCCATGCTGATGGCCTGCTGATGACACGATGATGCTCATCAGGCCAGCAGCCGCCATTAAGCTTGCATTTTTCTCTAGTGCCGTTCCTCTTTGCTGGTTGCTGTTTGTGACCTCTTGCAACACATGTGGCTGTGTAAGACTTTGAAAGTTCAACGCCCCGAGTAGGGTGTTCGAGTAGGGTGTCGGACGCTGTCAAACCAGGTCCATCACCAGGTTCTTGCCACAGTGTGCTGTCGCTAACCTGCCGACGCACGTGAAGCCAAAGGACACTGTGCAACCCAAACAGCGCACTGCGCCGCGACAACGCACACCCATCGCCCCAGCTGACAGGTTAAACTCCGAAGAGCTTCTCGCCAGGCCCGCTGTCTTTAACAGTCCGCCAGCAGATTTGGCATGCTGCTTGTCCAGAGATGTCTGCTCTGAGTGATCGCCCGCCATCATGTCTAAGCTGCCGGCGGCTTTCCCGCTGCTTCCCTTTCCTCGACTTCCACTGGAAACCCGTCCAGCTTCACCAGCTTCGGCAGTCTCTTCAAGACCTGCGCGCAGCCATGAGCC
>JAABUK010013591.1_pt1 | contig 10133 bp, 18 predicted proteins | sample 5559141 | NCBI WGS metagenome assembly JAABUK01 (sample SAMN10711869, study PRJNA513367) | rock metagenome | isolation source: Antarctica rocks | place: Antarctica: Victoria Land, Pudding Butte nord | collected 2016-01-03 | reverse complement strand
CATGCTGCTGTTTATGCAGACGGTCAGGCAGCATACCCCCAGGCAGGGGGAGGGGGTGGATACCGCTCCCACCAGGATGCTTGGGAGTAAACCCTTGCCTCATTTATACACCCTAGAGCCTGCCTGGTTCTTCTTCAGGCACGGCCAAAACAAGAAGGAAACAACCTGGCGACAATGTCCAATTCGAAAAGTCTGAATTTCAGATCTAACAAACTATGCAGCTTCAGTGGACTTTCTTGAGCCACACACTCATGGGTTTCATTCTTTTTCTCGTGGCAGCTTGGAGTCCTGGTGCATTCTGTATGCGCCCAGATGCTGCAGCATTCTTTAAAACACTGATTACTGTCCTAGCTTTGTGGGCAGTGGGCAGTCAGGAATCTGGCATCTTGGTTGTCATGTAGTGCAGTAGGCCTTTAAGTGAACTGACTAGTCAGCAAAGGTCAATTTTGATGAAGTAGAAGCGTCTGGGGCTGTATTGCGTCACTGATGGCCCATGCCAATGTATGAAGTGCTCCCCCTCTGTGTGCTTGTCAGTGTACATTGGGATTGGTTTTCACAGCCTTTTGAGCATTGCATGCTGCTGGCATCATGCTTTTAGTGTCCTTGGTAGATGTCTGCTTACAGCGTTCAGGAGTGTTAAGAACTTTGATGTGACCTTCTGACTGCTGCTTCATGTTTGTGCTTTCATAGATAGTGTGCCATAGCTTTCTGCTCAGATTTTCCTCTCAGATGGAGGGCAGTGCTGCCCTTATATTAGTCAAGGTGCACATTCAGACAGTAGATCTCAATCACAGATGGTTTCGGCTTGCTTGAGCAGGCCAGGGGCATTCCATGTATACTGCTTTGGCCTACATTTTGTAGGCTTGGGGCAGTTGCGTTTCGTTTCTGAGACGCTGAATTCTCATTCCCCTCCCTCTTGAGTCATGACTGCTGCTGCTGACTTGTGTATTGCGACAGAAGATTTTCTGTGAATCAGAACTGATTGGTGACAGCTGCTTTTTAGCTGTATACCAATGAGCTGGTATGGCATACTGACAGGTTCTTTCGGTCTGTAAACAAGCTGTCACTGTTACATGGACTTCGCGAATTGTTGCCACCTGCCAGATATACTCAGCAATGGTGGCAGTAAAGGTATTTGATGGGAGACTCTCAAAGCAATAAGCGCAGCAAGATCAACTATCAGGCTGCATGCTGCATTGCGCACTAGTGTGCAGTGATGCAGGCAAAAGGTCTGCACACAATGAGTGAAAGTGAGCATGGCACCAGTTCGTCCAATATTACATTATAAGTTATACAACATTAAGACACATACAAAGAATTGTCAGTGACCGCAAGCAGGTCAGTATACACTCAGCATCACCATCAAGGACATTATCACAGTTAAAACTCATTCACTACATGCTATGCACACCTACGTAGATCAAACACCTCATCATAAACATACGCAAGTCATCTGCATCTGTATAACATACTTGAGACAAAAATGTACCCTTATGGCCGAAAAGGGGGAACGAACTTCGTCATCTAAATCACACATACTGGAAATCGTCACAATGATAAAGATAGCAGCCTGTTTAGCACAAGCTTCATCACAACTGACTGGTCTGAAGTTCCCTTCCAGGATGAGAACCACCATGCTTGCCATTACTGCCTGCAAGGCCGAGCCCAGTGACAGCTGGATCATCACATGACCCGAAGGGAGCACAGCAAACTTTCTCAGCCTCTGCATCAGCGGCCTTCTGGACCTCCCACATGTCAAAGTAGATGCGGCGAGCAGCCATCAACTCTTCATGTGTGCCTTGCTCTGCCACAACACCGCCACTCATGACCACGATCTTATCGCAGCGCTGCACAGTGGAAAGGCGATGTGCAACAAACACGCTGGTGCGTCCTGATGCTAGCTCCTGCAGGCCGCACATATGCTGGTTTCAGCAAATGCATGAGCAGCCGGATTTTGCAAATGCAGGAGCATCGCCACAGAGATGGCATGCATGTATAGCCTTGAGTGTTGTTGAACTGCAATCGATGTAGAGAATCTCTGCCAATAGAAACATGTGCTGTAACTGACACCAAATCTGCAGGTATCTGTAGGCATGCTACTTCACAAAGCAATTTCTGCTAGACCGCCGCAACACAACAATAGACGCTGGAGTTGTCAGCTGCACAGCTCCTCAGAAAAAGCAGTGAGTGAGTGAGTGAGTGAAGGAGTGAGTGAGTGAGTGAGTGAGTGAGTGAGTGAGTGAGTGAGTGAGTGAGTGAGTGAGTGAGTGAAGCTCACATCCAGAGAGCCCATGATGCCTTGCTCTGTTGCAGTGTCCAGCGCTGAGGTAGCTTCATCACAGATCAACAGCCTGGGCGCCCTAAAAAACAGACACCAGTGTGAACATCTATATGACATGCATCCATGTAAGACACAGCTGATGAGGCTTGACTGATTCTGCCTGTCCTGATGCTCAAGGCAAAGATAGCAGTGCTTGCAACAGAGCTAGCATTAGCTGCCAGTCAGGCATTTGTGCAGTGTCATCTTGCATGGAATCAGCAGACAGCATGCTGCTGCCAAGTAGGTGCAAAGCATCATCAGCAGAAAGTAACACGATGTTATGCAGAACCCACATTGAGTGAACATGCGATTGCATGATCAAGCATGCGATGGCATTTAGAAAATCAAAACAAAACAAATGAAAGCAAGGATGAGCTCCTAAAGGAGAGATAAATGTGTGTACACGTGAATGACTGAGTGACCGTCTTGTTGAATGTGTCAGCATGGGATGGCATCAAGAAACAATGACAGCCAAAGAAATGAAACGACAAAAACTGAGGCATGCAAAAAAACCCTCCTGGCAGGATAGATCAACTGGAATGCCTGTAAATTAACATCATTAGCATGCAAAATACAGGATGGACACCTGAGGAAGGCTCTGGCAATGGCCACCCTCTGCTTCTCCCCCCCACTCAGCTTCAGGCCCCTTTCACCCACCATGGTGTCGTAGCCATCCGGGAAGCGCCCAATGGCCTCTGTGAGTCGTGCCATCTCTGCAGCTTGCACAATCTCTTCCCTTGTTGCTGATGGCTTGCCGTATGCGATGTTGCTGAGAAGCGTATCGTTGAAGAGCACCGTGTCTTGTGGGACCACGGCTACTGCTGCTCTCAGACTAGCCTGCAAGCAGTGATGAAAATGATATTGACAACAACGACAACAATAGTAATAATTATTATAGTAACAATAATAGCAATGATAAACTTAGTGCCTTTCAGCTCATGATGAGCTAGATACAGGGCGCATCTTGTCTCTCCAGAGCAGCCTGTTCTGCTGCCAGCAACCAAAGCACATGCGCTTGTGTGGGGCATGGTTCATTACTGGGAGGTAAGGACTGAAGATACATTGTGCAGGGGGAGGTGAATTTGACCAGACTTGCTGCTCTGGGCTGCATGAAGACCTCTAGGTCTGTGTTCTGCTTTGTACCAACAGCAAGCATTCACGATCACATTCATCACACTCAATGGGTTGCAGTTTATCACCATGTCTTTGTTTGTGCTTTGTATCAAACTGCAAGCATGCGTGCATTCAGATGTCAAGCACCGTTCCCCAGCCTGCTCAGCATCACCATGTGCTCATCATTTGCATCACTCATGTACACCAACTGCTCAACAAGCAGGCCACTCAAGAAGCATGCACCAACAGATGAAATCACATGAAAAATGTAAGCTTACCTGTTGCAAGTCTCGTGTATCTATTCCATCTAATAGAATACTGCCGCTGTTGACATCATACAGGCGCATGAGCAGCTTGAGAACGGTAGACTTGCCACTGCCACTAGGACCCACTAGAGCAATGCTCTGCCCAGGCTCCACGCTCAGACTCACCCCACCAACCACCTCTCGCTCCCCTGTGTACCCAAAGTGTACATCCTGCACAGCAAGGCCAAACTGCTGTTGTTGCTGCTGCCTGCAAACTGCTGTTGCTGCTGCCTGCAAACTGCTGTTGCTGCTGCCTGCAAACTGCTGTTGATGCTGATGCTGCCTGAAAGCTGTATGAGCTGAGCTGTCCCTGGCATTGCCAGCAAACATAAAATGCTGTTTGGACATCCTTTCCACAAGATAGAAGGGTAGTAAACCAGTTCTGACACATGTGTGTCTATATACAACGTGGATCACCACAACAAAAGGGGAAAATACCAAAAACATCAAAAATTACCAAGATGGAAAGTGTGTTCATATGCATATGTATGTATATATGTGTGTCTATTTGTGTTATTCTCAGACAAAGCTTTTGCAGTCTGTATGGCCACGAAAATCAGAGCAGCGATTCAGAAACATATCAGATCAAGTGGCAAATCACAGATGGGAGATGAAAAAGTGAGCTATGTTTACCTTCAGCTCCAGATGCACTCCTCTGCCAGAAGTACCAACAGCCCCAACAGGGGGGCTGACTTGCCCCTGGCCCCTCTCACCATCATGCCATGCAGGAGAGCTGTCTGCAACACCTCCCTGGGCACCCCCTTGCAGTCCCCTGGGGGCTGCAGAGGGGCCGTCCAGGAGCTGCTTGCCGTCTGGCAACTTAGGAACCGTCTGCAGGATACTAAAGAAGGCTTCCATGTCCACTAATGACTGCCTGACCTCCCTGTAGAACCACCCCAAAAACTGCAGGGGACCCCACAGCTGCAGCAGCAGCCCCTGGGCCATCACCTGTACCACATGATATCAAGTAAGAATCATACAAAATAACATATATATATATACAAAATGCATGTAGGGTGTACAAGCGTACCAGCAGGACCTCTCCAAGAGCACTGCGATGGACACAAAGCATACATGACCATGAGCTTGGCATTCACAGAGAATAATAGAACTTTATATAGTTTGAAACAGAATAATCTTTTAGACTTCAATGACAACAATATTTTATCAACTATCGTTTGTTTAAAAAACCTGTCCCATTGAACCAGCTAGCCCAGAAGTAGGTGAGAGGTTGGGTTTCTTTGCAGACAAGGTGAAAGGGTCTTTGATAGATTGGATCTCAGATACACTTTCCCACTACTTTGCAGAGCAAGGTGAAAACAGGACTGACCAGGTCGCCTGCAGTGACCCCGGCGCCTGTGCCTCCAGAGGCGGCCATGGCCAAGACAGCAGTCAGGCCAACAGTGAGCACCAAAGACTGGCCAGCATTCAGGGTGGCCGACACTCGCTCTGTTGCCACTGATGCTTTCTGCAGGCAACACATGTTTCCTGTCATACGCTGCTGAGACAAGCTACAGAGAGACTGGCTTTTTACAGTCAGCGAAGCTACAAAGAAGCAGTCAATGTCATTGTCAATGTCATTGACACAGTACTGGGTCAAAGGCAGATCAAGTCATTGTTCGACATAGTCCTGGGCCGAAAGCATTGGAATGAGCAGCTCCATGTTGCCAACCTTTGCGAGACAAGCTTGACTTTAGTGGAATGAGAAGTGACATAAGTTGCAGGCCAAACAAGTCCTGGTGTGCCCTTGCACCTGCGTCATGCAGTTTCAACAACACTTGCCATCCGACATCAGAAAAAAACAAGCTTATATTATAAATGTTATATATATAATAATTAGCAAGTATATGTTAATATATACTTGTTTTGTACCTGAAAGCCCAGCAGGTATGCATCATATTGGTCCACCTCCAGCTGCTCGTTGTTGAAGAGCTTCACGGTCTCGTAGTTGAGCAGCACGTCCACAGCTTTGCCCGTCGTCAGATTGTCCAACTCATTCACCTCCTTTCGCACTTCTGTGGCAGCCTGCATCAGTCAATCAATCAATTCATGTTTCAGACCATTGTTTCTTGTCTTCAGTCACAGGGCTTTCATGCTGCACTGATCATCTGGTAATCGTACTGAGAGTGCTCGCAAGGACAGTAATGATAGCAATGCCAGCAACAGTAACAATCGCTACACATGAGCGTTTGCTGGAATATGTCTTGATTACATGTTCCAGCAGATGTTAGTATAAGTCTTGTGTCGCCAGGCTGGCTTGTCCTGGTTATTGGGCATAACAAGCTTGTATGACAACCGCCAGACACAGACACACATTGCTGAAACGCTAGGCAAGCTGCAATCAATTCTGCTGCAGCTTGATGTGCTGCTTGCATGAGATTGTGCTGTCCAACACTGCATCTGATCAAGCAGTCTGTGGAGCAGGCATTGAAAGTTATGTGTACAAAAGCATGTGTGACTTCCATTGTAAGACTGCAGGTGTGAGGTGCACTATAGGACTGCTACCAAGACTAGAATAAGACTGCTGGATAAGGCAATAAGATGTGCCATACCAGGCGCTATTGATATCACCCTTTCTACTCTCTAAGGCACCTTATGCCCGTCTCACCCATGCAAAGGTACATCAGCAAACCCACAGGCTACACGGCATACCTTGGTCATGACAGTGGTCCAGGCAACATACGCCACAAAGGTGGCAAGCACTGCTAGGGCAACAGCCGGCTTGAAGCGCTGAGCCAGCAGCGTGCACACCAAGATCAGCTCAATGGCTGTTGGCATGAAGGTGAATACCACCGCCCTAAACATCATGCCCACACTGCGTGTCCCTGCGCACGCACTTGTTGAGTCAACGCTGCTAGCAGCAGTGACATGCTGCGGGTCAGACATACATCATGCCACATGCTGCAGGTCAGACATACATGCTGCAGGTCAGACATACAGCATGCCACATGATGCAGGTTAGACATACAGCGTGCCACATGCTGCGGGTCAGACATACTGCGTGTCACCTGCTGCAGTGCAAACAACTTGTTTTGATGAGCTTAGTCAGCAAGTGATTCAAGCAACATGTCTGTCCACATGCAGTGCCTGAGGTGACAGCAGGGGCATGTGCAAGTATTGATAATAATGGAATGCTTGATGATAAGTAATGGCAAGCCTTTCTTTCCCGGCATCCCTCTGCAGGATGTTGTACCAGACCAGTGCAATGGCCTCTCTTGTAATGATGGAGTCACAATCGCTTGCAAGAGACTGTACGAGATGACTAACCTCTCTCAAGGATGCGTGACAATGCTCCTGTGCGCCTCTCCAGGTGAAAGCCAACATCTAGATCTAGCACATGGCTGAATGTGTGGTATGCCACTCGACGTCCAGCTGCCTACACACCGCCATGCATGGTGCTTTGAGCTGGCTAAACTTTGTTCAATCTCAAAAGACACCAACATGTCCGGACATGTTTTGGGCGCATTGCTGTGATACTGAAATCATGGCTTAGCATGCATAGAGACTTGAGGTTGTTCTGTCACCCAGGCAGAAGGTATTGTGATGCTGACACGGCTAGCATGGTGCGTGAAAAGCCACACCTGAGCAACTGGAGTGAAGATTGGGTGCTGCATTTCCTTGGCCAGGCCATTGATCACTCTGCAGCCACCCGACCACAGCAAGGCTACGACTGCAGCTTGGGCTGCTACATGCGTCTGAGTTGCAAGTGCATCTACTGCCTTCTTGAAATACAGAGGCGCCATCAGACCTGCGCAGATGAAGCAAGAGCATTTCACATGCACTGACAAGAGTGGGATGAAACTCAGCGCAGAACATATTGGCCTGGGAATCTTGCTTGGTACATCATGCATGAGTTGTCACCAGTCATTGATGCCATGCAGATGTAATCCATGCAGCCGCAGAGAAAAGATTCTGACCTGCAGCTTTTGATGCAATCATCAGCACAAAAGCAAGTCCTAAGCGCCAGTAAAGCTGAGCATCTGATAAGGCTAGCTTTGTAAGATAAGGCAGCACATGCCACAAACTGGTGCTCTTTGGAGGGGGCGGTAGCTGAGCAGGCTTTGGAACTTGGGTTGTGATTCTAGCAGCTGCTTTCCGGCGCACTTCCTGCTGTGAAGGTGTATCAAAAGCTGCTGATCCAGCTGCCGCTGAAACAAGCGGCCGTCTGCGACACTGTGCTGGTGCCCTGATGGCTCTCGATCTCTGACAAAGCTGACGCAACGGCAGGGCAGATGTACGCAACGCCTTTCTCCCAGCAAACTTTGTGCGACTAATTGTCAGAGGTGAGTGACACATGCAACCTGCCATTGCCATAGGGACCGGGTCAGGCCTGCAACGACAGGCCTATACGAGGACTGTGACCAAGGCAGACGGGATAAGAGGTTCGGGCTGAATTGTCAGATTTCTGTTTGTTTGAAAAGGGGGCGTCTGTGTATAGGAGTCGATATACACAACCGTACTGCAAGTCGGAGGTGAATAACCACAGTCTGCCAAGTCGTTCTTTGCAACAGCCGTTTCACACAGCCAAGCAACAAGTCGTCGTGGCTGGCAAAGCCGGAGCAAAGGTTTCGGAGCACGTTCCGAAACTGCTTCCTGGCTTAGAATGCACCAGAATCAGGTGACATGCATGTCGTTAGGTCAGGGCTTTTCGAGGTTTGTCCTTAGGGCGGTCCCGGCTAGCAAGAGCTCGACTGGGAAGGCAAATGAACATCCCGCGAATCTAGCGCCAGAACGCTTTGATCATCTGTGAAACGTCGTGTTAAACTGAGGTGATTCTGCTTTGCGGCTTCTGACCCGTCCACAGCTCCGTTCTGAGACCCGCCACAACCAGCGACAGGATCTAAGCTTATACGCCTGCTCTTGCGGTCAAGCCGCTTCGCTTGCACTTCTCACACCGACCGATCTGACCAAATGCAGACCGCCCTTGCATCCCGGACTTCAGTGTGCAGGTCAGGCTTGTGAGCACGGTTGTTTGGTCTGACCTTATCTTGACTTACCGTTTATGCTCACTGCCGCGGGGTCGCTTGTCCCTGCAAAGGGGCCTGCACTTTTCACTGCAAAAGTTTATCATAGTCAGTATTACTGCAGAGCTACGTTCAACCAGCGGAATGCACCGGCTTCTGCACCTGCTGCCAGATCACGTCGAGTAAGTTGTGACACCACCTCTCTACCACACCTGTTGTGACCTGATGCAACAAGTGAATCACCCTGAACTCTTTCTGTTTTGAATGTTTTTCTGTGTATGCAGTCGTGCAAAGTAGCCTGTTCTAATGATGAGGCTCTCAAGAGCATGGATGAGTTCAAAAAGGGCCTACAGCAGAGGCTGGTAGACCATGAGCAGGAGTTGAAGTCGGGCAAAAGCAAGAATGCTGGCAGCTCACGTGAGTAGAGTGCATAATTTCCAGCTTCCGAGTACCCCTCTGAGACATGCACTCTTTGCTGTGCATGCGGAGCATCTTCTCACCTGTGCATTGATGGTGCCAGGGTTCCGTGTTGCAGCAGCTGCAGTTGAGACTGAAGCTGACCTGCGTGAGCTGACCATTGATGACTGGGATTCAGCTCTGGAGGAGGCTGGTGACACACTTGTGGTAGTTGACTTCTTCACCAACTGGTAAGCTGCACAAATGTGAGCATGATCTTCTCTGTAACTGTTTTGCGTGTGTATATGCTGCCTTGTCATCACAGGCTTGATGCCTAGATGCTGCATCAACCTCTGATGTAGTTTGTGGTGCACATTATGTATGTTACTTCATCAATCTAATCTAAGCTGCAACAAACTTCAGGGCAATCTACCAGATGTTTCATGTCTCATGCAGATGCTTACGCGCACAGTTTGCTTAAGCAAGGACAACTTCTCCCTCATTGTTTGTCTTGTACAAGCATTGAGGGCAGCATGCATCAGCAACTCACTATTTTCCAACTGGGTGCAGGTGCGGTCCATGTAAGGTGATGCTGCCTCTGTTGGTGAAGCTTCAGGAGGAGCAGTCTGACATCAAGGTGTACAAGCTCAACTGCAACAAGAAGAACAAGGAGCTTGGCGTGAAGCTAAATGTCAAAGTTGCACCCACTTTCCAGTTGTATAAGAACAAGAACAAGGTGGGTGCTTGCTGCTGTCCAGCATATGCCCAGTGTACATTGTGCCCAAGATGCTGTCAGGGCAGGCAAGCATGTGTCTTGCTTGGTACACATGTCTGTCATTGCATTGCTGTAGCTAGCACACTCCAAGTTGAGGGTTGTTGTGTTAGCATGCAATCAAGACAACACTGTGCGAATTGGAAGTTTTGGGCGTCCACATGACTGGTCATGTGCAGGTGGCTGAGATGACAGGAGCCAAGATTGATGAACTCAAGGCACTGATCAAAGAGCACAAATGATTCTCTCAATAACACATTACA
>JAABUK010013589.1_pt1 | contig 10134 bp, 7 predicted proteins | sample 5559141 | NCBI WGS metagenome assembly JAABUK01 (sample SAMN10711869, study PRJNA513367) | rock metagenome | isolation source: Antarctica rocks | place: Antarctica: Victoria Land, Pudding Butte nord | collected 2016-01-03 | reverse complement strand
TTTCGCTTTACCCTCATTTATTTCTATGCACGGTGCAGGCTAATGCTGCGCGCCTCGCTTGTTCATTGATTCTTCCATGATGTGCTCGATGCCGAATGCGCCGGGAATTCCTAAGAGCGTCGCCGGACTCAAGCCGAACGGACTATTGCTGTCCGTGTCCGTCGCAAAGATGATTCCGTCGTTTTCGGCGCGCGCATATGCGAGCGTCGGCGCGGTCGTCGCAGCAAAAGATTTCAAAGCTTCAGACTGCTCCTTTGGCATACGACTACCGATGCCCGCCATTGTTTGCGCGAGCGGTTCAACGAGCGGCGCAAGGTTGTGGTAAAAGATCGCCGAAAAGTTCGCATTGCCGTCCTGCGGTAAAGCCGTCGCAAAGCGCGCGGAGTGAAGCAAAGTCACGCCCGATTCACGAAAGCGCAGGGCGCGATCAACGAGCGCGCGGCTCGGCGCAAGAATCATATAACCATCGGCGAACGTATAATTTAATTCCATCCCGACATCAACGGAACGCAGTGTGTAGAACTTGCGTCCGGCTCCGGCGTCCGCCTGCTCCCATACGAACCCCTTGCGATGTTCCTGCGCCGCAAACTTATTCAACTCCGCAACAGCCTGTTCGAGCGTCGCCTGCAAACGCGCCGCATCGTAAACCTCGAAGACCATTTTCCAAGAAGGCGTCGGCAGCACAGGCCCGTCCACGCTGAACATGAATTCTCCGCCGAGCGGCGCGGCGAAATCGTTGCGGAAATTAATCGCGTGCTCATGCTCGAAATCGTTTAAGTGCCGGACAATTTGCGGGTCGAGCGTCTTTAAGGAATCGAGCAGATCGTCAACGAGCGAGACCGGATTTTTGACGACAAAGGCAGCGACAACCGAGGCATCCGGCGAAACGTATTCGAGTGAACCCATCGGGCCGGGCGCGGCGAGCCACGACTGTATGCCGTGATGCATATCGTCAAATGACAGCACGGCGCGCGAGTGCGTTTTGCCGTTCGTTTCCTTTTGCTCGAGAATAAAATTCGTGAGATTGAAAAGGCCGAGCTGCCGCGCCGCATCCACGCCGCGCTCGTTTCCCGCCACCTGACTGCTGCCCGCGTTTTGCGCAAGGCGATTGTTCATCAACTGCGGAACGATGCGTTGCAGATCGGCGGCGACGATCAAGCCTGCGCCGTCTTTGTAAAGCGAATTGATGCGCGCATAAAACTGCGTCGCTTTGAAATCATTTGCGGCGGGCGTTTGCAGCGCAGTCGCCAATTTCTGCAGCGTCGGCAAATCGAGCGCGACGGCAATTAAATCATCATGCTGCCAGACAAAAATCTGCGGCGGCTGATTTCGCTTCGCGGATTGCGGGACACTCGCAGCGGCGCTTGTCGAAAGCGGATCGTCAATAATATGGATGGTTGGTTCATTCTTCGCCGCGCCGTTTTGCAGTGCATTGATTTGTTCTTCGAGAAACGAGCGGAAGTTCGACGGATCGCGCAGTTCCGCGAGAACGAGTGCGCCGCCGGGCTGTCCATCTCTATTCATAGACGCGCCGACAGCAATTTCGTCGCCGAGTTGTGTGCCCCACGCACGCACTCTTCCGATGATCTCATTCATGCCCTCTTTGCCGCGCGATGAAGATTCTTTGCGCTCCCACCAGTCACGCAGCGCCGGGTTGGAATTGATGCGCTCCTGCATGACTTTGTAAGATTCGCTGATTGTTTGACCCAAGTTCGGCAGCGCCGCGTAGAGCACTGTGTCGGCGGGCATCGCATCGAGAAGCCTCGTTGAATAACGCACGCCGGGACGCGGCACGCGCTCGTTTAGTTCCTTGCGCAAGGACGCGAATTCGGCGAGCAGCGAAGTGTAACGCCCTGCATCGCGGCTCCAACTGACATCGTTTTTGACAGGCACGGGATCGAGCGTTTCGTTTGTCAAAGCTTGATCGCCAGAACGCAGAATCTGTTCGCGGCGTCCGGCCTGATCGACGTGGACTTCGCCCTCGACGACGCTCACGCGCGAACCCTTTGTGCCGTTGCCGACGGCGAAGATCGTGCCCGTCACGGAGACGAGACAATCGTTTGTCGAAACATACAAATGCCGCTCATGTTGCTTTGCGGCCTGCACGATCACATCGCCGCGCGCTAAATTAATCGTCGTGCCTTTGGAATTGTCGCTCACGGAAAATTCCGAGCGCTCCTTCATTTCGACGAGCGAGCCGTCAGTCAAACGAACGACGGCGCGCGCGTCCCTTGCAGTGCGAATCCGCTCGTTTGATTTAATCGCTTCGCCGACTTTGAGCGGGCGGCTTTCCGCATCGCCGATCCGGTAAACCGCGCCGCTCGCCCACTGCAAATTCGCCGCGCGCGCTTCGCCCGAAAATGAAAAGCGCGATGCCAGCATCATCGCCGCGACTCCAAACGCAATCACGAACGTCGCCGCAATCGCCCATTTCCAAACGGAATCGGGACGCGCAGCAATGCGATTCCTTGCGGCAACGCTGTAAGCCGGATGGGAAGCAATTGTCGTTGCCGGAGTGCCTGTGCGCGCTTGCTTTAAGGCACGGCGGCAGGCGAGACATTCGCGCGTGTGGTCTTCAAATAACAACAAACGCGCGCCTGCCAAATCTTTGTCCAGATAAGCGGGAATCATGTTTTGAAAATCGGCGCAACTGCGATTACCGTCGGGCAATACAGCAGCGGCGGCAGTGACAGCGGCGACGCCAGCAGCAGTGGCGGAGTCCGGTGTGGAAGTCGCCGAAAGCACGCCGGTTTGTTTTCGTGCGACGCGCGCCCATACGCGTTCGGCGGCGCGGTCAATCGTTGCCGCGTCGATTTCTTCGTTGCGTATGGCGGACAATGTTTCGTTCAAAATTTCATCGGAATTATGATTGCTATGCGTCATGGTTTACCTCCAAAAACTTGCCGACTTCCTTGCGTACCTTCGCGCGCGCGCGGTGCAGCACGACGGCGACGACCATCTGCGAAGTATTGAGCATTCCGGCGATTTCGCGATTATCGTAGCCCTCGAAATAACGCAGCGCGAACATCTCCGCAGCGCTTGTTCCGAGCCGCGCAACGGCCTGTTGCACAACCACGCGAAGCTCGCAGCTGGCGCGTATGCTCTCCGGCCCCCTGCGCGGGTTTTCCATTAAATCGTTTGTTAATTCATCGAGCGGAACAGAAGGAGCGTGCTGGCGGCTGCGCATTAAATCGAGTGCGGCGTTGACGGCGGCGCGGTGAAAGTAGCTGCCCGGATTCGGCGCGAGATTCGCTTGTTCTTCGCGGCGCACGAGGCGCAGGAAAATCGTTTGCAGCACGTCTTCGGCATCCGTCGCGCTGTTGGTAATGCGATAGGCAGCGCGGAAAATCTGCTCATGGTGCGCGCGAAACAATTCTTCCAGATTCGGCGTAGCGTGGGCGATTGAATCAGGTGCTTTAACGACGGGAACGGCGTTGGCGTTGGTTACGGCAGCGGCTTGCACAGTATCCTCCTTCATTTCGTCTCCACACATAAAACGTTCACGAATGAAAATTATTAACAGTTCGTTCGGAAATAAAATTTAGCGACAGCGACATATAGACAGGGAGCGCAGGAAATAGTTCTCATAAGCGCTCTAAATCTACGGCGAACGAAAGGAGCGGCGCGACACTCTAACCTGAACAAAACCGAAAAGAGCGAGGGCGCATTATTTTCCATGTAAAGCTTGGTTTAAGCGAAAGTCACCGAAGCCGTCATGTTAATTAAGAAACCGGACGATATTAAGAGCAGCGAGATTACCGACGAGAAAACTTATCTCTCGCGCCGCACGTTTATGCGCCTTGCCGCGCTTGCCGCGACGACCACCGCGACAGGGCTTGTGTATCGCAAGTTCGCTGTTCGCCCGCGCATCGTCAGGCCGAGCGTGAAAATCGCGGACTTGCAAAAGCAATCCGCAACGAGTGCGCCTTCGTGGGCGACAAACGAAAAGCCGACTTCGTTCGAGGACATCACGAATTATAATAACTACTACGAATTTTCGACGGACAAGGGTGGCGTCGCGGAAGAAGCGCAAGGCTTCGTCACGCGCCCTTGGACAATTTCCGTCGAAGGATTAGTGAACAAGCCGAAAATTTACGACTTTGACGAAATACTGCGCATTAGTCCGCCGGAAGAACGCATTTATCGCCATCGCTGCGTCGAAGGCTGGTCAATGGTGATTCCTTGGGTCGGGATTCCGCTCGCCAAACTTTTAGAACAAACTGAACCGAACTCGCAGGCGAAGTACGTCGCGTTTCAAACGCTCGCCGATTCGAAGCGTATGCCGAATTTGAACGGCGCAGGCATTCCATTCCCGTATGTCGAAGGTTTGCGTCTTGATGAAGCGATGAATCCTTTGACGCTGCTTGCGAGCGGCATCTACGGTGAAACTTTACTGCCGCAAAACGGCGCGCCGCTGCGTCTCGTCGTGCCTTGGAAATACGGTTTCAAGAGCATCAAATCAATCGTTAAAATTCGCTTGACGGACACGGAGCCGAGAACGACTTGGAGCGATTACGCGCCTGATATATACGGGTTTTACTCGAACGTCAATCCGCAAATCGGCTATCTGCGCAGGCAATCGAACGAGCGGCGCATAGGCGAGTACGGAATGCGGGAAACGCGCATTTTCAACGGCTATGCCGATCAAGTTGCGAGCCTTTATACAGGGATGGATTTGAAAAAATATTTTTGAAAGGCTGACAGCGTGCCGGACATAAAGTTTACCAAGTTTTTAGTTTTCACAAATTCTCTCGTGCCGCTCGCGCTGCTCGCATGGGATTGGGCGCATGACCGTGTGGGCGCAAACCCGCTCGAATTCGTGACGCGCACGACGGGAATGCTGACGCTCGTTTTTCTGCTTTTGTCTTTATCGGTTACGCCGCTACGCAAGTATACGGGTTACAACTGGCTGACGAAGTTCCGCCGTATGATCGGCCTCTACGCTTTTTTCTACGCCCTGCTGCACTTCATCACGTATCTCTGGTTCGACAAGTTTTTCAATGTGAAGAACATCGTTTCAGACACTTTCGCGCGCCCGTTCATCGCCGTCGGAATGCTGACGTTTTTTCTGCTCGTGCCGCTTGCCGCGACTTCGACGAACAACATGATTAAGCGCTTGGGTGGCAAGCGTTGGAGCAAACTGCACAAGCTCGCTTACGTCGCTGGCATCGGCGGCGTACTGCATTATTGGATGCTGGTCAAGTCCGACACGAGCCAACCGCTTCTCTTCATCGGCGCGCTCACCTTGCTTCTGCTTCATCGTCAGTTCAACGCGCAATCGCAAACGCCGACGCTCAGCATCGCCGCGAATAAGACAGGCAAATTGTAGAGACAAGCCGCGGCCCCTACACAGCCTTACCGTCAAGCCGCTTCAAGTAATAGCCGACGATCAGCGCGTATGCTTCATTGTAATTCTTCGCGCCGGATTTAATGCGGTTGATTTTCAGGTAAGCGTTATTGATTAGATAACTCGTTGCACTTAGTTTCCCCTGATAGTTTGTCCAGAAAACATAGCGCGCGAAGATGTCGGCGCGCGGCCCCGCGCCGAGCGTGCGGTAGATGTTTGCTGTGCGATCCGGCGCGATGCGTGCGAGCGCGCCGACGACATACAGGCTGTTGAGGTAGCCGGAATAACGCACATAAGCGTCTGTGGAATTTGCGCAAACGAGAAAGGCGATAAAGTTCGCTTCGTCCTCGCGCGCGAAGCCTCGCTGGTGCGCCATTTCATGAGCGATGGCGAAAGGCAAATCGCAGTCGGGCTGTTCGGCGTTGAAATTTGCCTCGCCCGTAAACGGAAAAAACATGCCGGAGATGCCGAGCCTCGTCAGCACGCGCGAAAAGCGAATCGGCTTCGGCTGCCCGAACGCTTTGTTGTTTGCCACACCGGGAAGCGGCGTTCGTTCATACGCGGCTTCGAGCGCTTCGTAAAGCTGCACGCGGCTCAAAGGCAAAAGCGTGCGCCCGTTGGTTATAGTCGTTGCGTGAGAAGTGGCAGCGGTGTTACTGCTAACGACGGCAGAAGAATTATTGATCGGCGCAAGGCTCGCGTGCGCGTCTTCGTAGTTCCGGTTAATGCCTGCGATGAGGCTGCGGCAGATTGTTTCCAATTCGTCGGCGCTCGCCTGTCGCCGCTCCAATTGCAGATTGACGATCAGCAATTGCCGCTCGTAATTCAACCCCCAGACGAATAGAAAAAGCGGAGCGCCGACGCCCGCCGCCCAGAGCAAGCTCACCACGCATAGGAACAAAAAACTTTTCCACTCAACGCGCCGCAAAAGTATTTCACGCGCAAGCCACACTGCGCCCGCGATGCTTCCTGAAAGCAACAAAAGCACAAACAATTCTGCGACGGAAAAACGGAAAAACTTATTGCTGAATGCAACGTATTGCGCGAGGTGCGTGTAAAGTCCGCGACTGTAAAGGCGCTCTGTCAGGTCTGGCCTGAAACCGGCGAGCAATTGCACGGCGAAGGCGGCGCAGAACAGTCCTAAAGGGAGGCTCCAACGCCGCCTGTGTGCCGCAAGAAAGTAGAAAGGTGAAAAGCGAAAAGTTGACCGCGAGAGTTCGGATGGATGCTTCACGCAGACGCTTTCTTCTTTCTCAATTTATCCAAACGCCGGTTCGCCGTCGTAAAGCACTTGCCAGCCGTTGCGCCTGCTGGTCGCGACGCTTTTGTTGAACCACTTGGCGGCGAGCGCGCCTTCGTCGTAAACCTGCGCGGCGGGACGCTGTTCGCGTGGATCGACGCGCACGACGATGCCGCCACGCGGCGAAGTTTTCAGGCACAACAACGCCATCAAATCTTCCTTCGCCATTACGACCGTGCGGATGGCGACATCATCCTCTTCTTCTTCGTCTGTGCCGTAATCTGCGCCGTCGTCATCATCTTCCTCATCGTCCGCCGTCAATAAATCAATTTCATTTTGATCTTCATCTTCTTCGCCGCCGATGATTTCACCGAACGCTTCGTCGTAGTCATTCATTTATATTGCTTCCTTTCAAATCGCCCGCCTGCTTCTAAAACTCTTTCTACTTATCAATATCGTTTGCGATTCTGTTTACCGCGCCCGCGCACCGTCGAGCGACGCTTAAGCGTATCACGTCGCGCTCGTTTCGAGCCACCGCCCGCTAGACATCGCGCGCGCAATATTTTACTCTCGGCGATTCGCCAAATTGCCTGACGCAGGGCGGTTGTAATATAACTATTCATTGCGCGAGTGCTTTGCAAACATGCGCGCCGGAAGGCGAGTTGAAAACAATGGACAGCGTCGCACGAAACGTGACGAATAGTAAGTCATCTGCGAAAGTGGCGAAACCGGTAGACGCGCCATACTAACGTAACTATGCGAAGTGATATACCTGAACGACGTTCTCACATAGAAGCATGGATCGCTGAACATCGCTCGAAGGCTTTTATGTGCCGCGAGCTTCGTTGCAAGCCAGCGACGCTGGAAAGCTATTTGACCCGAATGGGAATCAGTTACGCGGGTAACATGAGCAGTAAGGGACGCGTAAGTGGAGCACGCGTGGATGTCCAGCATTATCTTTATAACGGCAGCTTAATCAATAGCCATCCGCTTAAACTAAGGCTCTTACGAGATAAGGTTAAAGAGCGGCGTTGCGAAAGATGCGGAAGATCAGAATGGATGGATGAGCCTATCCCGCTCGAACTTCATCATGTAAACGGCAAGCGGTTTGATAATCGTCTCAAGAACTTGCAGCTTCTCTGCCCGAATTGCCATGCCTTGACGGATAATCATGCGGGTAGAGGAACACTGAAGAGTTTCCGGCGTGCTAGTTTTAAGACGGTAAGTCGAGATTGAACATACGCGAAAGTGGCGTAATGGCAGCCGCGCATGATTTAGGATCATGTCCCGTAAGGGGTGGGGGTTCGAGTCCCCCCTTTCGCATCACAAGTTTTAGTTTCCGAAATTTTGAATCCAGTAATTTTCTTTGATTAAGAAAGGCTGCCCGTTGCTGCTGGCGTTGCGATTCTTTGGCGCGCTTCGCACGGGCTTCTACGTTTTATGAAAGTTGATCTTAAAGATGTTTCCGCAACCCGCAAGGAACTCGCGATAGAGATTCCGGCGGACACAGTGCGCGCTGCTTTTGATCGCATCAGCGAGATGTACGCTAAGCAGGCCGCAGTGCCCGGCTTTCGCAAAGGCCGCGCGCCCGTCTCGGTTGTCCGCACGCGTTTCAAAGACGAGATTCGCAGCGAAGTCTTGCGCGAGCTTGTGCCGCAGGCCGTCTCCGACGCAATCACCGAAAAAGCCCTTAACGTCATCGGTGAACCCGATTTGCACTTGAACGAAACGGCAGGGCTGGAAAAGCTCGGCGCGGAACCGATCAGCCTTCACGCGCACGTCGAAGTATTGCCGGAAATCGAACTCGGCGAGTACAAAAACATCGAAGCTACCAGGCGCACGCGTCCCGTCACGGATGCGGATGTCGAACACGTGCTCGAAAGCTTGCGTGAAGCTTCTGCTTCGCTGCAGCCGATTGAAGATCGCGGCGCGGAAACGGGCGACACCGTCACGGCGACATTCAACGGCAAGTTTACACAAACGCCCGAAGCCGAAGACATCAATGTTGAGGATGTTGACGTAGTGCTCGGCGGCGAAGGCGTGCAACAGGAATTCAATGACAATCTGATGGGCGTGCGCGCCGACGAAGAAAAGAAATTTACCGTTCATTACCCGGATGATTTCTCGTCGAAGGGACTGGCCGGAAAAACAGTCGAGTACACGGCGAAGATTACAGCCGTGCGCCGCAAGGAAGTGCCGGAAGCAGACGATGAATGGGCAAAGAGCATCGGCGATGAATATGAATCGGTAGCGGTGCTGCGCGAGAAAATCCGCGAGGACTTGACGCAACGCGCAAAGGCCGAAGCCGAGAGCAGCGTTCGCGAAGAAGTGATGCGCAAATTAATCGAAGCGCATCCGTTTGAAGTGCCGCAAACCTTCGTCGAACATCAAACGCACCAGCGGCTCGAAACTTTTGCGCGCGACATGATGATGCGCGGCATTGATCCGCGCACGCAGCAGATGGATTGGGAAGGCTTGCGCGAGTCTTTACTTGAACCTGCGGCGGCAGATGTGCGCGGCGCAATGCTCCTTGAAGAGATTGCGGAAAAGGAAAATATAGAGACGAGCGACGAAGAGATCGAAGCCGAGATTGCGCGCATCAGCGAAGCATCGAGACAAACGCCGGAGCAAGTGCGTGCTGCCTTGACAAAGCAGGGAGGCGAACGTAGCATCGCCGACAGGTTGCGCAACCGTAAAGCAATGGACATTATCGTTGAAAACGCGCGCATCACCGACGCAGAATGGCGCGACGAAATGCCGCTTGAAAACGAAGCGGACGAAGCATCGCACGGCGCTCAAGAGCTTGTTGCAACTGCTGAACAAGCGGCACCGGAAAGCGAAAAAGCAGAGGACGCGAAAGCGTGAACTTTTCTTCGTTCGAGCTTCACACGCGAAGGCACAGTAAACAAGCTTTCGGGCGGCAAGCGCAAACTTCGTTTCGAGCTTTAATTGAAGCAGCAGAAGCGCCGCTCATTGACTGCTTCCAACAGAGTTGAAAGGTTCAAAGTAGTATGGCTTTAGTTCCGATGGTGGTCGAGCAAACGGCCAGAGGCGAGCGCGCCTTCGACATCTATTCGCGCCTTTTGAAAGACAACATTATTTTTCTCGGCACGCCGATTGACGACCAGATTTCCAATTTGATCGTCGCCCAACTTCTCTTCCTCGAAGCCGAAGACCCCGAGCGTGACATCAATATTTATATCAATTCGCCCGGCGGCTCGATCACAGCAGGCATGGGCATCTACGATACGATGCAGTTCATACGCCCGGACGTGACGACGATCTGCGTCGGGCAATGCGCTTCGATGGCGGCGCTCTTGTTGCTGGCGGGCGCGAAAGGCAAACGCTTTGCGCTGCCCAACTCGCGCATACTCATTCACCAACCGTCCGGCGGCTCGCAGGGACAAGCGACGGACATGCGCATTCAGGCCGAAGAAATTTTGCGTATGCGCGAATTGACTTCACGCATTATCGCCAAGCACACAGGGCAGCCTTTTGAAACCGTCGAACGCGATGTGGAGCGCGATAAGATTATGTCCGCAACGCA
>JAABUK010013588.1_pt1 | contig 10134 bp, 12 predicted proteins | sample 5559141 | NCBI WGS metagenome assembly JAABUK01 (sample SAMN10711869, study PRJNA513367) | rock metagenome | isolation source: Antarctica rocks | place: Antarctica: Victoria Land, Pudding Butte nord | collected 2016-01-03 | reverse complement strand
GCACGCCTCACCAGTACTGTCTAGCGCCTTGGGACGTTCTTCGGCCGGGGCGCCAGGGCGGCTCACCAGAGCAGCGGCCCACAACAATCGGACGTAGCCGCAGAACAGCCGTTCAAGGACGTGCATGACCGTGCCTTAAATCTGCGGATCGAAGCCGCTGACGGTCGGCCTTGCACGCCGCTGAAACAGTAGGCGCGGCAGGCGTCCGTCTATGAAGGCCAGGCCGGCGCCGATCAGCGCCATGCCGCCGAAGTGCCGGGGCAGCAGCGTCTCACCTAGCACGAGCGCGCCGAGCAGGATGGCGCTGACCGGGATCAGGAACGTGACCAGCAGCAGGTTAGTCGCTCCGGCTGCGGCCAGGATGCGGAAGTAGAGCACGTAGGCCAGCGCAGTGGAGAGCAGCCCCACCCCCAGCACCGCCGCCCAGGTCGCCGGGTGCGGCATCGCCAACGTCCAGGGCCGGTCCACCAGCAGCATCAGCGGCAGCAGCAGCACCGTGGAGGCGCACACCTGCCCGGCCGCGGTCGCCATCGGCGCCACGCCCATGCGCTTGAACCGGCGCCCGAAGATGCCGGCGAAGGCGTAGGTCAGGGCACCAGCCAGGCACGCAAGCTGGGCCGTGACGCCCGCGCCCAGGCCGCCCAGGGCGTCCGGCCCGATCATGAACACGGCGCCTGCGAAGCCCACGGCGACACCGGCCAGCTTGAGGGGCGTCAGCTTCTCGTCCGGCGTGAGCAGGTGCGCGACCAGGACGGTGAACAGCGGCGTGGTGGCGTTCAGGATCGAGGCGAGGCCGCTGGCGATGTGGTGCTGCCCCCAGACGATCAGCACGAAGGGCACGACGTTGTTGAGCAGCCCCATGCCGAAGAAGGCCACCCACACCCGGCCCGCGGTGGGCATCCGCTGCCCGAGCAGGCGCAGCACCAGCAACAGGGTTGCCGCGGCAACGGCGACACGCAGCCAGACCAGCGTGAAGGACGGCAGCTCGCGCACCGCGACAGCGTTGAAGAAGAAGCTGCCGCCCCACAGGACCGCAAGGGCGAGCAGCATGGCCCACTCCCGTCCACCCATGGCCGGTGCGCTGCCGTTGTTTTGAGCCATGCCCACATCTCCCTTACTGTAGCGGCAGGGTGGCGGACGGCGGCAGCTTGATGCACCCCGCTCCTTGCTCTCGTATCTCCCGCTCAGTTGCTTCGTACAAAGCGGGCCGGCGTTGGTGATTGCTTCTCTGAACCCCAAGTCAGGCCGCGCGCGCCGCGGGCCAGGCCGGCGCGTTATCCGAGCCGGCCCGGCATGTTGGCCGCCTCGTAGAAGATCGCGCGAATGACCGGTCCAGCCTTTGCCGGGCCGAAGGCGATCCAGTACCGGCCTTCCTTGGTCCAGCGCCACCCAGGCCGAAGCAAGGTGGGATACGGGCGCGGCGCATCGTAGAACAGCCCGCGGTTGGCCAGGTAACGGGCGCTGGAACGTTCCACGCTGTCCACGAGGTTGTCGATGGCGGCATCCCGGCCGCGTTCGGCATAGTGGCGGGTGAGGTCGTCAAGCTGCCGCTTGGCCCGCGGCGAGAATGGGATCAAGCGTGCCGCGGCGCCGTCGCTTCCCTCGCGGCCCGCTCGCGCCGGATGCGGGCAGCCGTGGCGCGCAGCTCGGTCATCACCGGCTCGGCCGGCACGATCAGGCCCGCCTCCACGTCCGCGTCATCCGCGTCGAACATGGCTTCCAGCTCGGCCTGCGTCGGCATCGGCGGGCCGTCGATGGTGTCGTCCTCGGCCTGGTGGTCGTGCGGGCTGTCCATCATCGTTCTCCTGCCCGGAGTGTAGCAGATGGCGCGGTCCGGGCGTCTCCCCCGCGAGGCGGGGCTTGCCTCCGGATAGTCTGAATGCGGAACGACCCCGCACGTGGGCGGCGGGCCGCTTCGCGGCCCAGTATGTTAAAGATAGCTGCTATCTAGCTCTGTAATATGTCTAGCTGCTATCTAACTTCATGCTATGATGCAGCCATGACCGCAGTGATCGCTTTTGTGAGCCAGAAGGGAGGGGTCGGGAAATCGACGCTCGCCCGCGCCCTTGCCCGTGAGGCGGCGGCAAGCGGTCTCAAGGTGAAGATTGCTGACCTTGATCCCGATCAAGCCACCATCGTCGATTGGCATAAAGTCAGGACGCAACGCGCCCTGGAGCCTTCGTTGTCCGTGGAGCTATTCCGGACTGTTACCCAGGCCCTGGCTAGCGCCGACGGGCATGACCTGTTGGTCATTGACGGTCCCGCTAAGGCCAGCGGCGGCACTACCGAGATCGCCAAGAGGGCAGACCTGATCGTGCAGCCCACGGGCGCGGCACGCGATGACCTGAACCCGGCCGTCCGCGTGTTCCATGGCCTTGTCAGGCTTGGCGTGCCGCATGAGCGGCTCATCTTTGCGCTGAACCACATCGGGACGGAGAGCGAGGCAGAGGCCGCCCGCGCCTTCATCACGGAAGCGGGCTACCTGGTGCTTCCGGGCTACCTGCCCGAGCGCCCGGCCTACCGGCTGGCGCAGAACGAAGGATACGCCGTCACGGAGACCCGTTTCCACGGTCTCAAGGAACGCGCTGACGCGCTGATCCAGTCGTTGATCGACAAGGTGGCCGGAGGCGAGGCGGGCAATGGCTGACGCATCCAAGCTCAAGGGCCTGCGGCGTTCCGGGCTGGGCGCCCCGCCGCCACAGCACGAGGCGCGCACAGACCTTGCACCCGAGCTGTCGCGAGCCGCACCTCCGAGCACCGAGTCCGCCACCGCTGCGCGGCAGCCGCAGCGCGCCGACGTAGCGGCACCCCAGGCCGCTCGGATGGACGGTCGGACGATGCGCCGGTCCGGGCGCACGGTGCAGTTCGCAACGCGCGTCAGTCCGGGGTTTGACGAACGCATCCGGCAGATCGCCATGCGGGATGGGCTGCTCCTGGTGGAGGTGCTGGAATGCGCCCTCGAAGCCTATGAAGCTGGCCGGAAGAAAACACATACCTAGCTGCTAGGTGGCAGCTAGACAGCAACGCTTAGGGGCCACCCGAAAACTAATAGTTGGCTGGCCTCAGCCGAGAGCCTCGACGGTCCCGCTCAAACGAGCGCGGCGGCTGACACGGTGGCGCCGCACCTCGAAGAAGGCCGCCCGCAGCTCGTCTTCGTTCTTCCGCCACCACGCCAACTGCACGCCTGTGACCTTACGTCCGGCCTTCACCGGCCGGAAAGCGACGGAGAAGTCTGCCAAGCCGTTGACCTCCTTGGCGGCGGGCTTGAGGCACCAGGCGTTGAAGTTGCCGAAGGTCGTCAGCTCGTCCGGCTTGACGCCGAGGAGTTCCCGCAGCTCGCCGAGGTCAAAGACCTCTGACCAGCGGAACTGGAGGTTGCGACGCTTCTCGCCGATCTCGTAGAGCGCGAGGGCGTATTTGCTGGTGAAGGCGAACATCACCTCTTTGCGGAGCCGCCCGAAGACCCGGCTGTCCAGTATGATCTGACGCAGGTCGGCGTCGAAGCGGTAGTAGAGCAGCCCGGCTGCATCATCGTGCTCCGTGGTCCGCGAGAGCAGCGTGACCTTCATAACCGCTGGTCGGCCGTCCTGCACCACTCGCACCCGCACAATCGTACGCATTAGGCGGTCGATACTGTCGGCCAGACGCTCCCCGCCCTCATGGTTTCCCCGCAGGTCGGCCTTGGCGACGCAATGGGTCGTATCGTCGCCGATCTTGTCCCAAGCGTTGGCAATGAGGAGGTTGTAGATGCGCCGGTCGCTAAGCGTGAGCGCCATGTCCAACACGTCGATGAGTTCGCCGGGCTTAATCATCGAGCCGGGAGCCGGGCGTTGATCGATGGTGCGGACGACGACAGCGGACATGGCAAGGCGTTCCATTAGGTCTCAAGCACGCTAGCCTAAGAGTTATCGCACCCCAAACCTAATAGTTGGTGGGCGGGAAACTGTTGATTTGTAGAGATTTCCATGCCACCCACCCCAAACCTAATAGTTGACGCCGAACTGCCTCGAGGTGGCCACCCCATCCCTAATTTTTCGCCACCCCATCCCTAATCGAAGGCCACCCCATCCCTAGTCTGAACCCGCCCGATTCCTAATAGATGGGGCGAATATCAGTCTGGATTCAGCTAGTTGCGAACTGCGAACATAGAACAGAAGAACAAAAAGAATCTTAGGGTGTGGAAAACCTCGCCTGTGGATAACAGCCAAAGTCCCACTTCGGACGACACACAAGCGGACAGCTTACCCTTCCCGGTGCAGCAGGTCGTTGCCGGTGATGGGCCGCAGGTTCAGCTCGGACGGCGCCTTGAGCAGCAGCTCGGCAGCGGTGGTGACGCCTTGCGGGGCGGTGCAGACGGACCAGACCCGCAGGCGGTAGAGGCCGGGTTGCAGCTCGGCCCCCAGTACGAGCGAGGCGGTGGCCTCGTTGCTGCCAGGACGGGCCACAGGGGTAGTGCGCTGATCGAGGCTGCGTCCCTCCAGCCAGGCTTGCAGGAGGCACACGGGCGGGACGCCGTAGCCGGGCTGGAAGCGGGCCGTGATGTCAGTGCCGATCTGGTAGCGCCCAGCCTCCCGCACGCGCAACCAGCCCTGCAACTCGACGCCGACAGCGCCGGCGTAGCGCACGCCCCGGGTCCGGATGTCGGTGAGGGGCACCGGGCCACCCTCATAGACGAAGCCACCCACGCTGTCGGGCGGGATGTCGGCCAGGGTACTCGGGTTGGGCGGGGCCGCATGGACGACAGCGAGCGCACCGGGCCTGTACGCCTCCTGGGAGGGCGCAGGAGCCGCGCCAGGAGCTTGGGAAGGGATCGGGACCCCCGGAGCCGCCGCAACGCCCTGAGCGGTCCCTGACAGCTGCGAACGGGGCTGGTCAAGCCGGTGCAGCAGCTCGTCCAGCTTTCCCTCGATCCGGTCGAGCTGACTCGGAGCGGCAGGTGTCGGCGTGGCCGGCGTCGGACCCTGGGCGCGCACGGCCAAGGGCAAGGTAAGCAAGGAGGCTGACAGGAGCAGGGCTATTCGGGTCATGGGTGCCTTCCGGGCGTGAAGGTGCCGAAGCGGTCGCCGTTGGGAGTCGGGGCGACTGCCGCATCCGACAAGGGATGGCCCGGCGCAATCTTCGGCACCTCAGCCGGGGGCACGGGGACCGCGGGGATGCCAGAGATGGGCTGGCCGATGGTCTGCACCTCGACTCCCGGCACATAGCGCAAGGTGGTCGCAGGCGCGTCCAGCGCCGGGTCATGCGGTCCCAGCACGCGCAGCAGGAACAGCGCCAGGGCAACGCCGGCGCCGATGGAGGCGCCGCGGAACAGGGGATCATGCCGCCAGGCAACCGGCGCCGCATCCACCATGCGGTGGACCAGCCGTTGCAGCGCGCCTTGGGCGGCGGCAAGGACCATCATGCGGCAGCCCCCACGGAGGCCGCGGCCTCGATGTCGGCTGCCGTGACCGTCACTAGGTCATCCGGCGTGCGTCCGACCAGGCGCATGACGCGGCTAGCCTGCGCCTCCCGGGTGCGCTCCCACAGGGTCCGCACGGCGCGTCCGTTGCCGAAGGTCTCGGCGCGCGCGCGCAGCATGGTGGCGCAGGCGTCATCAAGCGACTCCTGCGCGCCGGGATCGAGGTGGAACCCAGCGGCAGCAACCAGGCCGCGGTAGATCGCGGCCAGCTCGGGCGCGGCGTAGTCCTCAAAGGCGATGGTGCGGGTGAAGCGCGAGCGCAGGCCGGGGTTGCTGTCCAGGAAGCGGCGCATCTCCCCGGTGTAGCCGGCCACCACGACGCAGAGGCGTCCACGGTGGTCCTCCATCAGCTTGAGCAGGGTGTCCACGGCCTCCCGGCCGAAATCGTTGCCTCCGCCTGCTGGGCCGGTGCCGACCAGGCTGTACGCTTCGTCGATGAACAGCACGCCGTCGAGAGCAAGAGCGACGGTGTCGCGCACCTGGATAGCGGTGTGTCCGACGTAGCCGGCGACGAGGGTGGAACGGTCGGCCTCGACCAAGTGGCCGCGCTTGAGGTAGCCCAGGCCGTGCAGGACCTCGCCCATGAGGCGGGCAACGGTGGTCTTGCCGGTGCCAGGGTTGCCGAGGAACACGCAGTGCAGGGCGGGCGGCTCCGCCTTGTGGCCGAGGCGCTGGGCACGCTCGCGTTCGGCCGCTAGCACGTCGATGAGCTTCCTGACCTCCGCCTTAACCCCGGCAAGCCCTACCATGCCGTCCAGTTCGGCCAGGGCACGGTCGAGGGAGCGCGACCGGGGCGCGACGGGCGCCACGGCCGGGGCAGGGGAGGTGCTGGGCGGCTGCCCTGGCGATGCCGGATTGCCGGGCCGGCCAGCACCGGCCGGGCTGCCGGCTCCGCTGGTCCCGCGCTGCCCTGGCACCGTCGCGGCGGTGCGCCAAAGGCGCCACCCGGCGACGGCGGTGCAGAGCAGGAACACGGTGCCGGCGTAGGCGTTGAGAAGCGTCCAGCCGACATAGGCGGCGATCAGGACGCCTCCCAGCCGGAGCAGCGGGTTGACCCCACTCACTCGGCCGCGTCCTGGCCGCGGTGGAAGCGGTTGCCGCCGACCAGGCCAACCCACTCGGGACGGCGGAAGTAGATGGCCCGGCCGCAGCGCAGCGGCGGGCTGCCGCGGATGACCACGAAGGCTTCGTCGGCGCGGGTGTCCTGCACCAACTCGTCGGGCTTGATGAGGGCGCGCTTGACCTCCGAGCGGTTCTCCGAGCGCCCGGAGCTGCTGGACGCGCCCATGGCGCCGCGCGACTGGTTGCCTTCGGTGTCGCCGGTGCTGGTGGAGACCACGCCGTACTCACCGCACATGGCCGACAGCTCGCGCGCGGTGTCCGGGTCCTGGACGGCGGCGAACAGCCGCCAGGAGGTGCTGTCGTACCACGCCTGCTTGCCCTCGCGGCCCCACTGCTCAATGAGCTGGCCGAGCGACTGGTAGAGTAGCATCAGGGTGATGCCGTACTTGCGGCCGGCGTCGCGGGCCTGCTCGATGACCTGCATGTAGCCCAGGCGGGCCACCTCATCGAGCAGGAACAGCACGCGGCCCTTGAGCGCGCCGTCCGCCTCATACACGGCGTTGAGCAAGGCGCCGATGATGACGCGGCCGAGGGCGGGCGTGGTCTTGAGCACGTTGAGCGGAACCTGCACAAAGACGGTCAGCTTGCCGGAGGCCAGGTCGCGCGTGCGGAACGCCGTGCCCGACACCAGGTCGGCATAGGCTGACGTGCTAAGCCAGCGGGTGTCCTTGGTGGCGTTCTGGTAAATGCCCGAGTAGGTCTCCTTGACCGCACCCTTGAGCGTCCCCGCCAAGTCGCGCGCGAGCGGGCTGTGCGACTGCTGGCTGATGGTGCCGAGCAGCTCGCGCATCTCGTCTTCCGGGGTGACGATGCGGCGGCGCAGGGTGCGGAGCGTCTTCTCCGCCGCGGGCAGTTCCGGGTCCCACAGCATGTCGGCGAGCAGGCAGGCGATCAGGCCACGGCCGCCCTCGCGGAAGAACTCGGAGCCAGACGAGCCGGGCACCCGGCTTTCGCCGCTGATCCAGCCGACCACGGCATCCACCTGGCTTTCCGCGAGCGGCGAGGCCGGGTCGATCCAGTCCAGGGCGTTGAAGCCGCCGGCCCCCGCGTTGGCGGGATCGAGAGTGACGACCTGGTGGCCGAGCGTGCTTTCCCGGTAGCCCCGCATCATCGGCCCCATCTCGCGCGAGGGGTCGAGGACGACGGCAGCGCCCGTCCAGGTGAGCAGGGTGGGGATGCCGGCCGAGGTGGTCTTGAAACCGCCGGCGCCGGCGAAGACGAGGGCGTGGGTGGAGGCCGAGCGGCACGGGTCGATGAGCAGCGGCGCCTTGCCGCCGCTGCCCCAGGTGCGCTGGTCCGCCGGGTCGAAGGCGCCGCGCCTGGCGGCGCGGTCCTGGTCCACGCGGTACGCCTCGCCGACGACCAGGCCGCCATAGGCCGGGTCCGGGCCGGGGAACAGCTTCAGCGCGCGGGGCATGGGCAGCCAGTCGGCATGGCCGAAGTTGTCGGAGGCGCCGCGCAGCAAGGCGGGTCCGGGCCGGCTGCCGATGGGCCGTGCCCGGGTGGCGACGCAGTAGCCGATGAAGGCGGCGAGCAGGCCGGCGATGACGGCGAAGCCGTGCGGCCCGTCGAACCCGTTGAGCACGGTCAGGGGCGAGTACCCGGGGGCGCCGAGGTAGGGCCACAGGCGCTGGGCCTCGGGCCAGCCGGTCAGCAGGGCGGTGGCGGCCATGCCGGCGATGCCGGCGAGCGCCATGGCGCGGCTGCCGGCCCGGATGCGGTGCAGCAGGATGCCGACGGCCATGACCAGGGCGGGGCCGAGCAGGGCGGCAGTGGGCCAGGCTGCATAGGCCCAGACGTAGCCGGTGGTCGTGTACCCGCCGGGCCGGTTGGCCGGGAAGGTGCGGAGGTAGCCGAGCCACCAGGCGTCGGCTTGGTTCCAGGCGGACCAGAACAGCCAGAGCGGCCAGAGCTGGACGGCGACGCGAAGCCCGACCCGCAGCAGGTCGTAGCCGGCGCGGCCGATCACGCTGCGGCCTCCCCGGCCTCCGCAGCCGTTGACCCGGATGCAGTCCCGCCGACCCGGCGCGCGGTGCCACCATGCGCCTTGGCGAGGGTGCCAGCATCCTCGAAGCGGGCCAGCCCCTCCCAGTGCTGCATGACCTTGCTGTAGCGGAACCCGGCGGCACGCAGGGCGGCGGTCGCATCCTTGAGCAGCGGTGCCTCGAAGGTTAGCAGCACCGGCTCCTTGCCCTCGTCGCGCGCGCGGGCCTCGCGCGCGAAGGCGCGTCCGCCAAGGGCGGCCCACTTCTCCAACTGCGCCTTGTCGTCGGCGCCGTCGCGGAGAGAGAGCAGGGCGCCATAAAGGGCGTTGCTGTCCAGCTCCAGCAGGCCGCACTTCTCGACAAGGGCGCCGGCCTCAACGAGGCGGCGGGTGCGGGCCTTGCGCTCGGCCAGCTTAATCTTGGCCTCGGCTTCGGCGAGGCGGGCCTTCTGCTGCTCATGCGCGCGCAGGCGTTCGCTGAGGGTGCGGGCCATGCTGTGTTCCTCCCCGGTTGCCCTTATCATGGGACCGGGCGTCATACGCCCGGCGTTCAGGCAGTATTCACAGTAGGGCAGGTGAACGCAACCAGAACAGGAGGACTTTCCGCAGGCGCATCGCTGCGCCATGACCTTCCTTCCCTCATGTTCTAAACTTCGGGCGTGACACACCAGCAAGTCTTCTCCCCGGCGACAATCAAGGCCCTTACTGACGTAGTGACGGGAGGGCCAGGTACGGGGAACGCCAATCCGCCGGTCGGCATCTACCGCTCAGCTTCTGCCATGGAAGGGCTGATGATGGAGTGCGGCCTCGACTTCAGGGTCGGGGCAATGTCATCGCGTGTCACGTCCCTGACCAACTTCCTTCGAGGGCTTCTCGACGACCCGGAAGGTGCCCGGAAGCTCACTGATGTCGTCGTGCGTGTATGCCAGCCCGATGACTACAGGGCTGATCCTGAACGGCAGCAGGCAGTGATCGACCACCTAAGCCGAGCGCTGAGCCGGGACGGGTTGGAAGTCGCACTTGTCGGTGGGGAGCCACGATTGCAGGAGCGGGGCAGGTCGGCTGCGATCATCGGTGCCGTTACCGCGAAGGCAGCCATCATCGACTTCGACACGGTGGACCGTGAGGTGAAGCGCGCCCTGGCAAGTGCTGACACCGATCCCGAAGACGCTGTGACGGCTGCCTGCTCAATCATCGAGTCCGTTTGCCGTTCGATCTTGGTTGAGCTTCAGCTCCCTCTGCCTGCGAAGAAGGACATTGATGGGCTAGTCAGGGCCGTGCAGGAGCCGTTGAACCTGTCGCCTGGCCGTTCCGACTTGCCGGATGAGATCGCAGCGGACGTGAGGCAGGTTTTAGGCGGGCTTACTACGACCGCCAAGGGCATTGGGGCTTTGCGGACCCATGCCGGCGATGCCCACGGACGTGAGCGGGGCTTTCGGCGGGTTGATGCTCGTATAGCTCGGCTGTCCGTCCATGTTGGGGTGGACGGCCCCGCGGCATCTTGTGCCAAGGTTTGGTTGTCAGCATCCGAACCTGAAGGACCGTCCGCATGAACTTTAAGCGCATTGGC
>JAABUK010013587.1_pt1 | contig 10134 bp, 8 predicted proteins | sample 5559141 | NCBI WGS metagenome assembly JAABUK01 (sample SAMN10711869, study PRJNA513367) | rock metagenome | isolation source: Antarctica rocks | place: Antarctica: Victoria Land, Pudding Butte nord | collected 2016-01-03 | reverse complement strand
TGGGTGCGGGTCCACGGGTCGCTGGATGGCCGCACGCCAGCGATGGCCGCCGGCCTGAGCGAGCGGGTCTGGTCGGTCCTGGACTACATCCGGCATCCGGTTCATGTAGACAATCTCACGCATGCAAACTGGGCCGAGGAGCGTGAAATGGTGCTAACTTCGGCCCTCAAACGCCAAAAACCTCGAAAAACCGTGCCATCATCGTGATGGACTACCGCCAACAATGATTTGCTCGAATTGGAAAAAAAAGGCCTCCTGCGTAGGATTCGCGAGGGTCGAGAAAATGTCTTCGTCGCTTCTCCCAATCTCGAAGAACAACTAAAAGGGAAGACCTGAGATTCTCGTGTGTTTTCGCGAGTTTACATTCAGCGTGACCGTCCACGGGGGGGTTCTAGAGCTACCTCGGCCACCTATCGGGATTGCATTGTGCGGCGGGCGTCGCTCGCTCAGGCCCCCGGCTTCGCCGCCCCCTTCTTGCGGCGGGCGATCAACTCGCGGCGGAGCTTGCGGACCTGGTCCTGGGCGATCAGGCCGAACTTGGAGCGGAGGATCGAGGTCCCGCTGAACCAGGCCTTGGGCTCGACGAAGGCGATGTGCGACTCGACCAGGAGGACCGCCGGCTCGTCCGTCGCCCGGCCGATCCGGGTGTAGCTGATCGACCCCTCGTAGGGCCGAGCCGGGCCGAGGTCTTTCTTCGCCTCGCCGGGGCGGGCCAGGAGCTTCCAGCGGTTGGCCAGGGTTGGGTCGTCGTCGAAGGCGGCGTCGGACTTCGAGGCGATCACCAGCGCCCCGGCGGCCTTCGAGCCGACGACGTGGACCGTCGAGGCGACGTCGACCTTGTCCAGCAGCACGCCTCGGCTCGTGACGTAGCGGTCCAGGCCGCTCTCGGCCTTCCGGCCGTGGGCCTTCAACTCGGCGTCGGTCAGGGTCCTGCCGGAGAAGCTCATGTTGGCGACCTCCTGCTTTTCCAGGCTCCCGCCCTCGTCCTTCTTGCCGGCGAGGTCGTCGGTGTCGACCTCGTCAAGGCTGGCATGGATGGCGAACCAGAGGTCGACGACGTGGACCACGCCGCCGGGGTAAGGGACGTCCTTGGTTCGGATCCGAAAGGGGGCGTTGACCGAGTCGTCCAGGAAGGCATCGATCGGGTAGTCGACGGCGGCCTTGATCGCGGCCTTGCGGTCGGCCTCGGCCATCCCCTCGCGGAGCAAGGGGGGCGGCAGCTTGACCGTCACCCCCTCGACGACGAGCCCACGCTCCAGGGCCTCGCGATAGAGCGGGTTAGCGGCGAGTTCCGCTTCGGTCGGGCCGGGCCCCTGGGCGAGCAGGGCCAAGGCGAGTGTGAGCGAGGTCATGGGGTCGAGGCTCCGTCTCGGGGGTCATGTCGCGGGCCGGTCCTGCCGATAAACCGGGTTATAGCAGAGGCCGTGCCGAGGGGTCGAGGCGGGGAGGTGGGGCCGTGACGCGAATCTTGCGAAGACGGGCGGCGGGCCTCGCCCTGGCCGGGGCGATGGCGGCGGCGGGCCCAGGCTTGCTGGCCGGGTGTCACCCAATTCCGGTCTCCGGCGACATCCGGGCCGACGCCAAGGTCGTCGGGTCGATCGACGGCAACTTCGAGGTGAAGCTGCCGATGGCCAACGACCCCGGCCCGGTCCTCCCGGTGGTCGTCCGCACCGGGACCCGGGGCGACCAGGGGCCGAGGGTCGCGCTGGTCGACGTCGACGGCCTGATCCTCAACCAGAACCAGACGGGCTTGCTCTCGGTCGGCGAGAACCCGGTCTCCAACTTCCGCGAGAAGCTGGAGGCCTGCGCCCGCGACCCGAGGGTGGGCGCGGTGGTCTTGCGGGTCAACAGCCCCGGCGGCGGCGTGGCGGCGAGCGACACCTTGGCCGAGGAGCTGAGGCGGTTCCGCCTGGTCACGGGCAAGCCGGTGGTCGCTTGCCTGATGGACGTGGCGGCGGGCGGGGCGTACTACCTGGCGATCGGGGCCGACGTGGTCATCGCCAACCCCAACGGGCTCGTCGGCGGGATCGGGGCGCTGTTCAACCACGCCAACCTGAAGGACGCGATGGGCCAGCTCGCCGTCACCCTGGAGACGGTCAAGTCCGGCGCGCTGGTCGACATGGGGAGCGTCAACGGGATCCTGGAGGAGCGACCGGCCGAGCGCCAGCTTTTCCAGGAGATGGTGGACGGCTACGCCGAGCGGTTCCGGGCCCGGGTCGGGGCGATCCGCCGGGGGATGACCCTGGCCGACCGCGAGACGGCCTTCGACGGCCGGGTCGTGGTCGCGCCCAAGGCCCTGGCCCTGCACCTGGTCGACAAGCTCGGCTACCTCGACGATGCCCTCGCCGATGCCGAGGCGATGATCGGCCAGCCGCCTTGCGGGGCCGAGGTCGTCATGTTCCAGCGGGCCGGCCTGCCGACCCACTCGATCTACTCGGTGACGCCCAACTCCCCGGTCCAGGGCGACCTCTTCCCCTTCAGCTACCCCGGGCTCGACCGGAACAAGCTGCCGACCTTCCTGTACCTCTGGCAGGTCGACCCGACCCTGGTGAAGACCCCGGGGAAGTAGCGGGCCGGGCGCGATCGACCGAAGGGTTTGAGATTTTGAATGTAAGGATCTTTTATGAACATGAATTGGTCTACAATCGAATTTTGAATCCCTCATGACCTCTGGCCCAGCACGCCCCGGATCTGCTGCTCGAAGCTGGTGCGGGAGTGGAGGATCTCGTCGAAGTCGGCCTTGTGGAGCGAGAACAGGTCGACGCCGGACCTGGCCACGAGGGTGGCGTTGCGGGCCTGGTTGCGGAGCAGGGCGATCTCGCCGAAGAAGTCGCCCTCGCGGAGTTCGAACGCCTCGGCCGTGCCGTCTTCCTTGCGTCGGACGCCGTCGACGCACCCGGCGCGGATCATGTAGAACTTCTCCCCCTCGTCTCCCTGGCGGAAGATCACCCGGCCCGGTTCGAACGACTCCTCGGCCATCTTATTGGCGATGGCCAGGTCGATCTCGGTGAGGGTGCCGGGGATCATCTCGCGAAGCTGCGAGCACTTCTGCAAGAACTTGCAGATCTGGGTGGCCCGGGGGACGTTGATGTTGGAGACGATCTGGCCGTAGCGCATGTTGACGATCCGGTGCGCCGTCTCCAGGATCTTGGTGTCGTGGGTGACGATGATGGCCGTCTTTTCGCCCCCGGCGACGATCTCCTTCAGCAGGTCGACGACGATGTCCGCCGCCTTGGCGTCGAGCGCCGCGGTCGGCTCGTCGGCCAGGATCAGCCTCGGCGAGTTGACCAGGGCCCGGGCGATCGAGACCCGCTGGCGCTGGCCTCCCGAGAGCTGGTGCGGCTTGAGCCGGACCTTCTCGCCGAGGCCGAGCCGGGTCAGGATCTCGGTCGCCTTGCGGTCGATCTCCGCGTCGTCCGGGCGCGGCGCGGCCGGGTCGTCGGGGCCAAGCTCCTGCGAGAGCCGGACGTTCTGCAACGCGGTGAGCGAGCCGAACAGGTTGTGGGCCTGGAAGATGAAGCCGATCCGGCGGCGGAGCCTGCGGAAGTCGTCGTCGCCCATCCCGGCCAGCTCGCGGCCGAGGACCTCGATGTTCCCGCTGCCGGGCTGGAGCTTGCGGAGCCCGCCGATCAGGGTCAGCAGGGTCGTCTTGCCCGAGCCCGACTGGCCCGTCATGATCACGATCTCGCCGGGGTAGAGGTCCAGCGTGTTGCCGTGGAGGACCTTGTTGGACGGGTCGACCGGGTCGAAGGAGTGCGAGACGTCGCGGACCCGGACCAGGGGCGTCCGCCCGGAGGGGGCCCCTCCCGTCGCCGTCTCCGGCCCCCCGGCCGGGCCTAACATCGCTTGGATCGTCATCGGAAGAGCTCCGCGGGGTCGGCCCGGAACAGCTTGCGGATCGCCAGGTAGGCCGAGCTGAGGCACATCAGCAGCGTCAGGGCGAAGACGGCCAGGACGGTCAGGCCGTCCAGCCGCATCGGCAGGCCGACCATCCCGCGGAGCAGCCGATAGAGCGCATCGGCCGCGGCGAGGCTGGGGAGGAACCCGAGGACGGCCAGCAAGCTCGCCTGGAGGACCACCACCTTGACCAGGTACGAGTTGCCGTAGCCGATCGCCTTGAGCGTGGCGTACTCCGCCAGGTGGTCGCGGATGTCGCTGGAGAGGACCTGGAAGCAGATCACCACCCCGACGACGAACCCCAGGGCCACCCCGAGCAGGAAGATCCAGCCGACCGGCGTGTGCTGGAGCCAGAACCAACGCTCGGCGTCGATCATCCGGCCCGGAGCGAGGACCCGGACGCCGACCGCCTCGGCCCCCAGCTCCCGTTCCAGCCGGTTCCGGGTCGGTTCCGGGTCGACCCCCTCGGCCAGCCGGATCAGGCCGAGGTCGACCGTCGGCACGTCGGGCTCGCGGACCCTCCGGGTCGGGAAGAGGTCGTCGAAGGTCCGCAAGGCCACCACGAGGTTGCCGTCGTTGATGAAGTCGGTCCCCAGCTCGAACGCCCCGACCAGCCGGAGCGGCGCCCGGGAGAGCACCGCCTCCGAGCCCAACCCCGCCCCCCCCACCGGCAGGTCGGCGTAGCCGAACGCCCGCTTCGAGTCGACGTCGAAGAGCCCCGTCCCCGGCATCGCCAGGCGGCGGACCGCGGCGGGGGCGCCGGAGAGGATGGCCAGGAGGTCTTCGGAGTCGGCCGAGATCACCCGGATCGCCTTGGATCGGCCGGTGATCGGGTTGTGCCAGGCCGCCAGGCCCGCCTCGAAGAAGACCGCCTCGGCCTTGGCCACCCCGGGGCAGGCCTCGGCCGCCACCAGCCAGCGGCGGGAGAAGCGGTAGGAGTCGACCAGCGACTCCTTGTCGCGGTGGACCATCACCAGGTACGCCTGGCGATCGGCCTCGACCCGGCGGAGCGGCTCGACCGTGCTGTCCAGCAAGGCTTTCAGGAACCCCAGCTCGGTGAAGATCAGGACGACGGCGAACCCCACCCCGGCCAGCGACGTGGCCAGCCGCCGGGGGTCGTGCGTCAGGTTCCGCCAGGCCAGCGGGGTCTTCCTCATGCCGGGGGACCGGCCGGTCGGATCGCGATCGGGTGGGATCTCATCTCGGGGACCTCGGATGTGTCTTCGGGCCCGGCCCCGCGCTAGCGGAACAGGTCGGCCGGGTCGGCCCCGGTGAGCTTGCGGATCGAGGCGAGGGCCGAGCCGACGGCCATCACCTGGCCGAGGGCCATCGGCACGCCGAGGACCCAGGGGTCGCGGACCTCCATCAGGATCCCGGTGGAGGCCCCGGTCAGGGCGAACAGCCCGGCGGCGAGGCCGAGCGCCCCGAGGTAGCCGACCAGCCCGAGGATCGACGCCTGGGCCACGACGATCGCCGCCACCGAGGCGTTCGAATAGCCGATCGCCTTGAGCGTGGCGTACTCCGAGAGGTGGTCGGCGATGTCGCTGGAGAGGACCTGGTAGAAGACCACCAGGCCGACCAGGAAGGAGATCACCACGCCCATCACGAAGATCACGCCGATGGTCTTCTCCAGGATCCAGAACCGCTGCTCGCGGGCCTCGACCTCCGACCGGCGGAGGACCCGGACGTCCGAGCCCGGCCCGTCGGCCGGCTCGCCGGGCAGGGCGCGGCGGAGCCCGGCCTCGACGGCGTCGACCCTCGCGCCGGGGGCGAGCCGGACCAGGCCGAGGCTCGGGCGGTCGCGGGCCGGCTCGCCGAAGGCCCTGGCGAAGTTGGGGAGCGAGAGCAAGGCCGAGCCCTCGGCGGCGAACCCGGTCCCCATCGCGAAGGTCCCGCCCAGGCGGAACGGCCGCGAGTTCAGCTCCACCGGCGTCCCCGGCTCCTGCGGGCCGAACTCCGGGCGGCTCCGGCGGTCGAGGAAGACCGAGTCCGGCCGCTCCAGGGCCCCGATCGGGACCCCCCGGCCCTGCTCCTCCAGCCCCGGCACCCCCGGCAGGAACGGCCGGTCGGCCGTCCGGTACGACAGGATCAAGATCGACTTGCGCTTCCACTGGCCGGGCGACGACCAGCCGCCCGAGGGCGGCGGCCCGGCCAGGCTCCGCCAGAGCCCCGAGCGGACGTAGAGCGGCACCACCGAGGCCACCCCGGGGACCGAGGCCGCCGCCCGGACCCGGTCGATCGGGAAGGTGCCGGGGTCGGCGAAGTACTCGTAATGCTTGGAGGTCACCACCAGGTCGAAGTCCAGCTTGTCCAGCACCAGCGTCGCGGTTCGCTGGGTCGCCCGGAAGAAGCCGAGCTGCATGAAGATCACCACCAGCGAGAACCCCGAGCCCGCCAGCGCGATCCCCGTCCTGGCGAGGTCGTGCCTCAGGTTCCGGGCCGCGATGGTGACGCTGCGGGGGATCATCGGCAAGACCAGGTGGGTGGCATCGCGAGGGGGGACGACGATCCCGGGGCCCCCTGACCGGTCCTCAGCCCGCATCGGGCTCGACGCGGATCGTGACCTCAACGGGCATCAGGATCAGGTCGCGAAGCCTGGCGAGTTCGGCCCGCTTCGCCGGGTCCTCCGGGTCGAGGTCGAGCGCGATCCAGACGGGGAAGACCCGGGCGTTGTCGCGGGCGGTCGGGTCGAGCATCGACTGCTTGTGGGCGCCGATGATCGGCTGGATCCGCTCGACGACGCCGGGGATCGGCCCGGCCCCGCCGCCGGGCAGGCCGCGGGCGCGGACCTCGGCCTTCTGGCCGGGGCGGACCCGGTGGCCGTCTTCCTCGTAGACCTCGGCCAGGACGTAGACCCGACGGGTGTCGCCCAGCCTGGCCAGGGGCTTGCCCGCGCCCGACTCGCCGACCTGGGTACAGAGGTCGAGGATCACCCCGTCGATCGGCGCGACCACCTTGCTCCGCTCGACCATCTCCACCCCCAGCGCCCGCTTGGCCCGGAGGGTCTCGGCCGAGAGCTGCGAGCGGGCCCGGTCGGCCAGCAGGCGGGCCCGCTTCCGCTGCTGCTCGACCCTCGGCTCGGCGGTGTTCAGGGCCAGCGCGGCGGCCGAGCGTTCGGCCTCGGCCGCGGCGTAGTCGCGCTCCTCGCGGCTGATCTCCACCTCGGCCTGGCACTCGTCGTACTTCTGCCGCGAGATCAGGTTGTCGTCCTGGAGCCCCTGGATCTTGCCGAATTGCTTCCGACAGAGGGCGAGCTTGTCGTCCAGCGCGGCGATCTTCCGCCGCAACGAGGCCTGCTCCATCGCCCCGAGCTTCAGCGCCTGGTCGCGCTCGCGGTCGATCTCGGCCAGGGCGGCCCGCTCGTTCTCGTCCTCGACCCCGATCGCCTTCTCGGCCGCGGCGAGCTCGGCGTCGACGACGGCGATTTCGCGGAGCCGGGCCTCGTGGCCGTCGAGGTAGGCGATCACCTGCCCCTTTCGGACCGATGCCCCCTGGGCGATCCCCTCGCCGAGTCGGTTCGGGATGCCCCCGGGCGGCAGGGCGACCTCGACGACGCCGCCGTCGGGCTGGATTGACCCCAGGGCCTGGATTGGCGAGGGCCGGTCGGCCGCGGGCGCCGGCAAGGCCGGGCCGGGCCCGGTCGCCCCGACGGTCCGATAATACCCGATCCCGCTGAGCGCCCCGGCGGCCAGCAGCAAGGCGGCCTTGGAGGCCCCCACCAAGGCGATTCGACCCGTCACCTCGACCCCCTTTCCGCTCTCCGATAGCCCGACCGGCCCGCGTCGGCGAATGGTGAATCACCGATCGAGGTGTCACCGATGAACGATCTTCGACGAAACGGCCGGTCGATTCAAGGGCCCATCCGTCGGACCGTGCGGGGCCGCTCAGCGGGGGCGGCGTCCCCCGTAGTGGGCCAGGACCCGGCGCACGACCGCGTCGCGGACCGGGTCGGGCAGGACGTTGGTCGCCAGGCGGAAGGCCCACCCGCCCCGGATCGTGAGGTATCGGGTCTTCGGCCGGCGCGACTCCAGGGCGTGGATGACCTGGCGGACGACCGAAGCCGCCGGCAGGGCGTCGCCCATCGTCCCCCGGGCGGCGGCCAGGCCGTCGTCCATCATCGGGCCGTAGACCTCGCGGGCGTCCGCCGGGAGGGCCTCGACCCGGCGCTCGGCCTGCCCGATCGAGTCTTCCACCAGGCTCGTCTCGATCGGCCCCGGCTGGACGACCGAGACCCGGACGCCGTGGGGCCGCAGCTCGACCCGGAGGGCGTCGGCCATCGCCTCGATCGCCGCCTTCGAGGCGCAATAAGGGCCGATCAAGGGGAACCCGACCCGCCCGCTGAGGCTGCTGATCATCACCAGCCGCCCCCTCGCCGCCCGGAGCGGGCCGAGCATCGCCTGGGTCACGGCGAGCATCCCCACGACGTTCGTCTCCAGCTGGGCCCGGAAGTCGGCCAGGGGGATGAACTCCAGCGGCCCGGCCACGGCGATCCCCGCGTTGTTGACCAGGGCGTCGAGCCCCCCCGGGCCGACCTCGCGTGCGGCCCGGGCGACCTGATCCGGGTCGGTCACGTCCAGGAGGACCGGGGTGATCCCCCCGGCGAGGAGGGACTCGCCGTCGGCCTCGCTGCGGACCCCGGCGTGGACGCGCCAGCCCCGCGCGGCCAGGCCGAGCGCGCAGGCCCGGCCGATCCCGCGCGAGGCCCCGGTGATCAGGACGGTCCTGGGTTCGGCCATGCGTCGAGGGGTCCGGTCTAGCGGGGTGCGTCGGCCGGGCGGTCTTCCTGGATCCGGCCGTCTCGCATCCGGATCCAGCGGTGGGCCCGGGCGGCGACCTCCTGGCTGTGGGTGACGACCAGGAGGGTGAGCCCTCGCTCCTGCTGGAGCTGGCCGAACATGGCGAGCACGTCCTCGCCGGTCTTCGAGTCGAGGTTGCCGGTCGGCTCGTCGGCCAGGAGCAGGGCCGGGTCGTTGGCCAGGGCCCGGGCGATGGCGACCCGCTGGCGCTCGCCGGCCGAGAGCTTGTTGGGCAGGTGGGTCTTGCGGTGGCCGATCCCGGCGAGGTCGAGCAGGTCGGCCGCCTTGCTCGCCCGGTCGCGGGCCGTCAGGGCCCCCTCGAACATCGGGATCTGGACGTTCTCGATCGCCGTCAGGGTCGGCAGGAGGTGGAAGGCCTGGAAGACGAATCCGACGCGGGCCGAGCGGAACCGGTCGAGGTCGGCGGGCCGGCGCGAGAGCGGCCGGTCCTCGAAGAAGATCGACCCGGCGTCGGGCTCGTCGAGGGCCCCGAGGATGTTCAGCAACGTCGTCTTGCCGCAGCCGCTCGGCCCGGTGATGGCGGCGTAGTCGCCCTTGCGGATCGCCAGGCTGACGTCGACGAGGGCCCGGACGTCGCCGTCGGGGTAGGTCTTGTTCAGGTGCTCGCAGCGGATCAGGGTCGGGGCGGCGGCTTGGAGGTCGGTCATCGCTCGTCCCGAGGTCTGCTTAGGCCCCGCCGCCCCGTTCAAGACTCGGGCCGGCGAGAGGGACAGTCCTAGCATAGACCCCCCGGGCTTGCAAGGCCCGGCGGGCGGCCGTTATGCTCGGGCCGTTGACCGGGCCGGGGGTCCGGCCGGCGTCGCTCGCACCCCCCTTCCCGAGGCCTCCCGTCCATGTGGTTCACCACGATCGTCGTCAAGAACTCGATCCGAAGGCCGCTCCGGTCGGCCCTGACGATCATCGCCATCGCCACGGCGATCGGCGCGGTGGTCGCCCTGGTCGGCATCGCCTCGGGGTTCGAGCGGACCTTTCTCGAACTCTATAAGGGCGCGGGGATCGACCTGATCGTCGTCCGGGCGGGGGCCAAGCAACGGCTCAACTCCACGCTCGACCAGGCGATGGGCGAGAAGATCCGAAGACTCCCCTCGGTCCACGACGTCATCCCCGGCCTGGCCGACGTGATCTCCTTCGAGGACGCCGGCCTCTATGGGGTCCTGGTGCAGGGGTGGGTCCCCGAGTCGAAGATCTTCGAGCACATCACCGTGCTGAAGGGCCGGACGCTGACGAAGGCCGACACCAAGTCGGTCATGCTCGGCTCGATCCTGGCGAAGAACCTGGGCAAGGGGGTCGGCGACGACCTGAAGATCTTCGAGGAGGAGCAGTTCAAGGTCGTCGGCATCTACAAGAGCTCGACCGTCTTCGAGGAGGGGGCCTGCACCATCGCCCTCTCGGAACTGCAACGCCTGATGGATCGGCCGAA
>JAABUK010013586.1_pt1 | contig 10134 bp, 8 predicted proteins | sample 5559141 | NCBI WGS metagenome assembly JAABUK01 (sample SAMN10711869, study PRJNA513367) | rock metagenome | isolation source: Antarctica rocks | place: Antarctica: Victoria Land, Pudding Butte nord | collected 2016-01-03 | reverse complement strand
AGAGGGCCCGTGAGCGATTGATGGTACAGGTGAGCAGGTCAGGAAGAGAGAAGAAAATTCCAACGTACGCGTAGAAGCCGAATGCTCTGGTCACCCCGAAAGCGCCAAGAAGACTGGGAAAACTGATAGAGAGCACAGCCGACCAGCCAAAGCACGTAGCGACGGCGAATCCCATGCCGACCTCACGATGCGAAAGAGGGAAGACCTCAGCAGAGTATGTGAATGGCACTGGCCCTTCGCCTGGCGAATAGAATGCTGCGAAGAGGAAGATGAGCATTGGTACCAGTCCAAGATGTGCAAGGCTCGAGTCCGGAATGAGGGCCGAGAATCCGGCTCCCAGCAATGTCCAGGTCATCTGGGGATAGGTAAAGAGCAGCAGACTTCTTCGTCCAAACGTGTCGATCGTAGAGAAGGCGGGCCAGGGGAAGACGAAATTGACCAAGCCAAAACCAAAAATTGCCATCAGGGCGGCGAACTCGTCGGCACCTGCCTCACGGAAAATGGTGCTACTATAGAAGGCGATAATGTTAATGCCACACATCTGTTGGGCGATCATGACCGTCCAGGCGGCAAGGCTGGCGCGACGTACGCGAGAAATAGTGAAAAGCTCGGTGAAGCGACCGACATAGTTAGACTTGCCAACAATTTCCTTCTCAATCAGAATCTGAGCATTGATGTAGTAGAGATCGCGAGCTGCTTGGATAGGGTGCTTGCGCAAGCGGAGGAGCGAGTTGTGGGCGTTGCGGAGGCGCCCCTTCTTGATATACCAGCGAGGCGATTCTAAAAACAAGGGTCAGCGGAAAGCCTACGAAAAGAGAACTTGACGAGGAAAGCTCGATCTGAAGGGTGCCAGAGGATCTTATACTCCGCGTGAGCGAAAGAGTAGGAAAAGGGGAAGAGAGCCAGGCAGCACAACCGACCAGGACAGATGAAGATGCCGAGACACAATGGAACAGCTGGAATGAACGCGGAGCCAATTTGAAGCCGCCAGGCGATGTCGCCAACCTTGTAAACCGCCAAATTTGCGTAGAAGCCCAGGAAGATACCGAATGCCGTCCACATCTGCCAGCTCATTACCAAAGCCCCGCGGATTGTAGCTGGCGAGTTCTCTGCTGCGAAAATTGGAACGGTAGATCCCTTAAGACCCATGCCCACACCCATGAGGAGTCTAGTGATCAAAAGTTGCTGCCACGTCTGCGATATAGCACCACCGATCGGAGTCAGGAGACAGAAGACAGCGGAGACAAAGATGGTTCCACGACGTCCGAGATAGGTGTTGAGAGCATCAGAGAGCCAGCAGCCGAGGAACGCCGAACCAATGTAAGGTCCAGCATTGATGAGGCCTACGAGCCATTCATTGTGCTCTCGCGGGCTCTTCTCAATGCTAGTTAGAGTCAATAGGAATGCCAAATTCCGTAGGGAAGGACAAGTTAGCGCCGTTGGAGCCGGTCTGGTCCCACCCCCAACACAAAGGGCAGCCTTGCCACGGACGGTCGGAAGATTTAGCACATACTGTACAGTGGCACCAATAGAACAAATTAAAATAGTCATATAGGGCTGGAATGGGTGCTTCCATTTGTGGACAACTTCAAATCGGATAGCGTCTCTCTCCTCCCACGTGAGCTCCTAAAGCTCATCAAAGCCAGCGGGATTTTCCGAACCAGTGCTCCAATCTTGAGATCCGTGACGATATCGTGAAGGTCATGTTCAGTGGCAAAGTCTTCGACAAATTTCACAAGAATATCCCTGGGGACATCTGGGGTCAGTACAACCTGGATGGACACCGACGAGAAGTCAAAGAGCAATGGCAAGGCCAAATAAACATCAAAAGGATATACATCACGGTTGATATATGCGAGACAGAGATTTCAGATGAGGAACACGTCGGGACACCTGAGAGCCGATCATGGGGCGTAGCATGGTCGGATAAGCAGGGGTAGATCTCGCAGAACACCTCGTTGGGCCGTTGGGCGTGTTCTAGGACCCTCCAGGGCGACTTAAACCGGCCCATGAAATGCTCTGGTCCAATTCGTTTGACGAGACCTTGGCCAGAAGCAGTGGTTGAGTCTACAAATATGCTGCTGGACACTCATTATCCATCTGAAGTAGCGGAAAGCGTCCATCGACCCCGCATATACTTGGCTGTCGATTTTGCATCGTAGAGAAAGGTCAAGCAGCAGGGAAGCCATCTAGAGTCGAACTTTTAGGACCAGACAGCTCCTCGGCGCCAAGTCTGTAATGGAGAAAATGGCGAACGAGGAGGAATAATGCCTGGTCAAGGCCAGGGCACCCTACCTACGTGTGAGGAAGAGCAACGAGGGCCAAGAGACCGTCGTTCGGTTCCGAAGAAGAGCAGTCATTGTGGCACTGGTGAAGGGTTGGATTGTTTATGCAAGAGGGTATGTATCTCCACCCAAGGTGAACTTCAACCGTTGATCTAGTCCTTGGCAACTTGGCGGAATCTTTAGTGGATCTTGGCTTGCCAAGATCTCCACTAACGGCCAGAACCACTTGGCGAGCCACCCCACTTCGCGAGCCACTTTCGCGTTTGACGCGCTCGGCGACCACCCATCTTCAAATGCCCACAACTCCACCAATATAGGTCGAAATGACCTCTAATCAAGAGCATTCTGTCGAGCGGGCTGTTAATGAGTATGAGCTAGGTCTTTTTAGCTCGATTTGGAAGGCTGCGGCCTATCACGGGGTTCCAAGGTTAACGGTCGCCCATTAACGCGCAAGCCGCGAGTTCATTGTGAAAACTGAGCGCAAATCGCAACGCTTATCAAATGAAGAGGAGAAAGTCTTACTTTAGTATCTTTGAGATCTTCAATAACAGAATCTATGCTCAAATTACTCTCAAATTCATCAGATTATTTATAATCTTCTTGAAAATAAGAGAGATTAAAATCGGCTTAAAAGATACTATATTACACGCCTCATTTCTTGATATTTAGAGTTCAAAATAGTAAATGCTCGCGCTATAAATATTAAGCGTCTCTCAACTCTTAATTCTATAATTATAGAGCGCTTTTTTACAGAATTTAATCATCTGCGAAGTAAATATAAGATAGAAATTAAAGATATTTATAATATAAATAAGACTGATTTTTAAATAAGATAAATAATAGCTAATTATATTATTTATAATTCTATTATAAGTCATCTAATTGCGCCTAAACTAAATAATACTTAATAAATTATTATTATTAAGTATATTAATATTGATCGAGCTATTAAGCTTTATCTTATCTTTATAAGTAAATGCTTTAAAGATTATATATTTTCATGTAATAAAGAGCTTCTTAATATAATATAAGTCTTTTCGCTAAAGAGATAAACTAATAATAAGTTAACTATTAATTAATTATATTAAATATTCATTTTAAAAATATTAAAATAAAATAAGCACTCTATTTTAATACTTAATAATTATAAGAGTTATTTAATAAACAAATTTCAGTATTATTTTCTTTAATACAATATTCATTCTTTATATCTATTTACTTATATTTTTTATAAACTTTAATCACTTAATATAAATTTATTTTCATCTCTTTTAACTATATATAAAAATATTATTTAAGAATACTTTCTAATAAATTATATAATATTAAATTGAGTTATATTTACACGTCTTTATATTTAAATATATTAGCTAATCTTCATTAAACAAAATATACGCGTAGAATAGAAAAGAGCTGATATTTAATTATAAAATAAATAAAAATTACTTAAGAATTCTAAAATTTATAATTTTAATTATATAATATCTGAATATTAATTATCACCCGTTTAAGAAGATTCGAATTATATTTTAATCACGCTAAAGTAGAAGAATGAGTTTCAAAAGCTTATATTAAAAATTACGATTAAAATAACTTCTTATATTTAATACTTTATTTATAAGCTTAATCACACAGCTATATAAGAGTGTACTGATATCTAAATACTTTAAGAAGAGCTTAAAAGAGTATAAAAGTAGACTGTTAATTAAGAGATTTAAAAACGCTTAAAGAGATTACGCAGAAAGGCCGTATAGCGCTTATAAGATCTCAAACAGGTCAAGACAGCTCAAGAGGGCAGGTCATTAAGTAGGGTGCGAATAACACACAAATCGGAGGATTCTCTCCGCCTCTGTATCCTATCTCATAGGCTCGATTAGGAAGTAGCTACAGCTTCATTTATATGGTCATTGAGCAATGGTGGGTGGCCCTGCAATGCGATGAATTTACTATATAGACCTCTGCAAAATGGCTCGCGAAGTGGGGTGGCTCGCCAAGTGGTTCTGGCCGTTACACCTTACTGATCCACTTTCCTCCACCCACTTACAGGTTACCTGTAGGACGAGGGGGAGTCTTGTCCTGCTCCTTTCTCCAGCCCGTTCTGCTCTTGTTGAAAAGGATAACGACGTGCATGCAAAATCTTTCAAAAAGACGCCTTTTCGCTTACGAACCAATATAATTCTATTCCAGTGTAGATATTCAAGCCTTGGTGGGCAGTCCTGCTATTATTTGAGCGCACTTTATGAACGCGAAAATCTGTCCGGATCTCTGATCATCCATCTACTAATTCAGAAGCTTATACTGATCGTTACTAGTAAAATTCCGTAGCATTTGTCCCAAACTGGCCGTAGTAAAAGCCTACCTTGAATTATATCAAACAACTCGTCTAGCCAAATGCTCCTCAAGATAAGCTTTGCATCCTTCAATCACATGGTTTCCGATACTACCGCAAGGTTATCGTGTATCGGATGGGTAAGTCGTCTCGTATGCTGCCGCGCTAACTCCTTTTCCTAGCCGGCGCGCGCCCGAAGATGAGATCGCTCGAAGCAACCTCTAGCAATAGATGGAGGAACTTTCCGCGTACCTGATCGGCTTGCCTCTGGGTCGGCAAAACCTGTTCCAGAAGTGCGGAACCGCACAAGACGTTGCTTGTATGTGTACATCCGAACTGGCAACAACATCGCTAACAACGCAACATGTCAATTCCCGCCCTCTCGGTATCAACAGCACCCATAACATCCTGACAAAGGTTCCTTGTGCCAAGACCCCCCTGAATGATAGACCATAAGGTCATGCCAACCATGTCCCGATGCTCACCTCTATACGGAGACTCCACGTGTACGACACTGATAACGCCCTCAAGATAGTTGCAGAGCTCCTGGTATTGATTCTCAGGACTGTAGGCACTCCCTTTGCCACTGGTTCCTCGCATCTGCTTCAAGGTCCAGGGAGACCAAGCGAAGATCGGAGCTTTGACTGTCACCGGTACCACAAAGGCCTGGACGCCCGCAAAGAGGTGAAGCTGGAGTCTCCCCCTCTCCTGGGATACGTGCTTGGGACCAAGCTTGAGTCCGGCATGGCGACATCCCGAGTAAGAGTATGAGTAATCGAGCGGGAGCGGCACAGCTGTTTGGATCCGTTGAACACAGACCAGTAATCGGTGAGTCTTGAGAAAGAAGAGTCACAAGGCTGTGTGCAAGGTCGGTGTCGGCTATGAGGCATTTTGTGATAGCTTTGCCATTTTATTCCATCAAAAGTAAGGGAGCAACTTACCGCTCAGCCCAGGACCATGAAATTCCGCCATTGCAAAGTCATTCGCTCGAGGAATACTTGGCGTCCTCCCACTGGCGAAAAGCAACGGACAGAGCCATCCTTTGCTATATTCGGTCTGATGCAACGTCGGCCTCCCTCCCACATATCAGAGGTTTGCATTTGACCCCATGAGCTTGTGCTTGATCTTAACTTGTGTCGACCGCACACCATTACCATGTTTGATGGCGGCAACTTTGCTGGGAGTGACGTGATGGATAGCAGTATCAGCTCCCTGTTCAGCAGCTTGGGTAGCTCCGAATTTAAGCACTTCACCAGTCAGTTCCAGAGCACTGGGGCCTAAAGCCTCTGCTCCGAAGTGCCCGACTACTGCCAGAGCTGCATCCCGACGTCTGACGTTTGGTAGAGCGACTGGATTATTGTCTCCCCAAGGAGACAGGTACATGGGAAGCTGGACGGTTGCGGTGACAGATTTTACCGAGGCTCGAACAACACGACCTGCCAAAGTATTGACAATGAACCGCTTAGATCAATGTTCCGCCTTGCCGTCTGCGGCAGGTGATGTACCGCTCTGGGAAGTAGGCTGGTTGGCTAGAGACAAATTTGAGAAAGAGTTCGAGATGTCTTGTCGCACGGCCACATTTGGTGACCCTAGATCAGGACATAGGGAAGCATTTGGCAGAGATTGAGTGGACGCGCCTGTCCAATGTTGCCGAGGTGCGAAATAAGGTTGGGAAACATTTAACATTGGAGACGGCGAAGATTGCACTGGATTGTAGGCTGGACTGTACGGTGACGAAGCCACAGCCGGCTGAAGAGATAGCACAGAGGGTTGAGGGAAAGGAGGGGGAGGGAAATAGGTAGGGCTTGGTGAGGCATTGGAGCTGATATGGACACCAGAGACTGCTGGAGCGGGTGAAGAAGGTGGTGGTGGAAAATATTGCTGTGGAGAACTGGTTTGTTGTGATGCATAGTTAGGCGCAAATTGAATGTTTACTGCAGGTGTAACCGCTGGAGAGGGACTAGTAACGAGATATGATGCATTGTTGATTGGGTATTGTTGTGTTGGAGTAGGACTAGGACCTGGAGGAGGTGGAGGAGGAGCAGAAAATACTGTGATTGATATGTGGCAGTCTGAAAGTACCCAGGCGAGAAGCCGGACCAGCGTAAGAGGGTGGCGGCTTTATGGGAGTGGGAGGAAATTGGTTCAGATGTTGGCCTGGCTGAGGGTTTGGCAGCGAGTCTCGATGAAGCGGGTACGAGTACTGCTGCTGTTGCGATTCTTGGGTATGTTGTGATATCCTGCCCGCTATATTCGACTTGAGGTCTTGAGGCCCATAGTCGGATGGTGGGGTGGATGGTAGACATCCGGCGCGTCGCCGGATGACCTGCGCGTGTGGTGTGAGGCCATCTTTGCTCACTACGACGACAGCCTGGGCGTGTAATGACAGTCGTGAAGGGGGAAGCGCATGAGAAAGAGTTGATGGTCGACGTATCGGCCCCTGAGTGGAAGAGCGGCCTGAGCCAGCCCAGCCCAGGGACCAGCCGAGCCTAGAGCTCGATAGGTAATCGCGCGGCTAAGCGACAAGATAGTGAACCGTAGATGCTGCTCGGCTGCTCGCAGTCCAACAGCTTTGAATTCTTCAAGTATCCTGATCATGATACACGCTGACGCTTGAGATACTGCGCCTTTTCAGCAGTGTCATACGTTCGCTTGCATGCCTCCGCCAGACATATGAAGCATCAAGTCTTGCAGAATTGACGGCTCTTCTCTTGTATTCAAAAGCATTCGGCAGTTCTGAGATGACCGGCCTACGTACACTTTGAGTCTGCAAGCATGCTGGAACGGGCTTCGGGATCGCATGTCCACGGCGAAAAGACGGGAGGGAACGCGGTCTATGTGTCAGTAGAAAAAGAAGATGCAGGTGAGTCTTCCCAGAGCTACGCTCATTTTGAAAGGGACGATTTGCAGTCTCTAATCCGGGCCGCGAAGACTTCAGAAGCTGTTCTCTGACTCAATACCATCTTTCAAGTGGACCTAACCTTCTCGCAAACGGAACCATCAATTTCCCCCCCGACGGTGGGGATCACTTATTTGGTGTCTCACGACTTTTTTCCCCGACCCTCGGACCCCCGCAGTCCCCGATCGCGCATCACGGATATACCTCTAGTTAAGAAGACCAACCCTCCATAGCACACCACGTCGCTGCTCGGAAATCTCCATAATCATTTCCTCAGAAGAAAATTAGTCGATTCAATCAATTTTACAATCCGTACTCAAATTGCATTGACTGAGCTGGTATATCACTAAAGATCAAGAGTCAAGCTTGGCCTATCAAAACGAAATTGTAGAAGTTCTAGAATGTAGGGCAAATTGTGATCAAATTGTGATCAAATTGTGTGTACAATTTGCGGTAATACTATTGTGTAGAAGTGACCGCCGCAAAGTATTCCTTGCCAGCCAGATCTGGGCCTTCTACACTGTTTATGCAAGACAATTCCAGATCAAAAAAGCAAGTGAAATCGCAATTAGATTTGGTTTGAGATAGGTATATATACACATAGTGTGGCATCATTTGTAACAACAGCGGCGATAGCTCAGTTGGGAGAGCGCCAGGTATGTGTTGTCGTCTCTAGGGGTGTTTGCACAACTAACAATTCGCAGACTGAAGTCAACTTCGGTAATAGTGGGGAAAATCTGGAGGTCTGGAGATCCGAGCGTTCCTTCCCCCTCTCTTCTCCCTCCTCTCCTCCCCCCCCCCTGAACCGCTCTCGCCGCATGCAACATATTTTTTTTTCTATTTCAGATATTAATTAATAAGCATAATTCCTCATTATCTTTTTACGCGTGAAACTTAATATTAATTGAAATAATTAGATTAGATATCTCTTTATCTACTTATTATAAGATCAAATTTAATTAAAAAGATAATATCTTTTTTTAATATTCTATTTAATTGTAATATTTATAATTCAAAGATACTTAGATTAGTTTAAAATGTTTGAATATTTAAGCGAATTTAATTAATTTATCATCTATATTTTAATTTTTATTATAAGAATAATATATTATTAAATATTAAAATCAATTATAATTTAAAGCTTTAAATTATAATTACTACTTATAAAAAAATTATTATAAAAATTATTATTTTGTATTTATAATATTTTTATTTCACTTTTATCGCGCATATTTAATTTATCTTTTTTATTAAATAAAAATAATAATGTTTATTTATTATTAAAGAGATAAATGAGATTTCACTAAATCAAAAATCTTTTAAATATTCAGACATTAAAAATTAGTCTGAGTAGATATTAAACAGCAGCCCCCTCATGTTTTATAAGTGGGTCATCACTCTGATATCACTCCAGAATCATTCAGGCTCACGTGACTCTTGTTTGTGTCACGCGAGCATAAAGCGGCGCTCATCTTACACTGAAAGAGAGATAAGGCCGAAGTAGATTTTTGTTAGCTTGACGGCAGTACAATTCTAGAACTGCGATAGTTACTTAATTGATTCATGAGTTATTGTGTAACAGCTCAAGCTAGATATATTCAATAGTCTATGAAAATGAATACTCAAATTGCAGAAACTAATCTAGCTTATAGAGAAGCTATAGAAGTATCAGATGCGCACTATAATTACTAATCTTAATATAGTCTTCTAGTTCTAAGATCTAATTAGAAGATATAGTTTTAACGCGTTAAACCTGCGTGTTAAATCTCAGACATTTTATTATATCACACGTATAATAAAATAGTTAGATTTTCATAATTAAGTCTATAATCATCTCTCACGTATAACTATTCTTTATAATTATAATAACTTATAATATTACTCTTCAACTTATTAAGTTAATTATTCTTAATTAATAATTAGTAATATTATTCTTCTATTTTTAATTACTAATCTTTTTATTATTAATTAAACTTATTAATATCTCTTTCTTAAGTAATAACTTAAAAACATTATTTCTCTTCTCATCTTTAGCTCACTTATTAAAGCTGTTCTCTAATTATTTAAACTTTAACTTATCAACATTTCTTAAGTAGTAATTATTAAGAATTTTCTTTAAATTCTTAAGATTCTTAATTAAATAGTAGATTAAATTCTTTAAATAACTCACTCATTATATTCTTGTCTTGAGATATCTTCTCACTTTCTTAATATTAATAATATTTTTTACTTTTTATTTCGCGTTTATCTTTATTTTCATAATAATAAAGAAAGATATAAGATATTTCTATTTAAATAAGAAATTCTTTAAATCTTTAAACAATAATATGATGTAAAAGACTAAATAAATCTTTATAAATATAGATAATTTAAGTTTATATATATCTCTTAGCTTCTTTAACATCTTATATCTCTTGTGTCACTGAATGAGTGACGTTCCTATTTAGAATTAGCGTGTGAAGAAACTTATACTGCCTGCATCGAGCTAATTATCGTAGCTATAATACTAAGAATAGTATTATTAGAAAGATAACTCTGAGATCTATCTAATAGTACTATATATAGAGCTCTAGCTTATATAATCAGTAAGATATAAGCTTTTGAATATTTAATAAAGAAAT
>JAABUK010013585.1_pt1 | contig 10134 bp, 12 predicted proteins | sample 5559141 | NCBI WGS metagenome assembly JAABUK01 (sample SAMN10711869, study PRJNA513367) | rock metagenome | isolation source: Antarctica rocks | place: Antarctica: Victoria Land, Pudding Butte nord | collected 2016-01-03 | reverse complement strand
GCAGTCCTCAGGCCGGGGCTTGGTTTTGCTGCCCAAGGGTCGACCCCTACCCCTCTTCTGTCCCTCCCCTGCTTCCTTAGCCTCCTGCTCGGCCAGCTTGTCTGTCCGCGCCTGTGATGCAGTGTGGGCTTTGTCAGGTGGCAAAGGCTTCTGGCATTGTTGTGTGGCGATGTTCACCTATCTGAATGGATTGATGCAGCAAGTGCAGGCTTTAGCAATTTCATATTGGAATGCAACAGTCATGCACATGCAGGCACTGTGTGTGCCTGAGAAGCAAAAGTATCAAGTGCATCTACGATTGCTGTCACATTAGCTGAGGCAAAAGCCTCTTGATGCATCAGATGTCATGATCATGCCTTGTCCACTCTGTATGTGACCATCCTACACACACAGAGCATTCATGCATTGCATTCACAAAAAGTCTGGACCGCAATGCCTTGTATGTGCCTGACAGCTTCCTCAGCTCACACGTTTTTGGACAACTCTTATGGAAGAAAGACCAGGCCAACCTGATGTGCCTCTTCCAGCTGCATCTTCTTCATTTCTTGCTTTTCCAGATAGTCACGGTTCATGGTGTTCCACATCTGCTCTTTCTGCCGTATCTCGTCTTCATCATGCACAATGAACTCACTCATATCGATGTCTGACATGTCGGATAGCGTCTCACCCCTGTCATCCTCACTCCCACCTGCATCATGCCCACAGCATGCCTGATGCACTGCAGTTATGCAGAGGTGTGAACCTCAAGCTTGTTCATGGTCTGAAGCACTTTGTAGCTGACCTCAGTAGTCTTGCAATGCACTCTTGCTGGCCATGAGCCTGTTGCTTGATGTAAGCTCAATGTAATGTTCAGCAGTGATGCAGTACTTTGTACACAACAGACAGCATGGCAGCAACGGTCCACAGTAGACAAAGGTGGATGAATGACAAGTCATCACCAGCAATATGCTTGACAGCAGTTTGTAAGTGCATGCGTTATGGACATGCATGATACATTCAGGACGGATCAGAAAGTGGTCTCACCTTGCTCTTGGGAGGGCTGCAAAGCTAACGCCAGCTGTGCTTCTCCCCCTTCCTGCAGACCAGCCTCTTGTGCCTCTTGTGATGTCATTTGTGTGTGCATCTGTGACTGCTGCAGCGCCTGCTCTGTGTCAGCCTGCTGTGCTGTACCAACAGGCACAGCAGCACCATTGTCATCATCAGCCTGCATTGCTTCCAACTGCATCTCTGAACCATCAGCTGAAATTGCATGATCTGTGCCGGTTTCAAAGGCCCCTTGAGCATGCTGTGCCTGCTGAGCTGTGGGCTGAGTTGGGTCAGCGTTTGTGAGGTGGGGGTCCTGGTGGGAGGTGAGGAGGGGCTCAGGCGGGGTCCCAGGGGAGGGAGGCTGTGATACAGCAGGGGCGTGTGAGTGATGCTGACTGGCAGCCCGAGAGGCGGCTCGTGTTGATCTGCGCATCTCTGCTTTAGGCAGGGCGGCCTGCAGTCGCACAGCACACACTTCATTACCTCTAGCAGGACGTATATCAAGGGCAAGCCATATGGCAAACGACCGGTGGTGTTAGAGTCAGTTTGGCCAAACAGATGATCAAGTGCATCAGTTGCATGCGCTGATGGGACACCACACATCGTGGTTTACTGACAACAGCTAGGCTCACCTGTCCTGGCATGTTGCAATGTTTGCACCTTGCAATGGCAGCATGCATGTCAGCTGAAGCTGTGTACCTTGGCATAGTTGGTGAGCTCAGCACTGGCAATGGCAGCATGCATGTCAGCCTCCACCTGCCCATCCTGGCTGCCATCATCCCCTGGGGCTGGCAGGGCCAGCACCTCCTGCTCCTCCTCTTCTTCCTGCTCTTCGTCCTCTTCCTGCAGGCGCACGTACTGCATACTGGGGTCAACACTTTCCAGATTGCTGTTCTAGGGCAGCAGCGCTGCTCACAACTGCTCAAAAGTCAACTGCAGCATCTTAAACTACGATGTATTTGTCTAACGTGTTTGCAATGAGCTTGCTGTGACCAATTGTGGCAGTCAGGAGCGGCTGTTGTATTGATTAGCTGACTCTCTTCAGGGACAGACTGATATGCTGAGGCGTCCAGAAAGTTTGTCACCCTGTCCTTGCACTGCATGCACTAAACAGCGTTGTGCGGTATACAGCGCACTCACCAAAACAATGCACCAATCATGTCAAAGTGACACTGGAACACTGGCTGGAGGGTGATTTGAGTACCTGCTTGGCTTTGAGGAGGCCCCTGGTGTAAGCGGGGGGGTTCTGACCCTGCAGCTGACCCCCAGTATTCTCCAAGTACTCCTTGTAGCAGTCCATGCACATGCCTGATGAGTACACCACAGCTCCCATCTCTGCAAAGCACCCAACACCTGGTGTAACAAATCGGACCAAAAACAACGTGATCAAGTGATGAGACCAGGCCCTGGCCAAGGTGTTTCCTGGTCTTGATTCTCTGCATTGTATTGTATACCAATGTAACACCACTACGTTACACCTGGTCAAATCTACGGATTGCACTGACAGTATTCAGAAGTCTCTGGATCAGACACGCAGTCTCTACTCTCATACACAGCTGACCTGTTCGCAAGCTGTAACAATGTCATGAACCGGGAAACAGTCAAGCTGTGCATGAGACTGGAGACCGTAGGTCTGATCCAGAGCCTTCTGAATACTGTCAGTGTGCATGCAACAGCAGTCAGATGAGATATTCAGTGTGGAGCTCATGCAAGCCTGAGCACATGCTGCAAAATTGCTCCAGAACTGCTCTGACATCTTTGTCGGTGAGATGTCTCCTCTCAGTGAGCCTTGCATGCTGCTCACACAAGGTAGTCACAGATGTCAGCGGCAGGGGCAACAGTGTGAAGCTAAATTGCGCCAGTGCATGCTACCCTAGCTAAATTCTGCAGCCACCTTCCTAAAATACAAGGTGACAAAAAACTGGACTCTATGACATACGTGAAGTGATGCTGAGAGACATGGCACACAGCCACAACACTGGCATGTACCGCAAGTAAAATGAGGTTACAAAGTCAGAATCACCCTACTTGATGAGTGAGGTCTGTGCTGTAATATCTAGCGTATCAAGCAATGTATGCCATGCTGATAACAGCCTGCACAGACTGTTGTGAGGGGAGTCTCACCTATGTGAATGCAGCGGCAGCCAGACACGCTCTCCTCTTGTGAAGCCTGAGTGTTTTCCAGCAAGGCCATCTGCTCGTTCTCAATCTCCCGCCCCCTCACATCAAATTCATCTAGAGTCAGGTCCCCTGCTGCTGTCGTCGCAAACTCACTCACACGCTTTGCCAGTGTGGCTTCTCCTATGTGGATTCTGGCAACAATCTCGCGTCGTGTGAACTCCATGCCTGCAAGTGATGGACAGGAGGGCTACTGTCTGTACGTCTGTCTGTCTGTGTGTCTGCCAGTCTGTAGTCCGTTGGTTTGTTGGTCTGTCTTCATCTGCTGCCTGGCTGATGCTTGTGAGATGAGGCATTCATGTGACAATGACGTGCTGTCTGTGGGATGATGATGCAGCAAGCCTGACGTCTGTGAATGCAATGCTGCAAGCATGAGCTGCATTTCTGCTGCCATCTATTGAGCATGTCAATGCCCTTTGCGTGCCACTGTTGCAAGGGCAGACATGATAAACAAGAGCATGGGTGCCAGTCTCCTAGCTAGAGCAGCAATGGATCACACGTGCTGCTTAGCATAAATGCGCATAGTCAGGGCATGGCAGTGTCATGAGGAGACCCTTGACATGCGTTTAGCATGAGGGGGTTGTCATGCTCACCATGGATATGAGTGGCAATGAACAGGGCAGCTCCACATATGCCACTGGGCCTACGCCCTGTCTGCATCCAGTCACGCTTCATGCTCTTCACCAGGCGCAAGGCAGTGTTGGTGACTGCATTCTGCTTCTGCCTGGTGAAGTCTTGGTTCTCCCCCATCAGCTTGTGCACAAACCGGTGAATGTACAGACTAGGGTCGATGGGCCTGTGGCACAAATGCTATGATCATGTTATGTCCTTGTCATGGTGTTTGACACAGCGCCATTTAACAGGAGGGTTGCTGCTGCTGCAATGAGTGATGCCTGATGCAAGCAGTGTGTGCATTGTTGGGCAGACTATCAGGAAACGGGGCACGCAATCACACAACACCATTTGACAGGAGGATTGCTGCTGCAATGAGTGATGCCTGATGCAATCAGTATGTGCTTTGTTGGGCAGACATGCAGGCAATGGGGTTGGTGTTGCACAAAACACACCTTGTTGTTTGTGCACTGAGTTCCAAAACAAGCATCTCATACAAGGAGCTTCTCAGGATCATACTTCCTGATCCCAAGGGCAGACACGAGTTGAAAATCAGTTGAACATGTGTGGTCAGACTTGGACTCATGCTGTACACCTTAACAGAACCGGGTGAGTGTCAGCATGCTCTATTGGCAATGGACGCTGAGGTACCTTGAGAACATAGGGTGCTCTTCAAGTCGCAGCAGGTGGCACATCTGCAGGAAGACGCCTCCCAGCACAAAAACATTGATTTGCAGCACATCTGAGATATCAATCAGCATAAAGGGCTTCTGCTCCTGCCTACAGAATATGTACAGACACGCCCCTGCCACCTGCCACACATCAAACAGCACAGATCGCATTCTGCTGATTAATCTGTCAAATTACTGGTAGCCTACAAGGTCCTCACAAAACTTGTAGGCACAAACACATTACTTTGCCACAATTTCATGTAGATACAAATGTGCATGAAAGGAAGGTCTTCAAAAGTTGAATTGTGACATGTGCATCAGGACAACACCAGCAGAAATGAGATCCATGCGTGCATTGGCATATCTGGCTGGTGCATACCTGTGCAGTGCGTCTGCCACGTGTGAAATTGCGCTGCAGCGCAATACGATACAGGCGGTGTGCGCCCTCAATGGTGTCGCCGTGTGGTGTGATCTCCAGTTGCAGAACCAGATGCTGAATCTCATCTCTGCCCTTGGCTAGTGACTTCTCATGGGAGTCCACCTATAGCAGGATAACAATCACCTTGTTGTAAAGGTTGAATGCAAAACAGAAGGAAGAGGCGCACGATTTCTTGAAACAAACAGCATGATGGAATGACTTCTGCGAAGCCTGCGTGGATGTCAGCATGTAGTTAGATGGTAGCGGGGCCATTGAACAAATCTACAGTGCGTTGTGCAGATATACCAAATCGCTGCATACATGCACGGTGACATTGCTTGAAAGCAAAAGCAAGTGCCTGACCTGGTTGTACACTCTTCCCCCAGACAGTCGTGTGCCAGCTCCTGACCCATCTGTCACATACTGTCCAACGGCTGCACTTTCACCTCCAGCTCCTTTGGCAAAAGTTACCTCGCTTGACAAGTTTTGCCCTTCGACTACTGCTCCACAAAGGGTGCAGTTCCTGCATCAGGTAGCATGCTCAGCGGTAGTCGACGATACCGCAGCACCGGGGAAACTTAGATTAGGGAAGACCGCTTACAGCTCTCCTCCATTTTCTTCGAACTCAGCAGCCTGTCCACAATGTGGGCAAGGCGGCATCTTTCACGCCTAACTTTTGCAGGAAGGATCCAAGCCTTCTCGGTTTCGGCCTTAGCCGGCACTTTGCTGCTTTAGACAACTGTGTATAATGCCGCAGATTTTGACAAAGCTGCGCAGCTCTGTCGCTATCGCATTTGAAAGCTCGTATGCCAACTTCCGGCAGTGTGTGCCTCGAACTGCAGACCAGTAGCTTCACGGTCAGCGCATCACCCAACGAGGTGTGGTGGGGTAACAGGCTAGGGTTCGATGCAAATTCTGAGGATTGTCTATGCTGTGCTTTTGCTTGCAGAGCTTGCTGATAGGCTCAAAACTCCTGACACAGCTGAGGGCACTCAGTATGTTCACAGACAGCATACGTAAAAAGTCTGGCATCTTTATTTTGATTTCAAGACCTATATATTAGCGCTCACCTCACTAGCATAGAACATAATGTCTCGATAGACGGCTGCAACACACAAATACAAGCCAATGCCAGATCATGCCAGTAAGCTGCTAAGTACGGTTCTAAACAATGAACAAGCATGGAAAGACCAAAAGACAGTGTGCATCAAACGAAAGGCAAATCGCCTGCTGCATAATTGGGCTGCGCTCCACATCTACTTCTCCAGTTTTGCATACATAGCATCAAGCTGTCTCTGAAAGGCCTGCTTGGCCTGCGGTCGCTTGACTTTGAAGGTGGGCGTCATCATCCCATTTTCTATGGAAAATGGCTCTGGATGCAAATGTATTGCTGCGACCTGCAATTTGCATATGCAAGATCAGTACCTGGTATCCGACATATTTTGGTCAGGATAAATGACAAAGATCTTCATAGCCAAAGCAAGTTTTTCAGAGCCTGCGAGTATGGCACTAGGTGTTACATATATATCACCAGACCAACAACACCAGAGTGTTGAAACAACAAAGCAGATGTCAGACGAATGCACACAACACTGTGCAAGCACAGACAAGAGCAACAAAGTCACTGTGATCCCACGCTACAGCCTACAAAGCAGTTGCCACAGCTGCTTGCCCTTGAGGTGCAGCCTGCTTCAACTCATATGCTCCTGACAGCAACACGGCACATTGTACATGATGTTTTGTGCTTCTTGTACAACACCGATCTGGGCCTGTACCTGCTCAAAGCCCTTGAGGCCAGCAGCTCTCCCCTCTTCCAGCATGCTCTTCATGATGGCGCTCTTCACCTGGTCATCATTGCACAAGGCATTCACGTCCTGCGTCAGCCTTCTGGAGGCAGCCCAAGGCTGCAGGGCCTCAGGGTCAGGTATGACCACTGCTACAAGCTGCGGCCTGAGGCTGTCGCCATAGACGAAGGACTGGGCAACTAGAGGACACCGCACATACACGTTCTCAATCTTCTCTGGGGCTACGTACTCACCCTGCATCAGACCAGCCAGTCTACCATTCAGATCCACATGTTCATGCGGAATTGTATCAACCTTTTCAAGAAAATTTGATGTGGAATCCATTGAGGAAGCTATAATTTGGCCAAAACATGCTCCTGATGATCGTCGTATGTGATAACCCTTTGGTCTTGTGGTTGCTGAAGTGTGCCACATGCCTTCAAATGTCAAGTGTGCCTCAGACACATGCTGCAGCTGTGTGCATGGACAGCAACAGACATGACTGGCTTGCCACACTGCTATAGCAAGCACTTAGAGCACAGACAGCTTGTCTCTACAGCTCAATCACCTGTGCCAGCTTGAAAATGTTCTTCTTGCGATCAATGATCTTGAGTCTGCCGCCAGGCAGCCATGTGCCCACATCACCGGTGTGCAACCAGCCCTCCCCATCCAGCACTTCCCGAGTCTTCTCCTCATCCTTCAGGTACCCCTTGAAAATGGTGGGGCCCCTGACACAGATCTGCAATGAGGGCATGACTTTCAGCATCCTATGCACATAAAGCAATGCCACACAAGGTACCTGAGCAACATGCTATGCAAGCAAGTCAGTAGGGCTCCAGTGCATGTAGTGCATGCATGAATACTATTGGACAGGCCATGGTGTTTGCTTTGCAACAAGTGTGCAGCTCACATGTGCTTACGCTTGATTACATGTTGAGCAACAGGATTAGAGTACAGTATGTACACTGACCTCTCCTCGGGGGTATGGCTGGTCAGTGTTTTTGTAGTTCATGTCAGGAATGTCCTCCAGCTTGATCTCACAGCAGTCCAGGGGGGCGCCCACGTGACCCATGGTGGCATCATCTGGGCGGGTCATGGCAATGGTGCAGGCTGTCTCTGTCATGCCATACCCCTCTGAGACGGTGGCTCCAAAGCAGATACGCAGGAACTCAAAGACTTCTGTGGAGATTGGTGAGGCGCCTGTGCTCATGAACTTGATCTCGCCTGCAGGCAGGCAAAGGCGTGTGTCAATGAGGGCAGTGATCGCTGTCTGCTCAAAGTAACAACAGCTTGAGTTGGCCATTTGTCTTTGGCTGCACACGACGGCTGTTTGTGTTGCTCATTCAGACAGCAAGACTCAATCTCCACCTTAGACTTAATGCTTTGCCAACTCATCCGGTAAACAAGTGATGACAGGCAGGTCGAGCAGCATCTGCATCAGCCACTGCATGAAACATGGGATTCCCTTGGGAGTAATCCTGTAGGAACGCAGTGCAGAAGGTGCAGTGTGCATCCCATACCTCCTATTCTGGCCTTGATCTTTGAGAACACCAGCTTGTCCCAGAAGCTGGCCATCTTGCCACCTGACAGGTCACCTCTATCAAGGGCCGCCTTCTTGGACTTGTATGCCGTCTCGAACAGCTTCCTGCTGATGGGGTTGCTGGCCTGAATGGTGGCATTCACTCTGTCGTATATTCTGTTCCAGAGGCGAGGCACTGAGCAGAACATGTGTGGCTTGAGCTCCTGTATGTCATCTAGCAGCTCCAGAACATTGCCCCTGCAGCACAACTAATGGCTTCAATAGATCAGCTGTATCTTGAGTTAGTGGAAAACCAGGCTGCAGCAATGGGATAGCTGTGTGTAGCTGCCGCCTGCAGCCATGCTGACTTCATGCTGCAGATGCTTTTGTTGTGCTCTGTGTGCAACTCAAAAAGCATGGCCCACAACTGCTGTATGAGACTTGCCAGTGCTTCTAATGCTGCTCATCTGGAGCACGCATGCATTGCTACAGCTGAGACAGTTTGTCTGAAAGACACAGATGTCTGGCAGACTCGATTGCAATGGCGGTGCCAAGTCAAATGCAAGTGCAAGCACTCAGTGAGAAGATGTGGTGTGCACCTGTAGAAGCCAATTGATAACGCTCTGTATGTTACAGAGACTGTGATGACCCGCTCGTATATGTGTGCCAAAGGGAGGTAGGAGATGTATCTGTCACCTGCATAGCACACCCTTGTTGTGTATTGAAACTGTCAGAGGCAGGTCGCACCATGTTTGCAAACACATTGTAGTCATGTGCTTGACCAAGCTGATCATGCTATAATGGCGACAGACAGGGTCAGTTGACGACTGTGTATGCATTTGACATTATGCACTGATTCCCTGCTGGAAAGCCATGATCTGTATAGCCATCCGTCATTATTACCGCCACACCAGGTAGACTGATGCAGCCTGCTAGCTTACCTGGCACTGACTCCTCTGTGCCATATGCAGTCTGAACAATGCCGGGAGCAACATAGGTCGCTCTGATCATGCCTGCTGAGTCAGCCACTAGGTTACCATGGGTCAGCATGGCACCCTTAGGGACCCCTGCAAAGCAACAGACCACATTGCCGATGCTTGCATGTGCAGCTAAATGGGCAAGGCACTGCACGATTCCCAGCGCTTGTTGAGCTGCATGTCTGCATGACCAGTCTTGTTTTCGAGGCAATGAAAGTATATGGATGACCAGAGTGCTTCAGCCACAGGCTTGAGTTAACAAAACATCCTTGGCAGAGCAGACCACCACAATCTCAGACTCAGTATATATATGTTGTGCAATGCCATTCAAAAACCAATGTGAAGATTGCATTGCCATAGTGACAGTGGCTGACTACAGGTGACCTGACCTGTAGTTCCGCTGGTATAACAGATGGTGCATAGGTCTGTTGGGGAGGGGGGGATGTGAGCCTTGGGGTGCTGCTGCCCCAGGTGGGCTACATCCTCCAGCTTGTACAGCTTGGCTGAGACCCGATCTGTGGTGGGCGGCAGCTGCTGTCCTGGCTTCATTGCATACACCAACTGCAAATACAGACACGACAACTTTCACTGCTGACCAGTGAAGCAATGAGTGCCAATGCATTTGCAAACAAGAGGCTTTTGTCAAGGTAGGAGGCATCCCCCCACAACACAAATTTCTTTGGAAGCATTACTTTGGTCTCACTTGTGCACACAGATGCATCTGGACAGTGTACTTCTCATATGCAGTGCAGCTTTGGCCCTGTGACGTACCACAATCTTGACGGTCGGACACTCTGGCAAGCACTTTAGCAAAGTGTCCAATACATCTATGCTGCATGCCACCGCCGTCAGCTCAGCATGACCACAAATATATGTGACAGCATCTGGACCCAGGGTATCGTATAGTGGCACAGATGTCATGGAGTAGGCTGCACAAGCAGCATCCACC
>JAABUK010013584.1_pt1 | contig 10134 bp, 9 predicted proteins | sample 5559141 | NCBI WGS metagenome assembly JAABUK01 (sample SAMN10711869, study PRJNA513367) | rock metagenome | isolation source: Antarctica rocks | place: Antarctica: Victoria Land, Pudding Butte nord | collected 2016-01-03 | reverse complement strand
ATCACACCCATCAACCCCAGCACTGTTTGCTCGTACCGTTGTGAACTAACATCGGCAAGCCGAGCAGCATGTCTAGATACAATGGTCAAGCACCTCATGGGTACAACGAAGGTCTCAACAACTACAACCCGGCCGCCAACGGCTGGACGCACACCGGATCTAATGACAAGAGCAGGGTAGACTTCTATGAGAAGGACAACACGCGCATGGACTACTATCCCACAACTGTAAGACACTACATCAATCATTGTACTGTGCTAATTGTCATCATGTCTCCCCAGCTGACGAAGAAACGTTGCCTGCAGGGCACTGTCAAAACCAGCATGAACCACCCCGCTCAGGGACCCACTCAGATGTTCAGAAGGGGTTTGGACGCTGACAGTTTCGGCAACGTTTGTGATGAGCCCAGACACCATACAGGTGCAGCCTGTCAAGCTTGCATATGCTCAAGTACACTTGTCATGCATGCTTTATCTCATTCTGGTATCTTTAATGCAGCATGTGGGTGTACCACCCCACATGCGTCCTCTTTAGCAGGCCAGGCCTTACATCCTGGCTGTTTGCTACAGGTCAAGGCTACCAAACCAAGGCCAGCCAGTACTACCCGGGCAAATGAGAGCGCATGCAGTATTGAAAGCAAGAGTCTGGTGGAGAATGTTGTAACAATTGACAAGTGATTGCCATTTCAGGCAGTGTGTTAGAGTGTTATGTGAATGCTGAACAGCTGTGCAGGATGTGTACTATACAACTTTGGCTTTGTGAGCTCACCATGGTAGTTTGTACTAAGCTTTTCAAGATGAAACATGTTAGACCAAAGGGCAGAGTATACTGGACACCTAAACATGTAAAACAACCTCATTTGAGAATCAACAGGCATATGATGTTCTGGGAGCACAACAATGCAGAACAACATTTTAACAATTGTCAAAGTGCTTTGTGGTGTAAGCATGTTCAGATTGGTGACAAACAAAATTGCACCACAGTACAAAGTATGGCATCTGCTTCTTTACACACGTTGGAAAAGCTGGACCAACTCTGTACCTCTATCACGGCGACATATCACCCATGTCTTGTGCTGCATCATTTCTTGCAATCGATTTAGCCACTGCATGCCAAACTGTATGGTCTCCTTTCATTATACCAACCCTTCAATGTCCAGAAGTCATGCTTGTCATGTAGAAGGAGGGCGACTATCAGTCAGATCACATTTGGCCCCACGTACAGCAGCCTGTTTGGGGTGTCAGGCAGCATGCCATCAGTATCCAACAAGCCTGGAGTGCTTGCACCTATGATGGCCTGGCTGACTTGTGCTGGCGTCGCATTTGGGTTCTGGGCTAGATAGATGGCCGCAGCACCAGCAACATGAGGCACTGCCATGCTGGTGCCAGATGCCCAGGCGTAGTTACTGTCATTCAAAGGTGTGCATCTGCCTGCATCAGAACCACCAAGCTTTACTGGAAATGGGAGCAGCAATCACCATATATGCATGTATCTCAGGGACACTGTATCTGAAGTTCAGTTTATCAAGGATATGCATGGATGTACACATCAAGCCATGACATGAGATGGCAACCCGAGTGGCACTGATGCAAGACTTAATGCAAGCCAGCTCTGCAGCTTCAAGGCGTGCCACATCAGCCTCCACTGTGCATCATGTTGTCACTGCTCCCTCTGGGTTGTACAGCTTGGGACAACCGTGAGCAAGCACCACATGCATGTTGGTGCATATGACTCAAGCTTATCTGGTTGCCAGACCACACTACAACACCATCACGCCAGACCTGTTGCAGGTCACAGAAGAGATGCATATGCATGCAGTGAATGTCAAAGTCTTCCTGCTTGCACCAACATTTTGCAGTTGGCATAGTCAGCTGGAGCACTCACCAGCGCCACCACAGGCTGCCAGGATGTCAACACCGGGGGCAAAAACATCCACACATGCTCCGGTGTTGTCATACTCATAGATCAGCTCATAGTCGCTGCTCTGTGGCGGGTTGAACTTATTGGACATGTCACTGCCTGCTGCTGCAATGGTGCCGTTCACGTTGGCTGGTGTGATCTGGCAGGCATCAATTTGATCATTGCCTGTCGCAACAACAACGGTGATGCCGTGCTTCTCTATCAGGTTGGTGACTGCAGACTGGAGAGTTTGTGACCATTGACCCGCCTGCAAACGCATGCAATTGCAGTCTGGCCTCATGTGGGACATCTGAGTCATCATTCTGAACGCAAACTGGGGGATCCAGGGGATGTTGGTGCACAACTTTCCTCACATGCTGCATGGCATTTGAAACTGGAACTGGAGTGTTGCATGCAAGCAAAGCAGGTGCGTTAGAAAGTTGTCACAGTATGTCACTGTCAGACATGTATGCAGTCTCAAGGGATGCACAAGCATGGCTGATTTTGCCAGCTCACAAACAGCAGTGTTGACTTCATCATGCCCAACCAAGCTGCCAATGTTGGAGGCAGGACATGTCTGGCTGCAAAGCTGAGTCACAGCTTACCTGAACCCCCAGGGACATTGTGACAACTGCTGGCAGCTTGTGGTTCAACCCCACCCACTCTAACCCTTTCACCACATCGCTCACCTGCAGGGGTATGCTTCTGTTCAAGGATGACAGGCACAAGAGCACTCAATGGTGCTAACAGCGTATGCCACATGCGCAGCAACGCGGACACATGCTCTGATACTATTGTGAATACTGCGTGCAACAACACAGACACACGCTCCTGACACTGTTGTGAATACTGCATGCATCCACCAAGTCTTGTGCCATACAACTTGACAACCCTTGTCTGTAGCAACTGTTGATGGATATACAGAACTGCTGCAGCTGGGGATACTATATGACGCCAGCTGTGACATGCTGAGTGAATGATGAATGGCTACCTGACCAGCTCCAGTGCAGTCAAGAACCCTGACAGCTACCATGGAAGCTTCTTTGGCCACTCCAACTGTTCTGCCCACAGCTGTGGATCCAATGTGAGTCCCATGCCCATCGCAGTCTGTGGCATTGGGACTGTCAGATGCAAAGCTGGGTCTGCACAAACACCATGTCAGCACAAACGCCATGTCAGCACAAACACCATGTCAGCATGCTGATGCACCTGACTTGAAGCACGTTGTTAAGGAGATGAAATCATGCCAGCAACTGCACACATCATAACTGTTGTCAAGGACTAAGATCGATGCCAGCATCTAGTTTGATGATTGCCAGCGAGCTATGTAGCAATTTGTGGTCAGGATCTGTGCATAGGCAATGCTGGTCTGCACAAGGCATGCACTCTGTGCTGCTCTTCTCCAACCAACTGTTCTGACGGAATGTCATGCGCAAAAAGTATGTTGAACATGTTGAGACTTCAGTGACATGTCTGTGAAGATGCTGTGCATGTCACAGCTGCCAGCTCTGCCATGACTCAGACGTTGACTCACCCGAGGCTGACTCTTTGTGCATTTCCCTGCCAAGGCTGGAACTCTTGGTGTGTCTGGCGAATGCCTGAATCCATGGTATAGATAGTCACCCCCTGACCGCTTCCAATTGTGGTGCTGTTTCCAAACCTGCAGCCCCCCAAACAGCATTTTTCACTTCATAATCAAAGTGGATGGAAATGCTTTTTGATGTTACAAACGCATACTGTGTATTTGGTCAACAGCGCCTCATGCAATGCTTGCTGTTGACAAAAGACAGGCAGCAATGCTGCACTGGGGTGTGTGCAACAACAGCCTGGGAATGTGTCACATGAAACTTGACAAGGCATTGATTTATAGGCACAGGCTCCTGAGCTACACCTGCCAGCATCCGACCACAGCAGGTAAGAAAGGCCATGTAATCAATTGGGCACCTTAGCATCTGGATGCTGTCAACTGCAGCAATGCATAGACACAGTGTCCATCCCACCAAATCACCAAATACAGTTGACAATCATCGCATGGGGTTGGGCGCATTGGAGTCTGACTCCTACATGAAGGTCTGATTCAAAGGACGGTACTGCTGGTCTATCCTATCAAGGCCCCACTGAGCAGTGTGCAGCTGCTGCAGCTTCAGACCATCTGCCATGAACAGGGTCTGGTCTGAGCTGCTCTGAGAGGTTGGGGTGGGGCCGTCGGCCGCTTGCACTGAGTCCTGATTTGAGGGGCTCTGAGGCAGATATCCAGCTGTGATGGCTGCATACAAGAAGCAGTGAGTAGGACATATGCATACAAGGAGGTGGTATACAGGGTGATTGAACAGGGTATACAGGGTGGTTATACTGGATGCAGTATGCTGACTAACTGGTTTGCTGCATCATTCTTACAGCTGGATAGACAGGATCAGGGTCATGTTAAACAGTCATGGCACATTGGATCTTGCACTCCAATGCTGTCATTGACACAATGTTGACAAAAGACGCTGGTGTACTCACCACATTGTGCGCTGTGTGCATTCTTATCAATGTATCATTGCAACAGCACACGCTTACATGCCTATAGGCTACAAAATGAAGCATGCTACTGCTGCTGATCAATGAAGCCGCCATGGTGAGCAGCCAGACATGTCGTTGATGTACATCAACGATCCAACTTTTGCAGCAAAGCAGTTGCTTCATTCCAATCACTCAAGCTGCAGTACCGCCAGTCAATGACCATGTCTCACAGCTGATCATGCACAATGCATCCGCCGGCGCCCATCAACCACCCTTTGGTTTGACATGAAGACAAGCTGGCAGCAGCACTGCTAGTGGACTTACTGGTCAATGTGTCTTGAGGGGCTGCATAGAAGGCATGGCTGATCCCAGAGCTTTGCATGCTGCTAGCAGCTGGGATGAAACTCTGCTGCAACTGGATGAGCACAAGGTCAGTTGTGGGGCCAGATGCACTACCTGCACAAGAAATGAGAACCGCATGATGCAGAGATGACACAAAACAACAAACATGCCCAGCTTGGCGTACATAGTCAAAGCGTGTGCTTGCTCAACTGCCATGGCCACAGCTGACACGAGCCAAGCTGCAGCAACGTGCTCGTATCTGCTGTGGTCATGGCAGTTGAGCAAGCACATGCTTTGACTATGTAGCCCAAGCAGGGCGTGTGTAGGTAGGTGACTGTTGCAACAGATCCCTTTGATGACATCAAGGCTCAGAAGGTCATGATGCAGATGTTTTCAAGCAGTCCTGGGCGTGAGCGCAAGCATGAACAGATGCTGCTAAACAGTGCATGTGCTCGCGCTAAGCATTCTTTAGATGTGCCCTGGCTTGAGAAGGGACCAGTCCTTGAAATGCATATACAACATGAGTACCATCGTCCGCTTCAGCATGGTGCTTGGGGGTTGACTTGCAGCTGTTCTTGGGGGCTGCAGAGGGTCCTGATGTCAGCAGTGATCTGGCCCTGTTTTGCAGATTTGGGCCAGCTTGTGCAGAGCTGAGCTGTGGTTGAGGTCCCTCAGCTTTGTATACCTGACATGCATTAATAATGTCAGAGGCACAAACAATTGTATCACATACAGGCAGTGTGTATATGCACATCCTGAAGCTGTCCAAATGAGGTCATGGATAGGAACAGCACAATGCACAGAGCACCACGTGCACACACCATGCAGAGCTGCATGCAACATACGTGATGTTCACCACCCCCCCTCCCCTCTCCCTCTCTCATACACGCCAATTGCATGGGTCTTCACATGGAATTACATGCATGCTCTTGACACTTTCTGACCACATGACTCCTGAGCGTGGTGCTTATGCCACATGTCAGCTGGCATGACAGTGGCATGGCAGTGGCATGGCAGTGCATGGCAGTGCAGTGGCATGGCAGTGCATGGCAGTGCAGTGCATGGCAGTGGCAGTGCAGTGGCATGGCAGTATCACCTTGACATCCTCCTCTACATAGTCAATACAGCCCTCTGGCAAGCACTCCTGAAGCCTCATGAGTTGGCCTTGTGTGAAGGAGCCAGCCAAGCCATGAAGGTGAGGGCTCTGGTACGTGTGTCTGCACAAGCCTGTTTGCACACCGCAGCAACAAATTGTCAGCAACATACTTTCATAGACACACTGTGATGCTCTATGAACGCTCAAAGCAAGCTCTGCAGTACTGTGCACAGCCCATTAGAGTGCCTGATACGTGTGTTTTGAGCATGTTGTAAATTTTGGCAGTACACCAAGCACCCAAGGCATGCAGCACACATTGTACGGTGGCAGTTGGTTGACAGATTGCAATGAAGCACATGCATGTGAGGAAGAGGAGAGGGCACAGTTCGCAGGTCCATGAGTCTGACCTGCAATGTGACAGTGCGTGCTGATATTGTGCTGGGCCGCATATGGTGTGAAGACAGCCTTATCATGACTGCACATTGCTTGCAGCAGCTCTGAGGTTTGGTTATCCTGCAGGACCAGCAGTCTGTGGTCTCTCTGGTCTGGCTCAGGTATACAAATGCAAGGATTGTTCACACACATCAACACACAGAGCAAGTTTCACAATGCGATATATTCAATGCAGCACAAACAAGAAACCATAGTCATGCAGCATAGCAGCATTGTTCCCTTGCTGGCACAGGCAAGCATTCAGACTTTGTTGACATATGAAGCAAGCATCCTTTCGAAGAGTCAATGTCTGTTTGGACCCACCTTGAAGATGACAAGCAGGTTGGATGGCTGATCTGCAGACTGAGACCATGCAGTGGTGTTATAGCATGCTGCTCTCGGGCAGGCTGGGGACTGAGTGGCTTGCGCTGCAGCTGGGGAGAAGGTCCAACTCACAAGAAGCAGAAGAAGCAGAAGCCGGTTGCATGGCGCCGCTCTGAAACCAATAGTTCTTGGTGCTGGGATGCCTATTGGCATGAGGATGGTGACAACTACCAAGACTAGCTGCAGACAAGTGCAAGGCTCATTTCAGGAGGGAGGAAGCTGCATACTGCAAGATGTGCAGCAGCATGCTGCAGAGTTGCTTCTGTGCAAGTGGTTGATGGGCAAGCAACCTTGTGGGTGCCACCCACACTGTGTCCAACTGCACTTAGTCTAGCAGCTTGGGATCAAACTGTCCTACATTGAGCTGATGTCGCAACACTCTGCTCAGCTTTGCAGGGCAGCCATGCAGTGCAGCAAAGGTCAGTCAGGGAGGACGCAGCAACAAGCAACGGTACAATGCATGTGTAAACATAATCGTAGGCAAGTCACGAGGAACTTTGCACCCTATACCTCAGCCAAACGCTGGTCAGCTGGCAGGCTCAAGGCAACTGTTCGCCGCTCTGACCCAGCCGCGGTTGTCTGAACTCGGCAGTGTTTTTGTGCCTATGACACGCCTCGGAACGTAAAAACGAAAGCTTGGCCAAGGGCTCTTGGTCAGTGTCGGCTGCGGCTGGAGGCTAGATGTGCGCAGCGTGCTCTGCCGTTGTCAGGGCCACAATGCCTGTTTGCACTTACAGCTCCACCGCCTCAGTCACACACCAACGCGCAGCGTAGACCGAAGAGTTGAGTTTGCGGCCAGTGTCTGCAGACAAGAGGTGAAAGACAGCTAGCAGCGGCCTTCTGTCAGAAGCAAGGATGGGTCTGCAGCATGCGGCTCGCTCCTCACAATGACAAGCCCTTGCAGTTGTTTGCAAGCCTTGCAACTGATCGAAGTTGTCTGTTCCGAGAAACTGCAGCAAGGAAGCCTAACGACAGAATAACAGCATCGGCCTTGTCAGCTAACCACACGTCAGCAGTTGCCTCTGCATTAATGCACCTGATCTGTTTTGACAATATTAGGTTTAACACTACGGCAGACAGTCAGCCCCATTGAGTAGGATTGACGATTTCAGCGTGCAGCGAGTCTGCTGCTTATTTGTTGCCTTTCATATATGTTGCATATATGTTGCTTTTCGTATATACCAGAACATTTTGAGCTCACTTGGCATTATATTACTGTTCCTCTCATGACCCAGTGTGGATCCTAACATCTCTGTGAACAGCAGCTTTCATCCTCTTGGCTATTGTGACGTTCTGACAGCTTTGTTACATGTGTGTATGGAAATATATATATTTGCATATATTTCCATCGTATTTAGGTCGTTTATTGCTTTTGGTACTTGGGTTACGGTACGCTGTGCATTACACCTGCTGAGCTACGGTCGCCTTTCGAATAGTAGAGCTGACAGTAGAGCTGTGCAAAGTCAGACCTTGCAGGTACTGACGAAGCCTGTAGCAGCATTTCACGCCGCCGTCGCATCAGTTGCAAGCAGTGTACGTGTTGGAAGGCAACAGGCTTTGAAAGACAGAAGGGCTCTGACTCGCACAGTGACAACGGAACAGTAGTCAACGCAGCCCGGTTTTGTGTACAAGCATATCATCAAGCGCGTGAAGAAAGTCAGCTCGCCTTCGCTGGATTTTCTTCAACTCGCGACAACACTTCAGCAATCTGACTGTCGCCACAAGCAGATGTGCGACGTACAGCCTGAGCATGTCAGTCTGTGGGACTGGGTCCTCCAGGCCAAGGGGTGAGCGTTCAAGATTGTGCTTAGTCCTCGCATTGGTTCTTTCAGCGTTCCTAGAGCTGAAGCTGGATTGTTCATCTTGCAGGAGCTTGACTTTTGCGGACTGGAAGCCAGCTGCACTTGACAGCAGTGAGGTCACACAAAACGCTGAGGTGAGTTTCGTAATGGCATTATCGCGACACATGCATGCTACAGGTGTTGCAAACACCAAGGTATGGCAGGGCTTATCTTTGACCTCTGGTGTGCTGCAGGAACCAACCCTGCAAGTCACGCAGCAGAGGCTGGCCGCAGCACAGCTACATGCAGAGTGCGTGGTAGCTGAGTTTCACGTTCTGCAAGAGCGGGCAGACTCTGAGCAACAGAGGTTCAACAGCAAGATCAACAAGCTGCAAGAGGCAAGGGAGGAGCTGCAGAAGGCAATGGAGGAGCAGGGGAAGGTAAGATGCCAAGTGATCTTGGCCTCTCTTGGCCTCTTCTTTTGTGTGCTGCAAATTGTTGTTGTGTTTGTATGTGGCTGTGCAGTAATTTACATAATTTGATGTGCTGACCACCAGACCAACTACAGCAGCTTCACATTTCCCTCCACCACCACTACACCATCACAAGATCGTTTGTTTGTTGTGACTGAGTATCCACGGACAGAACAGAAGACTCTCTCAGGGGCATACAAAGTTCAGTGAGTGTGTCGTCAAGTGTGGTCCTGTTCCTTTGAAGCTGAGCAGCAAAGCCTCAAGCCTTTACAGCTTACTCATTCTGGGGGAGTTCATCCCCATCGCATAAGGTGTACGTGATACCCATGCACTGATGGCAATTGTGCAGGCGACTGTGGCGCAAGCATAGGCAAACAAGCGCTTGTGAAGGAGGTGATCCCAACATGCGCATCAACATTTTGGCATGATTTGCATAGACCTGTAACCGGTTGCAGGCTATGAACGTGCTGGAGAAGGAGCTCCATGAGACCAGGACTGGAGCTCAGCAAGCTGCTCAGCTCAAGACTACAGAGCTGGAGGCAAGCAGCCAAGTCAGCAAGGACCTGCAGGAGCAGCTGTCACGGCTGGCAACAGAGAAGGCTGCAATGGAGCAAAGGCTGCAATGGAGCAAAGGCTGCAAGCCAAGACTGCAGAGGTTGTCAGCCTGCATGACAAGGCCACGACTTCAGAGCAGCAAACATTTGACCTGAAGTCCAAGAACTCCAAGCTAGAGCAAGAGTTGGGCCATTTGAAGAAGAACCTGGCAGATGTCACGCAGCTCAACTGCAAGATGTCTCAGGTAAAGCTTGCATTGGAACCTGTGTTTGTAAAGACATATAGGGTACACTGGGTATTCTGTATTAATAATAAAAACGTGTACTTAGCCAGCAGGCATCAGGTACGTGCGACGCAAGTCAATTCCCTCCAGACAGGCTTGTTCAGAGCATCATGGGTGTAGAGGGTTAACTGTAAGTTGTGAATGTCAAACAAAACAACATCATTCCAAACAGTCCTAGGTCTGCCACGAAAGTTTTGGCCTACTAACTGTCCATGCATGAGTAATCTGGGCAATCTGCTGTCAGCCATCCTGCAGATTTGACCAAACCACCTAAGCCTCTTGCTTCTAAGCTGAGATTCAACAGGAAAAGTTTCACACCGCCAGATGACAGAGTTTGTGATGTGGTCCAACAGTGAGATGCCACAAATCCGCCTTAAACAACGC
>JAABUK010013583.1_pt1 | contig 10135 bp, 9 predicted proteins | sample 5559141 | NCBI WGS metagenome assembly JAABUK01 (sample SAMN10711869, study PRJNA513367) | rock metagenome | isolation source: Antarctica rocks | place: Antarctica: Victoria Land, Pudding Butte nord | collected 2016-01-03 | reverse complement strand
GTCGACGTAGATGGTGATGTACTCGCCACCGATGTCGTGCACGCAGACTCGACGTCATGACCGTGCTGCGCTCGATCGCGTCGTTCCTCGGCGCCGTCGTGTTCGAGGCCGGCGGTGGAAGGCTTATCCGGTGGGGCGTCGAGACCATCGCGGCTGGGTGTGGATGGGCACCGCCGGCTGACGCGGACGGAACAGTCGGCAGCGCACGCTGAGAGCGAACAGGCTGTGCGTCCACCTGATCCCACGGCAGGGTTGACGGTATGAAGCTCCTGGTGCTCGGTGGAACGCGCTTCGTCGGACGCGCGGTGATCGATGACGCCCTCGCGCGAGGGTGGGAGGTGACGGCGCTGAACCGTGGCCAGACCGGTAGCGCACCCCAGCGGGTCACGTCACTGAGGGCGGACCGGACGTCGCCGCCGGCGTTGGTCGAGGCACTGGGCGAGGCGACGTGGGACCTCGCGGTCGACACGTGGTCCGGCGCACCGGCCGTCGCCGGGCTCGCGGCGACAGCGCTGGCGGGCAAGGTGAGCCGCTACGGCTACGTGTCCAGCGGGTCCGTCTATACCTGGGGAACCCACGTCGACGAGTCGTCGCCGCTCGTCGACGCCGATCCGGAAGCGGCGGACGGTGAGTACCCAGAACTCAAGCGAGGAGCCGAAGTCGCTGTCCTGCGGGCCTTTCCGGACGCGATCCTCGCACGGGCAGGCCTGATCCTCGGCCCACACGAGGACATCGGCCGGTTGCCGTGGTGGTTGCGGCGGATCGCTGCCGGCGGACGCGTCGTCGCGCCCGGCCGTCCGGATCGCCCACTGCAGTACGTCGACGCCCGCGACCTGGCCACGTGGTTGCTTGACGGCCTGGCCGCCGGCCGCACCGGCGCGGTCGACGTCGTCAGCCGCTCGGGACACGCGACCACGCAGCAACTGCTCGACGCGTGCGTCCATGCAACCGGGTCGGACGCCGAGCTGGTCTGGTTCACCGACGCCGAGATCGAGGCCGCGGGAGCGACGCCGTGGACGCAGCTCCCATGCTGGGTGCCGGAGGGCGGCGAGTTCACCGGATTTCTCGAGGTGGACACGTCGCTCGCCGAGGCTACCGGGCTGATCTGCCGGTCGATCGAGGTGACGGCGGCGGATACCTGGCGATGGCTCACAGCCGAGGGAGCGCCGCCGCGACGGACGGACCGCGACGTACACGGCCTGCCCGCCGATCTCGAGGAGCGGATGTTGAGCACCCGCTGACCATCAGACCGCGGCGCGCACCGCATCGCGCAGAGACGTCGCCGGCCGGCCGAGCAGCCGGGCGAGGTCGTCGCTCTCGGTGTCGAGGTCGCCGCGAGCGGCCGCCTCGTCCAGGGCGGCGACGAACCCGGCGGTGCCTTCGTCGAGTCCGGCACCTTGAAGCGCGGCGATCAGCTCGACCGGCGTCAGGTTCTGATGCGCGACATCGGTGTCGGCAGCGGCGCTGATCTCGGCGGCCAGCTCGTCCATGGTGAACGGGGTCCCGCCGAGTTCGTAGACCATGCCGACGGCGCTCGGATCAAGCATGCCCGCAGCCGCGGCTTCGGCGAAGTCGGATCGCGTCGCCGCGGACACGCGTCCGTCGCCGGCCGCATCGGCGATGACGCCACGTCCGAGGTAGTCCGCCAGCCGGCCGGTGTAGTTCTCCAGATACCAGCTGTTGCGCAGGAAGGAATAGGGGAGACCGGAACTGACGATCAGTTCCTCGGTGGCCTTGTGCTCGGGCGCGAGCACGATCTCGGTCGTGTCGGCATGCAAGATGCTCGTGTAGACGATCCGCGTGACGCCCGCGGCCTTCGCCGCCCCGACGACGGCTCCGTGCTGCGCGACCCGCTGGCCGACCTCGCTGCCGGATACGAGCGGCAGGGTGTCCACGCCGGCCAGCGCGGACGGCAGCGTCTCGGGCTGGGAGTAGTCGCCGGTGCGGACGTCCACCCCGCGCGCGGCGAGATCGGTTGCACGAGCCGGGGTGCGGACGATGGCGACGATGCCGCGTGCCGCGATGCTACGGGCGAGCAGGGTCTCGACGACGTGATGTCCGAACGGGCCGGTTGCCCCGGTGACGGCGTAGGTGGTCATGGCGAACTCCTCAGTGCGGGAACGGTGCTTGTTGGCTTGTTAGAACTAACTATTACACAGCACATGCCAAACGACCTGCACCGGTTGTTAGGAGAGTGTCCGCTAGCTACCCTGGCCACATGACGACTTCCCCGTCGACCGGCCTCGTCGATCCCATCGACGCCCTCGTCGTGGACGTCTTCGCACGCAACTGCACGTCGAGGGCGACTCTCGAGGACGTGGCCGGCAAGTGGGGCATCCTCGCCCTGCTTGCTCTCGGCGACGGTGACTACCGCTTCAACGCACTCCGGCGCAAGGTCGACGGTGTCAGCGAGAAGATGCTTTCGCAGACCCTGCAGACACTCGAACGCGACGGAATGCTGACGCGGCAGGTCCTGAGCACGATCCCGCCCCGGGTCGAATATTCACTCACGTCGCTGGGGGGACGGGTGGCGGAATCCCTTCGCGGCCTGGCCGCGCTGCTCGAAGCTTCGGTCGACGAGGTCACGACGGCTCGCACCAGTTACGACGCTCGCTAGGGGTGACCTCGGCACGACAGGATGGGCGCGTGGAGATCGCATTGCCGTCGAACCTCGTCCGGGCGGTCGAGAGCGACCTCCTGTCGGGCGAGGATCGAAGGTTCTGGCTCGCACAACTCCCGTCGATCGTCGACGATCTGACGCAGCGATGGGGCCTGATCGTCGGCCGACCGTTCGAGCCGGGCGGAAGCGTGTCCTGGGTGGCACCGGCTCGCGACGCCGCCGGCGCGTCCCTGGTTCTCAAGGTCGGCTGGCGTCATGACGAGGCGTTGTTAGAAGCCGACGCACTCCGCGCCTGGAATGATGCCGGTGCGGTGCGGGTGGTCGATTCACTGGCGTTCGACGAAACGATCGCGCTGCTCCTCGAGGCGTGCGAGCCGGGCGTCGCACTCGGCGAGGCCCTTCCACCTCGGGAGCAGGACGTGGTCGCCACGACGGTGTTGCGCCGGCTGCACGTCGATCCGCCGACCTCGCACACGTTCACGACGCTGGTGAGCATGTGTGACGGCTGGGCGGAGGAGTTCGAGCGCGACTACGCAGAAGCCACAGCTCGAGGTTCACGACCGCTCGACGCCGGGCTCGCCGACGCCGGCATGGAGCTGTTTCGTTCCCTCCCGCGCACGGCGACCCGCTCCGCCCTGCTGTGTACCGACCTGCATCACGGCAACGTCTTGTCGGCCGAACGTGAACCCTGGTTGATGATCGACCCGAAGCCGCACGTCGGAGACCCGACCTACGACGCCGTCCAGTACATGCTGAACTTCCCCGATCGACTCACGGTCGGCGTGTTCGGGTTCATCGCCCGGATGGCTGGGCTGCTCGAGGTCGAGGAGGGACGCCTGCGTCAGTGAATGTTCGCCCGCTGCGTTCAGGAGTCCCTCGACTGGCCCGAACTGCGGGCCGTGGCCAGGACGCTGGCCCCGTGACGTCAGCCGGCCGATGAGCAAGGACGTAGCAGTCGTGTCCAGCCATGGGACGCATCCTTCCAGTGGCCAGTGGCCGGTGCCGTGGGATCGGGATTCGGCCGAGCTTGTGCCCGGCGTGACGGCAGACAGGCGACAATCGGCTACGCAGACACGGTGGACGCGGACGAGAGCGGGGGAGAAGACGGTGGTGGCAGCTCGAGTGGTGCGGGTTCCGGTTCCCAGCGACCTGTCGCTGCCGTCGTCGATCTCGCCCACCAGCGCCAGCACGTGGCGCCAGTGCGAGCTCAAGTACGCGCTCACCTACGTGATGGGCTGGCAGGAGGCGGGCACGATCGCGCAGCTCATCGGCAACACCTCCCACCGTGCGATCGAACTGCTGTACGCACTCGATCCGGCCGAGCGAACGCGTGACCGCGCGTCCGACCTGCTGCGGGCGGTCGCCCCCGAGGAGGCCGCGAAAGCGGGCTTGACCATCGTCGAAGCTGACCGCCCAGGTCTCGAGCGCCAGGTACTGGACGCCTGCGAAGACTCGCTGAGCGGATTGTTCGACCTCGAGGACCCGGCCACCGTGACGGTCGGCGCAGACGGGCTCGAGGTCTGGGTGAGCGCGACCCTGTATGGAGCCCCGATACGCGGGCGGATCGACCGGCTCTACGACGCATCCGGCGCCTACGTCGTCGCCGACTACAAGACCGGCAAGGTGCCGAAGTCGGCCTACACGCAGAAGGCGTTCTTCGGGTTGTGGACCTACGCGGCGGCACTCGCGGCGTCTGATCCCGATCGCGTCCTCCCAGACCGGATAGAACTGCTCTACCTGATCGGCCGGCAGCGGCTGGCCCGGCCCGTGTTGCGCAGTGTCGCCCTCGAGCACGCGAAGGATCTGGCCCGAATCTGGAACCAGATCGGCGCGATCCCCGCCCGCCGATCGGTCGAGGCCCGCACCGGTCCGCTCTGCGGCTGGTGTGCGTTCGAGACGGCATGTCCGGCACGCACGCGGTCGAAGCTGCCACCCATTGCGACTGCCGAACATGACCGCCTGCTTGGTGATCTGGGCCTGCGCCGGCGTGATCGTCGGGCCGTGGCGACGACACTCGAGCGCGGCGAGGCCGACGCACCTGGGATCGACGTCACGTGACCCCGTTCCAGCCGCCGCCGTGGACGCTCGGGACCGGTCTCACGTTCAAGACGTCAGCGAGTGCCGTCGCGGGGCGCCACCACCGATTCAGCTGCCCGGCCAGAGTTTCACTCGGTGCCCGCTACGCAGTGTCGAGCCTTCAGCCGAACGACGCGACCCGCTGGCGACGCCAGTGGGATGACGCATCGAGCCTGCACTTCGCCATTCGCGATGCGCACGTCCTGCTGTCCGACGGAGCGAGCATCAAGGACGCGGTAGCCGCGACATCGCGCAAGCTGACGGTGGCCCAGCGCCGCTTCCTCGTACACGCCCTCGGGCATCTCTCGGACCTGTCCGACACAGCATCCGAGGACGCCGGCGTGACGCTGTCACTGGAGGCCAACGTCGAGTATTCGGGTTCCTGGGGAGAGATCACCGTCTTCGGCGCCCATCTGCTGAGCGACGACGGGACGGTCCGTGAGCTCGTGCGGCTGCGGTTGAAGGATGTCCGCTCGGGGGAGGATCCGGAGGTGGCCGAGTTCGTCTCCGTCGCCGGCTGGGTGCTGGCCAAGGGCGTCCATCCGCGGCACGTCTCGGTCGAGCCCGCCCGGATCCGCATCACCGAGTTCAGCCTCGACACCGGCCGCTACCTCGTCCACTTCGAGGGAAGGGCCAGTCAGGCAAGGGAGAACTACCTCCGTCGCGGCGGCGCGGTCCAGCAGGCACTCGAGGATCAGACGCTCCGCCCCGGTTCGGGATGCGCCGACTGCAACTTCCTCAACGTCTGCCCGGCCGTGCCGAACGTCCGCGGCGCACTGGGGCTCCCGGGTCGGTCCATCGCGACCCGGGCTCTGACGGCCACCGACCTGGGGACCTACGACCGCTGTCCGACGGCGTTCCACGTGCTGCGTCGTGACCACCTCCCGCCGGCCCCGCCCGAGGAGGCCGACGCCTACGGGCACGAGGCTCGCGATCGCGGACTCGCTGTGCACACGTGGCTTTCCTGGGCGCACGACCGCGACCCGCATCATGCCTGCACCCTGGACGACCTGCCGGATCCGATCATCGATCGTGCGGCGGCTCTCGACGTGGCGTCCAGGTCCGGCTTGAGGATGGAGTCGTACTCCATCGCGTGGCCGTACCTCCGGCACCACGTCGGCCTGTGCCTGCTCGGGTTCGAGGGCCTCGACGACTGGGTGACCGAGCCGGTTCACGTCGTCTACGACACCGACGCCGACATAGTCGTCGTCTCCAGCCCGGACCTCACCGGCCGGATGGAGACCACGGCGGCCTTGTGGCGGGAGACCAAGACGTCGACGGTGCTCCCTGCCGATGTCGAGTCAGCACTGCACCGCTACCCGGCGTTCGCCCTGAACGTGTCGTTGCTGGCGGCCGGCGTGGACGACAACGCGGCCGGGGCGGGCTCGGCTGAACTGGAGGTGCTGACCCCCACTGGCGGTGAGGTGTTCTACGTGCCGCTGTCGGACGGCACGCTGGTCTCCGAGGCACAGAAGATCGTGGCGCGGATAGGCCACGCTTTCAGCCAGGACAAGGTATTCGGCCCGCGCCCCTCCGCGGCCTGCCACTCCTGCGACGCCTACGGCTGGTGCCTGCCCAAGGACGTGCCGGACGGGCCGGCACCCACGATCGACGACGCCGAATTCGCCGAACTCGCGGACCCGTTCTAGCGGCCGGTGCTCCCGTCAGATTCCACGACCACGGGTCGTCCGCACGCCGCCGGTCAGACGCGGGGGATGTTCAGCGCCACGATGTAGATCAGGGTCGCGGTGAGGACGATGCCGAAGGCGAACCGGCCGAGACGGAGTTCGACCTCGTTGTCGACGCGGGTCGATTCCACGCCAGCGAAGCATGCGACGAACCAGGCGAAGATCGCTATCCCGATGAAGGTGAGCGTGCCCAGCCGGAGCACCTGCCCCTGGTCGGCGGCGCTTGGGTCAGGACCTTACCGAAGGTTGACCCCGGTTGATGTTTCGTTGCCACCGCCTCGGTTCCCGTCGTCGAGCGCACGGTGCTCCCCGCGTAGAGTGCGGCCGGCCCGAAGGAGACCTGCAGATGAGCAACACCCACGAATCGGCTGTCCCCGAGAACGCTCTTCAGCTCCGCTCGCTCGTCACGGCGGGCGGTGAGTTGGAGTTGTCGCTGGTCGACGTGCCGGTTCCGCGGCCAGGTCCGAACGAGGTTCTCGTGCGCATCGACGGCTCGCCGATCAACCCGTCGGACCTCGGCTTGCTGATCGGTGCTGCCGATCTGGGCACCGCAACACTGACGGGGTCGGCTCACCGGCCCGTCGTCACCGCTCAGATTCCCGCTGCGGGGATGGCGGGCATGGCGGCCCGCGTCGACGCGTCGCTGCCGGTCGGCAACGAGGGTGCCGGGCTGGTGGTCGCGGCCGGTTCCTCGGATGCGGCGGCGGCTCTGCTCGGGAAGACGGTGGCCGTACTCGGCGGCGCGATGTATTCGCAGTACCGGAGCGTGACTGTCGAGCAGTGCCTGCTCCTGCCGGAGGGTGCGTCGGCGGCCGACGGGGCGTCCTCGTTCGTCAATCCGCTGACCGCGCTCGGGATGGTGGAGACGATGCTCCTCGAAGGTCACACCGCACTGGTGCACACGGCGGCGGCGTCGAACCTGGGCCAGATGCTCAACCGGGTCTGCCAGCGCGACGGCGTCGCGTTGGTGAACATCGTGCGCAAGCAGGACCAGGTCGACCTGCTGGCGGAGATGGATGCCACGTACATCTGTGACAGCTCGTCGGCGACATTCCTCGCCGACCTCACCGATGCACTGGCCGCGACCGGCGCCACGATCGCGTTCGACGCTACCGGCGGCGGCAAGCTCGGCGGGCAGATCCTCGCGTGCATGGAGGCCGCACTCGACCGCACGGAGACCGAGTACAGCCGGTACGGCTCGACGACGCACAAGCAGGTGTATCTCTACGGTGGGCTGGACCCGAGTCCGACCGAGTTCGTCCGCAACTTCGGCATGGACTGGAGCATGGGCGGGTGGCTGCTCACACCGTTCATGCAGAAGGTCGGGCCGGAGGCCACGCAGCGACTTAGAGCGCGGGTGGCCGCGGAACTCACGACGACGTTCGCGAGCCGATACGTCGGCGAGATCTCGCTCACCGAGATGCTGCAGCCGGAGATCATCGCGGCCTACGCCAAACGCAGCACCGGCGAGAAGTACCTGGTCAACCCCAACAAGGCCTAGTCGAGCGGCGCCGAGCCAGCGCCGCCGTACCGCCAGCTGGACGGAAGCACACTTCGGCTCCCACGCCCACGCTCAACAGGGGTGGCCGGTGCTACTTCGGCCCAGCTGGCGGTACAGAGCTACTCGAGCGACAGCCCGTGACCGTACATGTAGAGCGGGTCGTGCGTTCCGCCCGGGACGTCCTCCTGGCCGGCACGGACCGCTGCCATCGAGCCCGGCAACTCGAATGGCAACCTGCCCTCCGGCGCGATCCTGCCGGTCAGCGCGTCCAGCCAGGCGTCGTCGGAGCAGCCGAAGGTGGCGGTCAATGCGGCAGTCAGCGGCTCGATCGGTGTGAGGATCGCGGGCCGGTCGAGGAAGACGTCGACGACGAGCGGCACCCGCTTAGCGAGCACAGCGAGCCGGGCGACCAGTCCCGGTGGGAAGTCGAGCGAGCCCTGGTGGAACCACGCCTCGAGGAACAGGTCGTTGCGCTGATCCCACGGTGCCTGGAGCCGGACGAGCGCCAGGTCTGCGTCCTCGGCACGATCGACGGGGACGAGCCCGTGCCGGGCAACTGCGTCGGGATCGACCCTGTCGAGGACGACCTTCGTGCCGGGACGCAGTGGCAGGGTCGGCTCGCCTGCACCGGCGGACGGGTCGTTCTTCAGCACCGTGACCGACCGTGCCTGGGCGCGGTGACCGGACTCGCGGAATTCCGGTCGGCCGAGAGTGGCGACGGCACTGTCCTCGTCCACGTAGGGGTCGTCGAAGAGGCCGAGCTCGAATTTGACCCGCAAGAGCCGGCGGGCCGACTCGTCGATCCGCTGTTCGCTGACGCGGCCGGTGGCGACGAGTTCGAGGAGCAGCTCGACACATTCCTCGCCACCGAACTGGTCGGCGCCGGCATCCAGAACCTTCTGCATCCGGCTGAGCGGATCGAGGTCCTCGACACCCCAGGCGCGGGCCGGGAGAACCTGGACACCGACGACGTTGTCGTTCACAAGCTCCCAGTCGGTCACCACGACGCCGTCGTAGCCGAGCTGGTCACGCAGCAGAACGGTCAGGATCTGGCGGTTGTAACCGAAGCCGACCTCTTCGATCGCTTCACCGTCGACGACCAGCCCTACAGGCATCCCGTAGTACGGCATCACCGCAGCGGTGTGATGCTCGATCGCCGTGCGGAACGGCGCGAGATGCTCGGCGAACCGGCCGCCGGGATAGACCTGCTCGCGTCCGTACGGGAAGTGCGCGTCCTCGCCGTCCTTCTGCGGACCGCCGCCGGGGAAGTGCTTGGTCGTGCAAGCGACGCTGGTCGTACCGAGGGTCTCGCCTTGCAGACCGTCGAGATACGCCGCAACCAGGGCGGAGGTCGTCCGGCTGTCGGCGCCGAGGGTGTGGGCCTGACGGCCCCACCGCGGTTCGGTGGCGAGATCGACGGTCGGGTGCAGGGCGGCCCGGATGCCGACGGCGGTGTACTCGGCACGGGCGATCCCGGCGAACTCCGCGACCGCGTCGACGTCGTTGATCGCGGCGAGGCCGATCGGTTCGGGCCACTGCGAGAACGCGGCCGCGGCGAACCCCGCCCCGCTGTTCTGCAGAAAGCCGTGCCGGGGGTCGGTGGAGACGGTGACGGGTATCCCGTGCGGGGTCCGCTCCGCCACCGCCTGCAGCGCGTTGTGCCAGCGCGCGGCCATGCGGGCGTCGGTGAGATCGTGGATGTTGAAGTGGTTGATGAGTTTGTCGACGACCGCCACGCTGGTGCCAGATTTGCTGATATGACCAGGCGCTTCGAGGACGGTACCGTCGGTGCCGGCTTCGATGACCGTGTGGAACATCAGGCTGACCTTCTCGGCCAGCGACAGCCGGGGGAGCAGATCGTCGACGCGCTCGGCGACGCTCAGCTGCGGGTTCTCGTAGGGGTCCATGACGCCGTTGCCGTTCAGGTCCCGGTAGGCGATGCCCATGGGGCCGGTCGTGATGGTGGGCTGCATGGGAGTCCTCGCTGACGTCGGTGGCAGATGACCAGCGACACATTAGGACCTCGTTCGTGTCTACGGCCCGTTCCCGGCCGCTCCAGGAACGCGACTCGGACCGGTCAGCTGGTGTGGCTGAACTGCCAGCTCGGTATTGCTCGTGTTGCGATCCTGGCTCCGGTGCAGCCGCGTGATGCGTGCCGGACCAGCTTGTGTCGGGGGCCGTTGGACGCTCACGCGTTCCCTGGCGGGCGCGGCGCGCGGCCGCCCGACACAACTAGTCGTTCTTCCGCTC
>JAABUK010013581.1_pt1 | contig 10136 bp, 14 predicted proteins | sample 5559141 | NCBI WGS metagenome assembly JAABUK01 (sample SAMN10711869, study PRJNA513367) | rock metagenome | isolation source: Antarctica rocks | place: Antarctica: Victoria Land, Pudding Butte nord | collected 2016-01-03 | reverse complement strand
TCGAGCAGCCCGCGATCACCGCCGATGGCGCGACGCTCGCGGCCATCGCCTCGGCGTCCGCGATCCCGCCGCGCGTGGTGACGATCGCCCTGGCGGGCGGCACCGCCCGAGTCCGCGCCCGCGCCGCCGGGGAGACGACCGCGCGCGCCGCGCTGGCGACGCCGCGCGCCGTCAGTTGGGAGGCCGATGGTGCGACCGTCCACGGCCTCTACTACCCGCCGACGAGCGAGCGCTACGCCAGCACCGGCCTCCCCCCGGCGATCGTGCATGTGCACGGCGGCCCGACCAGCGCGACGACCGCGACGTATAACGCCGCCGCGCAGTTCTTCGCCTCGCGCGGCTACGCCGTGCTGGAGATCAACCATCGGGGCAGCACCGGCTATGGGCGCGACTATCTCCTCGCCCTGCGGGAAGGGTGGGGCGTCGTGGACATCGCGGACACGGCGGCGGGCGCGCGCTTCCTGGCCGACTCCGGGCTGGCCGACCCCGGTCGCCTCGCGATCATGGGCGGCAGCGCGGGCGGCTACACGGTCTTGCAGACGCTCGTCACCCACCCCGGCCTCTTCAAGGCGGCGCTCTGCCTCTACGGCATCGCCAACCTCTTCACCCTCGCCACCGACACCCACAAGTTTGAGGAACGCTATCTCGATTCGCTGGTGGGTCCGCTGCCGGAGACGAGCGCCCGTTATCGCGACCGCTCCCCGATCTACCACGCCGACCGCCTCAGCGACCCGATCGCGATCTTCCAGGGGGCGATCGATCCGGTGGTGCCGCCCGCCCAGGCCGAGCTGATCGTGGCGGCGCTGCGGCGAAGCGGCGTCCCGCATGAGTACCACCTCTACGAGGGCGAGGGCCACGGCTGGCGCAAGCGCGAGACGATCGCCACCTTCTGGGCGGCGGTCGATCGCTTCCTCAAGGAGTATGTGCTCTTCGGGTAGTAGGGCGAGTGGGCCAGTGGGCGAGTCCGCTCAAGGGGGGAGCCGCTGGGCGAGAAGGGCAAGACGAAAGATGAAGGACGAAGCGGGGGTGTGGTGAGCAAAAACATTGCTGTAGATGACGACGGCCAGAAGCCACTCGTCACTGGCCCACTGGCCCACTCCGCCCACTGGCCCACTATGCGCGATGTGTTGCTGGCCGCGCGGCGGATCGCGCCGTATGTGCTGCGGACGCCGCTCGAACGGTCGGCGGCGCTCTCGGCGGAGCTGGGCGTGGAGGTCTGGCTGAAGCTGGAAGGCCAGCAGCGTACCGGCTCCTTCAAGCTGCGCGGCGCGCTCAATCGCCTGCTGACGCTGTCCGACGAGGCGCGCGCGCGCGGCGTGCTGACCTGTTCGGCGGGGAACCACGGCCTGGGCGTGGCCGAGGCGGCGCGGCTGACCGGGATCGCCGCGACGATCGTGGTACCGCAGAACGCCTCGCCCGCCAAGGTCGAGGGGTTGCGGCGTACGGGCGTCGAGACGTTGCTGATCGGCGCGGATTACGACGCGGCCGAGGCGGCGGCACCGCAGATCGCGGCGGCGCGCGGCCTCACCTTCGTCTCCCCCTACGACGATCCGGCGGTGATCGCCGGGGCGGGCACGGTGGCGCTCGAAATCCTGCTCGATCTGCCCCATGCCGGGACGATCGTCGTGCCGGTCGGCGGCGGCGGGCTGGCCTCAGGGATCGGCGTGGTGGCGCGGACGCTCGCGCCCGACGTTCGCACGATCGGCGTGCAGTCGGCGGCGTCGGCGGCGATGGCGGCGTCGCTGGCGGCGGGCGCGATCGTGCCGGTCGCCTCCGATCCGACCCTCGCGGATGGGCTGGCGGGCAACATTGCGGCGGGCTCGATCACCTTCCCGCTGGTGCGCCAGCACATCGAGCGGGTCGAGACGGTCCCCGAGACGGCGATCGCCGCGGCGATGCTGACCTTCCTCGATCGCCATCATCTCATCGTGGAGGGCTCCGGCGCGGTCGGGCTGGCCGCGCTCCAACTCGGGCGACTCGCCGACGCGCCCGGCCCGCTCGTGCTGATCGTCAGCGGCTCCAACGTGGCGACCGCGACCCTCGCGCGCCTGCTGGCCGAAAGACAACGGTAATGACGCCCCGTTCCCGGTACGGCGGGTGACGACCGTTTGGATGATCGCGGTCGGTCGAAACCGGTATCCTGGTCGGGGCTTCGACGCGCACGTTGCCCCGCATTGTGCGTGCACGGTGGTAGACTGCGGCTGATCGACAGGGACGGTGAGCGGAGGAGGGGGCGCGATGGTGGGACCACATGGACTGACGGGGACGGCGCACCGTCCGGTCGTGATGGGCGGGCGGGGGATGGTCGTCGCCGGGCACCCGCTGGCGGCGCGGGCGGGGAGCGCGATCCTGGCGGCGGGCGGCAACGCGATCGACGCCGCGCTCGCGACCGCCGCCGCGCTCGGCGTCGTCGAGCCGAACATGTCCGGCCTCGGCGGCGACGGTTTCATCCTGATCGCGCGGCGCGATGCCGGGACGGTCGAGGTCGTCAACGCGACCGGCGCGGCCCCCGCCGCCGCCGACCGCGCCGCCTACGCCGACGGTATCCCCCTCCACGGCCCGCGCAGCGTCTCCGTACCCGGTATCCTCGATGGCTGGCTGGCGGCGCACGGTCGCCACGGCACCCTGCCGCTGTCCGACCTCTTCGCCGAGGCCATCGCGCTGGCCGCCGAGGGGTTCCCCGTCTCCCATAAGCTGGCCGGGTACGCCGCCGAGGCCCCGGCCCTCGGCCACTTCCCCGCCTCGCGCGCGATTTTCTGGCGCGCTGGTCGGCCTCTGCGCGCGGGCGAGATCCTGCGCCAGCGCGACCTCGCCCGCACCCTCGCCACCCTCGCGACGGCGGGCCGGGAGGCCCTCTACGGTGGCGCGATCGGGCGCGCGGTCGCCGCCAGCATCGCCGAGGCGGGTGGTATGCTGACACTCGACGACCTCGCGGCGCACCGCACGCGCTGGCAGGAGCCGATCGCCACCACCTATCGCGGCCACACCGTCTACGAGGCCCCGCCCAATTCTAGCGGTCACATCCTCCTGCAAGAACTCAATCTGGTCGAGGCGTTCGACTTCGCCGGGCGCGACCCGCTCGACCCCGATGCGATCCACCTGATGGTCGAGGCGAAGAAGCTGGCCTTCGCCGACCGCGAGGCGTTCGTCGCCGACCCGGAGTGGCTCGATATCCCGCTCGCGGGGCTCCTCTCGAAAGAGTACGCCGCCGCCCGCCGCGCCGCGATCGACCCGGCCCGCGCGGCGACCGACGTCCGTGCGGGCGACGCCTGGCGCTACGATCCGGCGGGGGTCGCGCCGGTCGGCACGCCGCAGCGACGCGCCGAGCAACGTGAGGATACGACCTGTTTCGCGGTCTTCGATCGGTGGGGGAACGCCGTTTGCCAGCTGCAGAGCATCCAGTCCAGCTTCGGCTCGTGCCTCGTCGCCGGGGAGACCGGGATCCTGCTGAATAACCGGATGACCTACTGGCACCTCGATCCGACCCACCCCGATCGGCTCGAACCGGGCAAGCGGGTCCGCCACACGATGAACCCGGTCCTCGCCTTCGCCGGGGACGAGCCGGTCCTGGCCCTGGGTACCCCCGGTGCCGACACCCAGGTACAGACGAATCTGCAACTCCTCAGCGCCCTCCTCGACCACGGCATGACCCCACAGGAGGCGGCGGAGGCCCCGCGCTGGCGGCACCGGCAGATCGGCGGCGAATCGACCGTGCCGCACGGGACCGACGACGTGCTGGTCCTCGAAGACCGCTTCCCGCAAGCGACCCGTGATGCGCTGGCCGCGCGCGGCCACGCGCTGGAGATCATCGGTCCGTGGGAGGCCGGGGGCAGCGCCGTCGTCATCCGGCGTGACCCCGCTTCCGGCGTCCTGCATGGCGGGGCCGACCCCCGCCGCGACGCCTACGCGATCGGACTCTGAGCGCGCCTGGAAAGGGAGAGTGAGGCCATGAAGATCACCGATGTCGAGGCGATCTGGCTCCGCCTGCCAGAGATCGATGAGCGCTGCGACGGCACGCAGGACACGTTCCTTGTCTGACGATCCGCCAGCATGCCGATCCCGCTGCGGTGTCAGCGCCGCGCCGCCTCCCACGCGACGAGCATGCGCCGGATCGGCGGCTGCCATTCGACCGTCAGTTCGCGCCCGGTGATCACCATCCGCACCGCCGTCCGACGATACGCCGCGTTACGCTCGGCGGCGCTGTAGGTCGGCCATTGCCACTGGATCAGCAACAGCCCCGCCACCACGTCCGGCTCGGTGCCGCTGTCGAGCGGCACGGTGGCCTCCTCGGCGTCGATCGCCGCCTGGAGCGCGTCGGCCTCGTCGTCCGGCAGTCCGCGCGCCACGGCCCGCGCGAGGTCGAGTCGGCGCGCGGCGAGGCGGGCGCGCAGCGCCGCCACGTCGGGGGTGTCGAGCGTCACGGCGGTGAGGTCGGGGAGCGCCAGGAGCGCCGCCGTCGCCAGCGCCTCGTAGTGCGCCGCGTTCGCCTTGCGGTAGGGGCAGCCGTGCGGGCCGTCGTGGTCGCGCCGCCAGCGCCGACAGCGGACGCTCGCGTGCAGGCCGCGCGCCAGGCGTCGGGCGTCGCCGTTGTAGACGATCGCGCCCCCGCACGCGCAGCGCAGCAGCCCGGCCAGTTCGTTGACGCGCGACGCGGCGGTGGCGCGCGAGACGCGGGGGCGGGTGCTGGCGGCGGTCCACAGCGCGGGCCAGGGCGGGGGCTGGTCGAGCAGCCAGCGCCCAGTCTGCACGATCGAGCGGACGCCGCTCGCGCCCCATGCGGGCGCGCGCTTCGGGGTCGGCACCCCGCGCGCGTTGAGCGCGACCGCGATCCGATCGTAGCTGCCCCGCGCGGCCAGGGTCAGGATCAGGCGCAGAATGTCCGCGCGCGCCGGGTCCACGACGAGGCGGCGGTCGGCGTCCCGCGTCGCGCCGTAGGGGACGCCGCCGACGTGGCCGCCCTGCGCCCGGATGTGGGCGAGGCCCGCGCGCGTCTTGCGGGAGATTTGAGCACTGGCGAACTCCGCGAAGCCACTGGACAGTGTGTACAAAAGGCGCCCGTCAGGGGTCCGAAAGTCGCTGCCCTGATTGAGCGAGACGATCTGGCACCCGGCCTTGCTCAGGCGATCCGCGACGATCAGCGCGAGCGAGGTATTGCGTGCTAGGCGATCCAGGTCCGTTATCAGGAGGTGCGTATATTGCCCGGCCTCGGCGTCGGCGATCAGGCGGGCGAACGCGGGGCGGGCGGACAAATCGTCGTTGTAAGCACTCTTGCCGCGATCCTCGTACAGCGTCGGTTCCGGCCAGCCTTGCCGCGCCGCGTACTCTTTGATGAGGCGGATCTGCGTGGGGATGGACAGGTTGTCCGCCTGTTCGAGAGAGCTTACTCGTACGTAACCTGCTATTTTCATGGATGACACTAAGGCGTGGCGTTGCCGATGCTGAAAATGGGATTTTTGTCTTGCTTGAATACGAGTTGCATCTCCGAGGTAGTCGGCGCAAGATCGAAGGGGATGTAGTACGTAACCTCCACCCCTGGCGGCACTTGACCGCCGATCTGCTGGCCCCCCTTGAATGCGGAGTAGCTATAGGAACCGCCATCGGAGGAGACGCTGTACTTGGTCCCCCCGGATGCGCGGATCTCGAAGTCGGAATTGTTCACGCCAAAGTTCGTGGTCCCGGTATTCTTCATCTTCACCACCGCGACAACCCACGTCCCCGCCGCCGTGCTCTTGTTGCCGAATTGGCTCCACGTCAGGTCTTTTCCTGGACGATCGACGCTGAGAACCGTAACGGCCCAATTCTTGGTCGACGCTGTCTGGTTGAGTCCCAGGGTTGCGGCAGCGGCAGGGGCACTCGACCCGCCTTGTGCGGTGCTCGATGTACCGGTGTTGCTGGCCGATGACCCCGATCGGATCGCCACGATAACCACACAGGCGATCAGCAACACGGCGAGGATGCCGATAATTCGCAGGAACGGATGGCGCGCACGCTTCTTGATCGGCGGCGGTGCGTGCATCATCGGCGGCGGTGCGATCCCTGGCTGCACCGGTGCGCCGCAGTTGGCGCAAAAGGTGGCCCCGTCAGCGAGTTGCGCCCCGCAGTTGGCACAGAATTTCCCGGCGGCTGACATTACTCCCCCTTCGATTGTTTGACTTCGGCTTCCCATAAAAGCCGCGCCATACTTTTTTGGACCGATACGACCGGCCCGACGATGCGAATATATTGATCGAGCGGGATTAGAATTTTACCGTCCCGCGATTCAAGGTATTGGTGATCGTCTTTCATGCGGAGAAACTTCACGATCATTTCCTCGTGGAATCGCACCGCTACCACCACATCACCCAATTGTGGCATCAGCCGCGTATTTACCGAAACCACATCGCCAGGATACAGCAACCCGTCCATGCAGTGGCCGGTGACAACCACATCTTGAATCGGATCATTTGCTTGCTGCCGTTTGCCAACGGGACGTGCATCGTCATACCCCTGCGGGATGTGATAGTCCGTACCCGAACCGGCGCTGGCGGCTATATCTTCAAGCGGGCGACCGCGATAGGGTGTGGCACCGATACGTTTGAGGAGTGCGGCGAGCGGGATCGTTTGGATCTCCGGCGCTCCCGCAAGGTTTGGCTCGTCAGGGGCCTGCACTAAATCACTAACGTCAACCTTCAATGCTTCGGCTAAGCGCAACATGAAATCGTGGCGAGGCAACGCATCAACGAGGCGCTTATTCGCCTCGATCAATGATACGTAGCCCGAAGTCCAGCCCACCTGGCGAGCTAGCTCCGCCTGACTAATGCCATGAGCTGTACGCAAACGTTGTACACGCTCGCCGAAAGTTTCCATCCCCTTACGATACGGCTGCCTATTGCGTATGTCAATGTAATAGGGGCTTGACATCAGTAATAGTAAGAGGTAATATACCTGTGACAGCAGTAATAGTCACAGGAGGCCAAGTATGTTGGATGCACGACTCGCACTCCTCATCGAGTTCAAGGGGGAACGCACGCAGAGCGAGTTTGCCAATCTTCTCGGCATCGATCAGTCCACGCTGTCGCTGATCCTTGCAGGCAAGCGCGGCTCAAACATCGCCCTGCTGGGTTTACTCCGAGCATTTCCCGATCGCGCCAAGGAGATCGCAGCAGCCCTGGTGGCGCAAGAGCCCGCCGCGTTGCCCCTCATCCCCGAGCAGGTGGCCTGATGACCACCACCTACACCGCCGAGCAACGCCGCGCCGACCAGCTCGCCGTGACGCACGCCCTGCTGCCGCTCGTGGACCCGGTGCTCGCGGAGATGGGGCTGACGCGCGCGGAAGGGATGGCGCTGATCGCGGCGGGCAAACCACCGCCACCGCGCACCTTCTCCACAGCCCCCCACAGCCCCCGCCCCGACCCGGCCAGCGCGCCGGAGGAGGTGCCAGTGCAGAGGAAACACCAACGCGCCGCATGAGTCACCCCCTAGTCGCATCGCCAAGTGCCGCTAGGGACACCGTACAGCCGCCGACCCGCCAATGACACGAGTAGGAGTGGAGCGACATGCGACCGACCTTTCACGACGGCGAACGGGCACCCCTCGCGGGGATCGCGCTCGACATCGTGGGCCTGAACGACCGGATTCTCGAATTGCGGAAGAGCCAGATGGAAGAGGAGATCAAATTGCTCGACACGCAGCGCCGCGTGAATAGGCTGCTGGGCGCGATGAGCGACCTGCAACAGCGAATGGAATTGCAGGCAGGCAACAAAAAAGCCGCGCCGGTTGCACCCGACGCGGCGTAGTGAACGGCAATGATCGGCCAAACAGCTACCGAGGAGCATACCAGATGAGCGAGACGCTTGCACCGGCAGCCAGCCGCTACCCGTCCCCCGCGATCACGCCGACACCGACGATCCCCACCGCCGCGATCCGCCGCTTGCGCCCGTGTGACCGCGAAATCGCGGTCGTGGCGCGGCAGTACCCGACCACGATCCCGCTCCTGCCAGAGACGATCGACCTGCTGGTGTCGCAGGGTGTGGACGTGCTCTGGGCCGGGCTCCAACTCCTGACGAACGAGGAGCGTGTCGGCATCATCCTCTGGTCGCTGCGCTACCGCCAGCCGCATATCGTGACGCTCCTACGATCCTGCGCCATGCACGCCGAGGCTGACACGCTCGCCGCGCTGCAATTCGAGACGGTCGAGGATGCGGCGGTAGCCGTGCCAATCCTAGGAAACATTCGGGACGCTACCAGGGCCGCTACCTGGGCCGCTACCTGGGACGCTACCAGGGCCGCTACCAGGGCCGCTACCAGGGCCGCTACCTGGGACGCTACCAGGGACGCTACCAGGGCCGCTACCTGGGACGCTACCTGGGACGCTACCTGGGACGCTACGCAACGGGAGGTTGGTCGTCGGGTGCTCGCGCTCCTCGCGGCGCGGGAAGGGGGTACCCGATGACCAACCTCCCGATCGCCCCGACCCACGCCCCGCAGCGCCGCCGCACCGACACCCCGCGCATCTTCGATCCCGCATGTGCCACCTGGGTGAACGAGAAGGTCTGTAACGGCGTCTGGCGACAGTCCTATCACTGCCCTTCGCGCACCACCCCGGCGATCCACACGCTCACCTGTGACCCCGATGGGGGCCGCGCCTGCTGTGATTGTCCCTCCTACAAGTACAGCCATGACGAGCCGCCCGCCTGCCTGCACACCCGCGCGGCCGCCGAGATACTGCGCGTCACCGCCTACAACCTCTTCGCCGCGCTGACCGGCGCTGAGCTACGCGACCTGGACTGGGCGACACGCGGGCAGTACGGCCAGTGCGGGATCGCCAACAATATCCGCTACGACGTGCTGGGCGAGTGCATCGCGGCGGACCTGCGCCGCCAGGACGCGCCCACGGCGATCGCGGTGGGCAAGCGGGCCGTGCTGGACCTGTTCGACGAGGCGAGCTAACCCCCAACCCCACGCGGCACGGTGCCCCATCCGCACCGTGCCGCGACGACAAGGAGGAGCCTGATGGAACGCGAGACGACCGCCGCCCGCACGTTCATCCGGATCGGCTATGGCTGGACCATCGACGCGGCCACCATCGCCGCCTATCTGCCGTACGAGCAGCACGAGGAGATCAGCGACAACAGCGATGCATTTTTCCCTTACATCGTCCCGCTGAATGGCCGCGTGGGCGCGCGCACGGTCTGCTCCTACATCCGCCTGACGAATGGCGAGTGGCTGTGCTCCGCGCTGTCCTGCCGCACGATCGACAACCGCCTCCGCACATCCGGATGCGCCATTGTGTAGGGGCGATCATGGATCGCCGACACGCCAGGGGAGGACAGCATGAGCAGCATCGAGACGGTGTACGGCGAGCGGATCGCGGAGCGACTGTGCGACGCCATCGAGGCGCTGGGCGCGGCGACCGCCGCCTACCAGACGACCGGGGACGCGCTGACGGGGTTGGCCGCGCAGCGCCGCGACACACAGCAACACCACGACGCGGTCGAGGAGCAGATGCGGGCGCTGTTCCTCGCCGCGCCCGACCTCGGCAAAAACGACCGGGAGCGCGCGGCAAATCTCGCCATGCACCTGCGTTTCCACCCCGACCTCGCCGCGCGCCGTGTCGCCCTGACCGACGCCCAGGAGCGGCACGAGGAGGCCGAGCGCGCCCACAAGAGCGCCTACCACCACATGGAGAGTTTACGGGTAGCAATTACCGGCTACGCGGCGGTGCTGGGGGCCACGCACTAGCGCCCACGCCCGCCCGGTCGGACCCTGGCCGGGCGGCGCACACGAGGAGGAGACCGATGGCCGATCCATGTGAGCACCAATGGGAGCGTACCGACGTGGCCTACACGGTCTACGGGCGCACGTGGGGACAGGGCAAGGCCCTCGTCTACTGCCCGCGCTGCCGCACGTTCGCGCAGCGCACCACCATCTACATGGATGGGCAGTTTCACACAACCCAAGCCGCCGCCGACGCGGTGAACAAATATACCGACGCGCAGTGCCAGACGGATAAAGCGGCGTGGCTCCGGGAACACCACCCCGAGCAGGTCGGGGTGGCACGATGACCGCCCGCCACACCCGCCCGCCGTTCTCCGCGCGCCCGACCTATGTCTGCCCGACCTGTGGCAAAACGTTGCCGATGGGGGGCTGGCAGAATT
>JAABUK010013577.1_pt1 | contig 10137 bp, 10 predicted proteins | sample 5559141 | NCBI WGS metagenome assembly JAABUK01 (sample SAMN10711869, study PRJNA513367) | rock metagenome | isolation source: Antarctica rocks | place: Antarctica: Victoria Land, Pudding Butte nord | collected 2016-01-03 | reverse complement strand
CCACCTCGGCCAGGATCACTCGAAGCTCCTCGGCCGTCATGCCTGGTCGCGCCTCCAACGCAAGGCATTCACGACTGTACTCATCAATCAAACTTAACCACTTCCGGCTCCGACCATTGCTCGTCCGGTCGAAGAGGAAGTCCCAGGTCCAAACGTCATCCTTGCCCGGCGACGGACGCAGATGACAGGCGTTGGCGTCCTGTCCGTGCGATCGGCGAGGCCTGGGTTTTGCCCGTGGTCTGGCCAGTTTCAGGCCCAACAGCCGCCAGTGGCGACGTACCGTCTTCTTGTTGATCGACCATCCTTCGCGGTCCAGCAGGGCCCAGATTCGTCGGTAGCCGAACCGCGGATGCGAGCCGGCCAACGTCTCGATTCGTCGAGCCAACGCCGCCTGTTCGTCGCCGACGACGGGCGAATAGCGGAGGATGGACCGTGCCAGTCCCAACGCCCGAGCGACACGCCGCTGCGAGACCTTGAAGTCGACGCGTAATTCGGTGGCGATGAGACGACGACGTGCGGAGGTCATGGCTTTTTTTCCAAGGCCTCCTTGAGCATGCGAGTGTCGAGGGCCAGCTCGGCGACGTGGGGTTTGAGTCGCCCGTTCTCGGCTTCGAGTTCGAACACGCGAATTTGTTCATTCGATATTGGGTTCTCCTGGAGTGCCTTCCAGCGGTAGTAGGTGGTGATGCCAATGCCGCCCTTGTGGCAGGCCTGGTTGATGTTCAATCCGGAGTCGAGATCGGCTTGAACTCGTGAAGGATCTTGGCTATTTGTTCAGCGCCTGGTCGTTTTCGCATGGGTCGCTCCCTGGCTCTCTGCCAGTTGTACGATTCCCATTAAGACTGGACCAGCTTTTGGGGGGCAGGCCACCCGCGGGCCAAGGAGCTGCTGGTCCTGTGCGACAGCGGCGGGAGCAACAGCGCGTCGAGGTACGTCATCAAGGAGCGGTTGCAGAAGCTGGCGAACCGGCTCGGGATCGAGATTCGGGTGGCGAACTACCCGCCGTATTGTTCGAAGTACAACCCGATCGAGCATCGGCTCTTCCCGCACCTGACGCGGGCGTGTCGCGGGGTGGTCTTCCGGACACTGGAGACGGTCCGTCACTACATGTCCAAGGCCGGCACGACGACGGGCCTGGAGGTCGAGGTGAGAATCCTCGCGAAGGTGTATGAGACGGGCCGGAAGTGTGCCGCCGGGTTCAAAGAGACGATGAGGATCGTCTTCGATGAGGTCCTACCCAGGTGGAACTACCGGGCCGTCCCCGAGCCGAAGTGAGATCGGGAAGTTACTCCTGCCCTGTTCCTTAGTAGTCGGTCCGCTTGACACCGATGTCAATCCGCGGTTAGACTCGACCGTGGGGCCGTACTCAGGTACGGCAGGCGCGAACGTCGGGTCCGGGTCCGGGTGCGGTGCCGAAGCCGAGGTCTCCCCAATATTTTCGGGGACCGGGGCCGGGCGTCGTCCAGATCGGATAGTGGCAGGATATCACCGGGGACGCGCCTGTCTCGGGCGTCGCCCTCCCAGGGTGGTTGCCCGCCCATCTCGCATCGAGCTCGTCTCGTTCCGCCTCGGAGGGGTCGCATGAGCGTCGATTTGGTCCGGATCGTCGACAGCATCCATCGCGACAAGAACATTCCCAAGGATGTCTTGTTCGAGGGGATCGAGTCGGCCCTGGCCACCGCGGCCAAGAAGCATTATCCGGATGCCGAGGAGATCGTGGTCACGATCGATCAGGATTCCGGCAAGATCAGCACGACCACCGACGGTGTCCCCGTCGTCCCCCCCGACTTCGGCCGAATCGCGGCCCAGACCGCCAAGCAGGTCATCATCCAGAAGATCCGCGAGGCCGAGCGCGACAGCCTGTTCGAGGAGTTCGAGGACCAGCGGGGCGACCTGATCACGGGGACCGTCCAGAGATTCGAAGGCGGTGCCGTCACCGTCAACCTCGGCAAGACCGACGCGCTCCTGCCCCGAAGCGAGCAGATCCCTGGCGAGAGCCATCACCCCGGCGAGCGTGTCCGGGCCGTGATCCTCGACGTCCGCAAGGTCGGGCAACGCGTCAAAATTATCCTCAGCCGGACGCACCCCGATTTTGTCCGACGCCTCTTCGAGCTGGAAATTCCCGAGATTGCCGACCAGATCATCTCGATCCGGGCTCTGGCGCGAGAAGCCGGCTATCGGTCCAAGGTCGCGGTCACGTCGATCGATTCCAAGGTCGATGCCGTCGGCGCCTGCGTCGGGGTCCGGGGGACCCGGATTAAGAACATCGTCGATGAGCTGGGCGGCGAGCGGATCGATATCGTACGATGGAACGAATCGCTCCAGGTTCTGATCCCCAATGCTTTGCAGCCGGCCGAGATCGACGAGGTGATGCTTTGCCAGCTCCTGGGCCGGGCCATCGTCCTGGTGCGTGAGGATCAACTCTCGCTGGCCATCGGCCGGCGCGGCCAGAACGTCCGCCTGGCCTCCAAGCTCGTGGGCTGGGACATCGAGATCATGACCAGCGAGGAGCTGGACGAATTGATCGAGAAGGCCGTCGCTTCGTTCATGCGGATCGAAGGGGTCGACACCAACCTGGCCGAGAAGCTGGTCGAGCAGGGTATCCTCAGCTATGATGATCTCTCGGTCATGGAAATCGACGACCTGGTGAACACGATCGAGGATTTGGACGAAGAAACGGCCGTGGAGGTCGTCGGCCGGGCGGAGGTGCTGGCCGAGGAGCAGGCAGAGGAGATGCCCCGCCGCAAGGGGGCCCGCCCCTCGCCCCAAAACGAGGCCTCCAGGTCTTCTTACGCCGGGGACGCGGCCGGTAGCGGAGCGCCGACCATGGACGACCTCTTCCCCCAAGATCCGGATGCTGAGTCGCCTACCGCGGCCAACCCCCTCGAATCGCCCGGCGAAGGGCCCGTCTTGCTCGGCGAGATACCGACGGATGATGAGGCCGAACGCCCGAGCGAGGAACCCGTCGACGAGATCGACGGATTTCGTGACCTCGCCCTGGCCGCCGAGGGAGGGGATCTCGACCCCGACGGCCGCGAGGTCACCTCGGCCCCTAGCGACGCCGACCAGAGCGAAGCCATCCGGATTGCCACCGAGGCCGTCGAGTCCGGCCCCACCCCGGAAAGAATTGCCACGGACGAGGCTGGCGGTGGGCCGAACCACCCGGACTCGTTCCTCTCGCCCGGTTCCACCGGCTCGTCACCGGAACCCCCGGCTCATCGTAATCGGGATCAGGAACGCGATTGACCTCCGTGAAACCCCAAGGAGACGAGCGGACATGAGCCACCCATGAGGCCCGTCCGAGATCGAAACCAGCGTCCCGACCGGGCCATGCCGGCCACGCCTCCCTCCTGAGTTATGGACCGGGCTCGCCCGGGACCCGCGACACCGGGCAGCTGGGCTTGGCACGATCGGTCGGAGAAACCACAATACCGATCGTGCCGGCCCGGCCAACTTCGGCCGTCAGCCCTTCCAGGAGGAGTCGCCTTTGTCCACGCGCGTCCACGAGTTGGCGAAAGAACTCGGTCTGAAGAGTCAGGATCTGCTCGACCGCATCCAGGGATGGGGGCTCGGGATCAAGCCCAGCATCTTCGCGGGGCTCGATCAGGAGCAAGTCGATCGCATCAAGGGAATGGTGGTCGGTCCAGCCGAGCCGACCACCGCCCCGGTCGCCCAGCCGTCGGCGCGTCCAAGACCCACTTCCCCGGAGACGCCCGCCATCAGCCCGACAGCCCCCGTGGCGAAGAGGCCCGTGCCGCACCCGATCGCGGCCGACTCGGCCCTTCCGACCACCACGCCGGCCGCCGACCCGGTCGCCCCCCAGGCGGCACCCGCCTCTTCCCCGCTGGCACCTGTTTCTACCCCCCCGGGCGTCCAATCCGGCCTCGCCTCGGCCCCCTTAGATCCGGTTGATGCGTCGACGACCGTCACTCCGGTGGTACATGTGCCAGGCGAGGCAGCGACTCCTCCAGTGGTCACCCGGCCTGCCCCAACCCCCGCGTCTGCCCCCGCCTCGGCACAGGCCCCGCGTCCGAGCGGCCTGAGTTCGCCCCCGCGACCGGCTCCTTTGGCGAGACACACGCCCCATCGCGGGGGCACCAACGCCCCCGACCAAGGTGGCCCGCCCGCGCCGAAGCAGCCCCGGGCCGCCATGCCCGGCCAGGGAACCACCCATTCGGCCCGCGCCGAACTCCGGCCGAATCCGGCCACTCCCCCGCCCTTGAAGCAGAGCGACTACATCTCGCCGACCGGCGTTCGCACGCCGATGAGCAGGTCGGGTGCTCCGGTCGACCTCCGCCGGAACGACGGCGACGGGTCCAACCGGCCCGGCGATGGCCCCCGCCGCGACGCTCAACCAGGCAATCGAACCAGCCGCCCGCTGCCACCGGTCGCCGCCGTCCCGCAAAACTCCGCGCCCCTGCGGCGACCCGACAGCCCCCGCCCGGGCGGTTCCGGTCCTCGACCCGGAGGCTCCAGTTCCGAGGCCCCGACCCAACGCCCCGAACGTCGCTTCACCCCCGAAGAGATGCGGAGGATGATGCAGTCGGGCCAGATCGGAGGGTCCGAGGCCTCGCCGCCCATCGCCCGGGCGCCGGGCGCCCGCCCCGGCCCGTCGGCCTCGTCGCGGTTCGTCGCGCCTCCCGCGCCTGGCCAGCAGATGCGTGGTCCGGCCGGCCCCTCCGGGCCCGCCCTCCGTCGTCCGGCCCCCGGGCCGGGCACGGTCGCCCCACCGCCTCTCGTACAGCCCGCGGTCGACGACGAGGAGGAGAAGAAGAAGGCCGCCGGCCGGATCGGGTCCCCCGCCGACCGCGCCGGGCGTCGGGCCAAGCGCAATGAACGTGCCAATGAACGGCGAATCTCGTCCCCCCAACCGGCCTCGACGCTCACGACCGAGACCGAGGAGGAGAGCCGTCGACGGCGGGGCGGCGGCCGCAAGGGTCACAAGGTCGGCCGGGGCCAGGTCGCCCCGCAGCGCAAGTCGCACGCCGAGATCGAGCCGCCGATCAACGTCCGGAGCCTGTCCGAGGCCATCGGCGTCCGCGCCAACGACCTGATCCGCCGGATGATGAACAGCATGGGCCAGATGGTGACCATTAACGCCAACCTCGACGACGATACGGCGCAGATGCTGGCCCTGGAATTCGGAGTCGAGCTTCAGGTCGTCCACGAGAGGACCGCCGAGGACGACCTCCTTGAAGGGATCACCAGGCGCCCCCGCGGCGAGGATGCCGAGGGGCTGGTCGCCCGCCCGCCAATCATCACCATCCTCGGCCACGTCGACCACGGCAAGACGTCGCTCCTCGACAAGATCCGCAAGGCCAACGTGGTCGACACCGAGAGCGGCGGCATCACCCAGCACATCGGCGCCTATCAGGTGATTCACGACGGCCGCCCGATCACCTTCGTCGACACCCCAGGCCACGAGGCGTTCACCGCCATGCGGGCCCGGGGTGCCAACGTGACCGATATCGTCGTCCTGGTCGTCGCCGCCGACGATGGCGTGATGCCCCAGACCCAGGAGGCGATCGCCCACGCCAAGGCGGCCGACGTGCCGATCGTCGTGGCGCTTAACAAGATCGACCTGCCCAACGTCAACCTCAACAAGATCTACGGCGAGTTGTCGCAGCAGGACCTCGCGCCAGAGGAATACGGCGGCGACACGCCGGTGGTCAAGACCTCGGCGCTGACCGGCAAGGGGATCCCCGAGCTCCTGGAGATGCTCGGGGTGGTCGCCGAGCTCCGATGCGACCTCCGCGCCAACCCGGAACGTCCCGCGTCCGGGACCTGCCTGGAATCGTCGATTTCCGAGGGGCGCGGGGTGGTGGCGACGGTCCTCGTCCAGGACGGGACGCTCAAGGTCGGTGACGTGATGGTCTGCGGCGACGGATTTGGTCGCGTCCGGGCCCTGTTCGACGACAAGGGCCGGTCTGTCCAGGAGGCCGGCCCGTCGATGCCGGTGGAGGTCTCCGGGCTCGACACCGTCCCCACGGCCGGCGAGAAGTTCGGAGTCATCGACGACATCACCCGGGCCCGAGACATCGTCGACATCCGGCGGGGCCGGACCCGGGGTGTCGCCCTCGGTGAGCGGCAGTCGATCACGCTGGAGAACCTCTACAGCAAGATGGCCGAGCAGAAGATCAAGACTCTCAACTTGATCCTCAAGGCCGACGTCCAGGGGTCTCTCGAAGCCCTGCTGAAGGAGCTAGAGAAGCTGGAGAACCCCGAGGTCCCGATCCGGGTCCTCCTCAAGGGTGTCGGCGGGATCTCCGAGAGCGACATCCTCCTGGCCGATGCGTCGCAGGCGATCGTCATCGGCTTCCGCGTCGCCCCCGAGGACCGGGCGGTCTCGCTGGCCGACGAGAAGAAGATCGACATCCGCCGATACGACATCATCTATCAGGTCACCGACGAGATCAGGAAGGCCGTCGAGGGGATGCTCGTCCCCGAGATCAAGGAAGTCCACCTCGGCCGCGCGCTGGTCCGCCAGATGTTCAAGATCTCCAAGGTCGGGACGGTCGCCGGCTGCTTCGTCACCCAGGGGACGATCGAGCGGTCGGCCAAGGCCCGCCTGATCCGCGAGGGTCGCGAGATCTACAAGGGGTCGATCGAGGCCCTGAAACGCTTCAAGGATGACGCCAAGGAGGTCCGCGAGGGCTTCGAGTGCGGCATCAAGATCACCAACTTCGACGATATCAAGGCCGGCGATACGATCGAGGCCTACCGGGTCGACATCATCCGCCGGACGCTCTGATCCGGCCGACAGCCGGGTCGGGTGCGACCTGATTCGCCCCGACCCGCCGCCGTCCTGCGACCCCGCCGACGGTGGGCCGATGTACGTCTCCGTGCTCCGGCTCGAACTCCGAATTCGCGACGGTCCCCGGGCCAAGCGGCGCACGGTCCGGACGATCGTCAACAAGATCCATCGCCACTTCAATGTCTCCATCGCGGAGGTCGACCGTATCGGTCATCCCTCGGAAAGCGTGATCGGCGTCGCGACGGTCGCCCTCGGCCGCCGTGAGGCCCGAGAGATCCTCGACCGGGTCGCCGATGCCCTGATCTCCCATCCCCGGGTCGAAATCCTGGGCCTGGAGATCTCGGAACTCTGACCTCGACCCCGGGATCCGGGCGACGATCATGAACCATACATACTCGCCCATCATCGACGCCAAGCCCCGCCCGCGAGGTTCAACTATGCCGTCCCACCGAAGCTTGCGGATGGCCGAGGCGATCCGGGAAGTCGTCTCGTCGGCGATCCTATTCGAAGTGTCCGATCCTCGCGTCACTGGCGTCACGGTGCTCCGGGCCGAGGTCGCGGGCGACCTCCGGAACGCCTCGGTCTACGTCTCGATTATGGGGACGCAGTCGGAGCAGGAACTGGCCATGCGCGGGCTTCAGAGCGCCGCGGGATTTCTCCAGGCGAAGGTGGCCGCCCGGCTCCAGACCCGTACCACCCCGCACCTGACGTTCAAGCGTGATGTCGGGATCAAGCGATCGATCGAGATGTCGCAGATCATCGAGGAAGCCTTGGCCAGGGACCGCTCGGCCGCCGGGCCGTCGCCGGAGTCGGCCATCGGGCCCGAGGAGCCTGACGGCGACGAGGAATGAAAGATCGAACTGGAAGGCCGGCCCCCGGCCGGCACGCAACCGACCGGAGCCTGTCCAGTCCCGGATCGGCTGATCCCATCCCTTTCCACACCGACCACGAACGCCCAAACCCCATGGCCACCACGAGCAAAGCGCAGTTCCTCGCCGACATTCACGCCCAGCTCAAGAAGCGATACAAGATCGAGCCGTCACCCGAGAAGATGTCGATCCTCGAGGCGGTCATCTATGGGATCTGCCACGAGGACACGACCCGCGACCAGGCTAACCAGGCACTCTCTCGCTTCAAGGATGATTTCTTCGACTGGAACGAGGTCCGGGTCAGTACCTTGGAAGAGATCCAGGGGGTCCTCGCTGATATGTCCGACACCGAAGGCCGGGCCTTCCGGATCCGACGATTCCTCCGGCAGCTCTTCGAGAAGACATACGGCTTCAATCTCGAGTTGCTCGCCAAGAAGCCGCAGAAGGAATCGCTCAAGGCGCTGGAGGAGTATGACGCCTTCTGCTCCGACTACGTGCTGGCGACCGTGACTCGCCTGGCTCTGGCCGGCCACGCAATCCCCGTCGACTCGCCCACTTTGCGGGCCCTCCGCCGCCTTGGCGTCTCCGACGAGACGATCGACGTCCCCACGATCCGCGCCACTCTGGAGCGTGCCGTGCCCAAGAATCGGGGCGGCGAATTCGGCGACCTCGTCGAGGAGCTGGCGCACGACACCTGCGTCGAGGGCGACCCCGACTGTCCTCGATGCGAGTTGCAGCAGGTCTGCCCGACCGGCCGGGCTTACACCGCCCCGCCCCCCCCCACCAAGCCGGCGGGGAAGGGGAAGGCGGGGAAGGCGAAGTCCGCCGAATAGTTTAAGAATATTGCTCGAATCTCTGGACGGTCGGCCGCCCCTGCCTACAATCCCGAGGCTCGGGTGGCCATTTCTTTTTAATGGCCATTGCTCAATGATGAACATACCCGAAGCTTGAACTTTCCGGGAGATTGGTCTTATGAGCAAGCTCTTCGCCGCCGTCGCATTTGTCGCCCTCGCGTCCCCCGCCTTCGCCGCCGATGGCGACATCGTTGATGTCGCGGTGGCCAACGGCAACTTCAAGACCTTGGTCGCCGCCGTGCAGGCCGCGGGCTTGGTCGACACCCTTAAGGGCGAGGGCCCGTTCACCGTCTTGGCGCCCACCGACGAGGCCTTCGCCAAGCTGCCGGCTGGGACGGTCGAAGGCCTGCTTAAGCCCGAGAACAAGGATAAGCTCGTTGCACTGTTGACCTACCATGTCATCCCCGCCAAGGCGATGGCCGCCGACGTGGTCAAGCTCAACGGAAAGGCCGTCAAGTCCGTCGAAGGCTCGACGATCGCCATCTCGATCGTGGGCGGAAAGGTGACGCTCAATGGCAAGGCTAAGGTTGTCATCCCCGACGTCAAGGCCAGCAACGGTGTCATTCACGTGATCGACACCGTGATCATGCCGACCTCCAGATAATTCTCCGCCGACGTCCCGATCCATGCCGCTGCCCGACGCCACCCGCGTCGGGCGGTGTCGTTTCGAAAGCCGTCTTAGGTGAGCGATTTTTGTATGGTGGTTGTGACCGTTCACAAGGTGGGGTAGTTGGCATCGGGCGACTTTGATATCCGTTCGGTGGGCAAGCAGCATGTTGGGAATCGATCGACCGCGACGGATTGGCCTCAAAGCACGAAGTCAAGTCATCCACCAAGTTGCGGCCTTGCTAACGGCAAGTCCCCATCACCGTGAGCGTCCGCTCGACGAACCGGCTCCCGCTCGGGCTATCCGTCCCGCCGCTGATCCGTAACCAGATCATTATAGTGGACGCCGCCGAGCTGTACGATGAAGTCGAGGGGATCCTGCCCGACGGCCGATGGACCGTCGTGGAGAGCGACCGAGAGGGCCTCGGCGGCCAGGGGTCGGGTCGCGTCGTCATCTGGAAGCTGTCGCCGGATGGCAAGAAGACCTGGGATCGGCCGACATCCGTCAACAAGTACCCCGGCTTCAAGGCGTCCAACCCGGTCGTCATCGACGGGCAGCTCATGGCGTTCCAGATGGCCCGGTCGTGCAACCCGGCCGGCGCCGGCTATGGAATCTTCCTCTTCGACTTCGCCCGGGCCTTCCGAGGGCGGTGAGCGTCCTTGTCGGGCGTCGACCGCCTGATCGAAGTCGATTTCGTGGTCTGGACCGTAATCCAACCTTCAGGAGTCGAGTCGCGAAGAGCAATGCCAGGCTGCTGAGACATTCAATCCACCAGATGCCCATCGTCTTCCCGCTGGGCCTGCTGGCCACGGCGGCCATGTTCGACGGGATCGGCCTGGCGACGCGCGACAACAAATGGCCGGGCATGGCCTTCTACCCGATCGCCGCCGGGATCATCGGGGGGCTGGCCGCGGCGGTGTTCGGCTGGGTCGACTGGCTGGCGATCCCCACCCGGACCCAGTAACCGTTCACGGCCTTCCGTTACCGTTTCGGGGATGGTAGTGTTTTTTACCATGACGATGCCGCCACCACCCTCCGAGGAATGCTTGGCTT
>JAABUK010013576.1_pt1 | contig 10137 bp, 18 predicted proteins | sample 5559141 | NCBI WGS metagenome assembly JAABUK01 (sample SAMN10711869, study PRJNA513367) | rock metagenome | isolation source: Antarctica rocks | place: Antarctica: Victoria Land, Pudding Butte nord | collected 2016-01-03 | reverse complement strand
ACTTTCTGTCCTCGACCAAGACTGCACAAGAGCGTAGCAGCATTCTGCAAGACATCAAGTCTGCTGCTCCTGCCCTCCGGCTCCTCTTCATCACACCTGAGCTGCTGAGTACTGAGGGCTTCATGGGCATCCTCAAGGCCATGAACTCAAGAGGCACTCTGACCCTCTTTGCCGTGGATGAAGCTCACTGCATCAGCTCCTGGTATGTCAAAGTGCAAGAGGGTGCCTTGGGCAATGCCAGATCATCCAAAACAAGATGCAGCAGCTGAACAATGCATCTGCTCATGCATGATGCATGAGGTTCCGGCTGTCCTGCCTCTCTGGCTTGGCTTGCTGTGCTCAAAGCTCAGACGGGCTGATGTACACCTGGTTTCAACATGTCAGCGACATGTGCAAGGAGTATATGCTTTGGCATGCTCAACCACAAGCATGGCATGACTTCAGAGACATTGGCGCAACAACCCCACAAGTTACCTTCTCAAGTTGTGTAAAGCGTTGTGGCCAGTCTGATAATTGAACAGGTCACATGCTGTAAGCACGCAATTAACCAGCTGCTGAGTCTGCAGCAGTCATACTGTCAGGCCAAAACCTACTTTGAATTTGGCCGCAGCTACCTGTCATCCTCAACATGGGTAGACTTGGAATCACCAATTTTGCATGCATTTGCACAGTGTGAGATCTGTGGGGTGTTCACAGGGGACATGACTTCAGGCCAGCATACAGGAAGCTAGGTATGATCCGACAGCAGCTGCCTGGCGTTCCCATCATGGCTCTTACTGCCACTGCTGCACCTCAGGTGACCTCCATCATCCGCACAGACAAAGTGAACACTGTTCCTTCTGCATGTCGGAGTTCTCATTTGATTCTCATCAAGCCAGATCCAGAACAGCAAGCCATTCCAAACAAGTCGACTGGCAGGTGTGGTGCGACGATGATTGCTGCCTTGTGAGGTTGGCTGCTCATTGGGTCCTGTTTCTGAATACCTTCTTTCTGCGTTTGATCTGATCATGTTTTCTCATATCACAACTCAGAATAGTTGTTTGAGCAAGACAGTCGTCTGGTACTTCCATCCTCCTGCATGTTATGTTACAGTTTGTGGTCAACATGAGACAACCCTTGGTGCTGATGTCATTCAACAGGATACTGACAACCTTGGCACTTCTGTACATCCTAGTTGGTTGGCTGAAGATGGAAATTCTCCTCCTCCTCCCTTCTCCTCTGTCCTTGCCCCATATCACTGTTGAATTCCTTGCCATGCAGGTGCAAGTTGATGCAAGATGATGCAAGATGATTGTGGCTGAAGATGTAATTTCCATGCTATGCAGGTGCAAGATGACATCATGAAGCAGCTCAGAATCCCCAGTGCTGTCAAGCTAGTCTCCAGCTTCAACAGACCCAACATCCATTACTCAGTCAAGGTAGTCACAGAAGCACAGTCAGAGCCTCTGCCACATATAGTGGCTCTACTGAAGGAGGGCAGAAGGGCTGAGCCAGACAGGGCATGGCCCTGCAGCATCATCTACGCCCTGAAGAAGGAGAGTACAGAGGAGATAGCAGCAGGACTCACTCACAAGGGTACAGTCTCCATGCTGATATCAAGCTGATGTGGTTATATTCGTGCATGCTTGCCGGCATCAGCATCATATGCTGTAATAGTTTTGTCTGCTGGCGTACTATGTCAGCCCCATACATACATACAGCCCATCGGCACTGCTGGCCAATTTTTGCATACTGCTTACTGCTGGCATAGGCACTGCATCCTAGGCAAAAAAGAAGAAGAAGAAGAACATGCTTGCCAGGATGCACAGACTGCGACCAACCTCGCATCAGCAAAAGGTCGCAAACACACCCATGATCATGCTGTCCCTCCCCCTCCCCCATAGTTTCCCCTTCCAAAAGTAGCTTTCGCCTTAAAGCCAATACAATTGTTCTGTAGCATGTAATAAACTCTTTAGGGCATTGGGCGTTCTGAAACAGGGTGCCCAACACGCCTCACCCTTTCAGCTTTCCTGTAGTGCAAACACGCAAATCGGCACAATCGTTGCTTTTCTTTCCTTTCTACTTTGGATTGTCTGATGTCCCACTCCGCCTGCTATTTACTTGTAGGCATTCCATGTCAGGCGTACCATGCTGGGCGGCCTGCAAAGGAGAGAAGCAGAGTACTGGAGGACTGGAACGAGGGACGGGTGCCAGTAGTTGCGGCTACCATTGCATTTGGGATGGGCATAGATCGTGCAAGTAAGGCTCATCCTGCTTCGGCTGTGTAGAGCAAGGCTTTGACCTGACTACATCACATCTCTGCAGCCAGTAGCAGCCCATGTGCTGCAACCTGGCTGCTGTGGAGCCATCAGAATTGAAGTCTGGGTTGGAACAGGGGGAAAATGTCTCTTGTGCTGTGTTCCTGGTCGTAACCTACAGCACCTGATCGTAATGACAAGGAGAACGACAATAATCATACTTATAATTCATTCATACTGCACACAGCTTGCAGCTATCTGCTACAGCCACATGGCAGACACCAAAAACATGTGACTGTCACATGGATTGTCACAAGGCCTGCCCTGCACCTATCTCGCTCGTTATGAGCCAGACAGCGTAAATATCATGGTTGCTGTTGTTTGTTGCTGATATTCCTGTTGCTGTTGCTGCTGCTGCTGCTGTTGCTGTTGCTGCTGTTGTTGTTGCTGTTGTTGTTGCTGTTGTGGTTATTGTTGTGTTCTTATCATGTGCGAGCAGGCTTGATGGTGCAGATGTGAAGCTGGTGGTTCACTATAGCTTGCCCAAAACCCTAGAGGGCTTCTATCAGGAATCTGGCCGAGCTGGGCGGGATGGTAAGCCAGCGCGCAGCCTTGTCTTTTATGGTCTGAGTGACAGGGACCGCATGGACTGGATTCTGGCCAAGCAGAAGAAGAGCAAAGGCAGAAAGCGCAAAGCAGGTGATCATTAAAGTAAAACTGCAAATGATATGCATATCAGGAGGTGAAAGGAGTTGGTTTAGCTGACAGGCTGGTGACTTGTGTCTTGTTTGGATCTTGTTGCTGCCCAGCTTACTATCATTCGGCATGGAGTAGCTTGAGCAGCTGCTCGTCTTGTTCTTCTGTTTGCTGCAGACATTGTGTTTGCTTGTATCAGCATCAACTATGGTGCAGCTCATTTCTATGTTTCCCTGACCTTGTGTGGCTTATTCTTTCTGTTGAACTGGTGTTCACAGCAGATTACTGTCTAGCATGCATGATGACACAGCACATACTGTTGTTGGGACGCTGATTGCCAAAATTAGACTTTATACAGGAACCTACTCATGACAGCACCTGCCCCTGTTGTGTGAAGAATGGACGATCGAGTGAATAAATGCTGTTGCTATTGTTGTTGCTGTTGCTGTTGTTGTTGTTGTTGCTCTTGTTGCTCTTGCTGACCAGAGGGCATACCATAGAATTATGCATTGTGGTGCAGATGACTCAGAGGCAGACAGCGCTGCAGCTGTGGCGGCATTCAGCCGGGTGGTAGCCTACTGTGTGACAGAGACCTGCAGAAGGGCCCTGGTGCTAGGACACTTTGGGGAAGCCCTGCCCCAGGGCTCCTGCACAGGGTGTGACTGCTGTGAGCAACCTGATGTGGTCAAGGCTCAGGTGTCACCATATTTCCTTTCTGCACACATGATCATTGCTGCATGGCAGCTCACTTAGTGTCAGCTTATCACTGGATCAATCCGAGTGTAGGAAGTGCAGTGAGATGTTCTGTCAGCTTATTGCTGGATCATCCTCAGTGTAGGAAGTGCAGCGAGATGCTCTGTCATCTTATTGCTGGATCATCCTCAGTGTAGGAAGTGCAGTGAGATGCCCTGCCATGAGGGTCATGCCATGTGTATTATAGTGCAGGTCATGCATAGCCTGTATCTTGACTCGTATGCAGACTTACTGTTGTTGACATGGCACAAGCTGATTACATGGCTGCAACCCTGTTGTGCATGTGATTGTGTGCATGCAGTCTTGAGTGCAACTCAGTCTGTCATGCATATGACTAAGAGTTGGTGTGATGAGTCCTAGAGAAACGAATTCAAATTGACTGACTGGGCGGTTGGTTAATTCATTGGTGATTGATTGATTGCTTGGTTGCTTGATTGACATCACAGCGTGGCATCACCCCAAGTTCTGTCTAGCTAGGGTTCAGCATGCAGCCAGGTAATGTGCCACACCTCATTCTTCATGCACATTGGATGTACCAGGGAATGGACAATGCCATATTGTGTGACAGGTGGCATCTGTCTTCTGCAGTTACATCAGCTGGATGGCGAGGTGCTGCAGCATGCTCAGCAGAAGGCACAGCGCTTTGGGCGAGGGGGCCCCAAAGGATCCAGGGCTGCCCATGGGTCAGAGGGGGACCTCTTTGCAGATGCAGGGCCCAGTGGGCAGTATGATGATCTGCCCTCTAGCAGTGAAGAGGAAGTAGGTGAGTCTGCTTCCCTGCTGGCTCTGTCACTGTGAGCCCAGATATATAGCAATTTTGACTGGAGCCTTCCGTTTCTGGGTTGCTTGCACTTGCTATACATGTTATTGCTCTGGATTTGCTATAGTGTGCAGCTTCACCCAACATCAGCACACTCTTGAAACCCATACTGGCAAGCTAACAGCTCCCCCACCATTGTGAGACTTGAACCGCATCTGTACCGGATCAGCCACTCAGCCAGCGCTCATCTGCTGCATTTCAGCTTCAAAGCATCATCTGCACAACCTTCAAGCAGTGTTTGGGGTGCACCTTACAGGGGAGGGTGACTCAACACCCGAGGCAGCAGCAGCTGAACAGGCAGTCAAGAGGGCACGCCAAGGCGGGGCTGAAGGCGCATCTGGGGCTGTCTTTGCAGCCCTGGAGGCCGCTGAAGCTCAGCACAGCAGGCAGCAGCAAGGTAAGCATTGGTGTGCATGCCCATCATGTCATGCGCATACTCCTGTAAGGTCTTGCATCTTGAAGCAGATTGACAGCTACCAGCACATTGCTGTGCTGAGCTGTGCTGCGCTGTGCTGTGCTGTGCTGTGCTGTGCTGTGCTGTGCTGTGCTGTGCTGTGCTGTGCTGTGCTGTGCTGTGCTGTGCTGTGCTGTGCTGTGCTGTGCTGTGCTGTGCTGTGCTGTGCTGTGCTGGCAGCACAACAAAGTCATGGGCCAGATGAGCAGTGCCTTCATCAGCCCAATATATATTTGTTTATGTATGTACAAATGAATCTACTAACATTTTTGTCCCCCCCCCCCCTTGTAAAACCAAGGGGGGGGGATTATGTAAGTATTTATCCATCACAGCCAAGCAGGCATGTGTGCCTCCAGATAACATTGAACACTGACGCCAGGCACTGTGCTCAAGGGCCAACCCCTGTAGTCCTACATGCAACATCAATTCCTGGCGCTACTTCTGCTTTGCATTTCATTGATGCCAAAGCACCGAACCCTGCATAGCTGACCTGTCGCAAGATGCCTGAAGTAACTGTTCACAATCCCTGGGCAGGCCGCTATAATACTTGGCTTCTCGTTAAATTGACGTCAAAAGGCCTAGTCTTTTCTTTTCTTCCTTTTCTAACTGCTCACGTTTGTGTACAGATGCCAGCGCATCGCAGCGCTTGACTAAGCTTCTGCAGAACAAAGGCAAGTCTAAACAGGCAAGCCAGTCCAGTCAGCCACAGCCTTCTCCCGCCATAAGTGCTGCCATGCGCAAACATGCAGCTGACAGACTCACCAAAGCTCTCACAGACAACTCTGAGCTCAATCTTGAGAGCAGCCAGGCTGAGTCTGGAGCCTGCAGATGGGAATCTGACATCTTTCAAGGCAGCAACAGCAAATCAGCTTACCTCAGCAAGCTATCTAACTCAGTCTCACAGATCAAGCGAGCGCCAGATTTGGCTCAGCTTGGGGTTCCTGCCACAGTCTGGGTGCCTGATCAGGCAACATCATCCGCATGTCCAGACATAACAGAAAGGATGCACTCCCTCAATGAGCCATCTGTAGAAGATGCGCGCAACGCAGCTCTATTGCTTTTGACATCCGATAGCCAACATGAACAGTCTTCAGCGCAGCCTGTGAGTGAGAGCAAGCTGCGCCAAATGATGCAAGATCTGGAGGATGCGTCAGGTACAGTTTCTAGAATTGATCTTCGAAATCTTGAGATCAATCAAGAAGATCTTTGAGTGGCTTGAATGCAGGTTGCAAGCTGATCAGGGCTGACTTGTTAGCATGTGGTCCCCATGCATGAGTCAGCAGTATGGCCACATGTCAAACTTTTTGTCATCTGTTCTGCGCGATGCAACTGCACAAGTGCACTGCATGCTTAGTATGTTTGATACATCACGTGTATGCAAATGTCACGGACATCATCTGCTTTCTTGTGTTGTGCAGGGCAAGAAGAACTCACAGCTATGATGTCAACTCTGCAGCAACTGAAGCAGGTGATAGTGACACAAGAGATCTTGGTGGCCACTGGTGCTGGAAAGGCAGTGAAAGGGTTCTCCAAGGCCAAGTCTACAAAAGTAGCAGAAGCAGCAAAAGCAGTTGTCAAGGCTTGGAAGCAATGTATACTTCAGACTTGATACCATACCCTTTGTCTATAGCTATAGCAAAAGCTAGCCGTGGAATGTATGTGCGTCACAAGTATCTCAATAAAATCTGTTAAAGGTGTTGCCGATTAAAGGTGTTGCCGATTAAAGGTGTTGCCGATTAAAGGTGTTGCCAGGACAAGGTGTCAGCTGCTACTGTGTCAGTTGTCACCATGCAGAGATGCAATGTGTCTCGAATTGTATGATGACAACAGAGCTGTGATTTTGCATGCCAAAAGGGCCGCTGTTCTGATGAAGTAATGCCCTTTTAAAGAATGTGTCCTTTGCTACAACGCAGCCTCAGCAAGAAAGCCCTATGCTTTGCACGCATGTCTTGGAGTCATTGCACAGCCGGTTCATTTTGGCTGACACTGCTCAGCACGCTCCTGAATGACTTAGCAAAGGTCTACATGTGGTACATACAAGCAATTACATGATGTGGTACCTTGATTACTGCCAATAGCATGGTATATGAGGTTACTGCATGTTGTAAGATTGGGCAGCACATGCCACTAGTTGTTACATAGAAATTGGTTTGAGCAAAAGCAGAAAACAGCAGGAGTCCTATGTTCTTTCACCACATTGTGGTCTGCGTATGCAAGGTCAACACCGGCTGGCAGTCAATACAACAGGCAATGGGCGACTCACAGGTGACACGTGCCGACGTGGTCATACAGCTGCTGCTAGGTAACATAGCAGCGGCAAAAGACAGCATATTGTACAGGAATGTCAATGCCTTCGGCCTTTTACTTGTGGATTGATGGCACTAAATATCAGGACACACCACGTCAATGAAATGAATGGTAATGTATTGATATACATGGCAGGCACTGATGCCTGCTGCATCCTCCCTTGGGGCCAAGCATGTTGAATGCCTAGGCCATAGCAACCTGTTGTGCTGCATTCTTAATGCTGCGGGGCAGGTTTGCAATCCACTGGTTACCTCTGTTGATCTGCAGTTCCACAAGTGCACAACCTCAGGACGCTGAAGTCAGCATGGCATACTAGAGTGTTGCTGCCAGGCCATTGTCAGGGACGAAGGTGAGCAGCGTTTGCAAGGCATTGCATAGAACACTGGGGCATCTTGTTTGGTTTGGTGTTTTTCCTGGTGTAATTTGAAACATAAAGGAATCAAATGCATTTTATTGAATAGTGTCAGACACCAGCAAGCCAGACAGTTGCAACTTTTTGGGTACACATCATGGCTCACCTTCTCTGCAGGGGTCTTGGTGAACCACTCAGAGCTGTCGTCAAAGCCCTCACCAGCCTTGTTGAGGCAGCGTCCAGCAGTGATGTCACAGACAGGCAGGCTGTTGGGGCAGCAATGGATGTGGTCCTCGCAGCAAGTGGCCTCCGGCAGAGGGCAGCAAGCAAAGGTGAAGCAGTAGCCGAAGTACTCGCGCAGGCAGCAGCAGGTGCTTCCTACAAGGGCAACATGATATGACGTCTTACTCAACTCTCAGTGAAGAGGCTGTGCTTCCAGAGTCGATTGATATGGGTGAGCTTGCAATCTGAAAACACTGCCGCCAGAGCCATGGCAAAGCAAGAGTGATGCATATAAGACAGGCATGTTTGGCATAGACACATGCGCCGTGCACAAGTGTCAAAGCAGATATGTATCATGTGCAACAAAAGAGAACAGAGACATGTGATGCATGTGAAGTGCAACTGCAAGGCAAGACATCAACATGCATGAGCCTTACCAGCTGGGCACTGAGTGGTAGTGTCACACATTTCTGGCTCTGGAGTTGGGGGTGGGGTTGGACCGGGCTTGGGGGAGGGTGTGGGTGGGGCGGGTGGTGGGTTGGGTCCAGTCTTCACTGGGTAGGATGGTTGCATGGCAATGCCACACTGTCCAGGAGCATTACTCTCATGGCCACGGGCCAAACGGATGTAGCCTTTGTCGCCCCACTGGTCTGTCCTGCATACATGGTAATATGCATCAGCAGCAAGCCAAATCATCACATTGTGCTTGCAGGTAAAAGGTTGACCCAGCCTCACCAGGAGTTCTTGACAATCCAGTAGTCGACGCTGACATTCTTGGAGCCAACAACTGGGAAGGAGTCATCTGAACCATAGCCCACGACCAGAACGCCGTGGTCCAGGGCTGTTCCACAAGGAGCCTCAAAGACTCCACCAGCATATAGCTGGAACTCACGCTGGTCTGCCTCAATGGCTACAGAGATTGGCTGGTTGGCCACTGCCTGCAATGCAAGTACTGTGAAATCAGCTCCACGATGTCAAAAGGCAAGCAGCAGCTCTGCCTGTGTATGACACTTCCTTCAACAACTCTATAAATGAAGCAGTTCTACCCAACACCACCTCACACTATGTGTGCCTGCAGATGCCCTGATGAAACAAAAGAGGATAGATGCCGCATACACACATCAAACTGCTGAATCCAAATACAGCGCATGTCAGATCCCAGCGTACAAGAGGCAGCATATAAAGTGCTTTCAGACACATATGTGTGGGACTGCAAGGTGAGCGCAGAGACGGGCCAAACAGAGGGCAGTGCATACCTTCAACAGAGAAATTTCGTCGCTCCCTGGTACATCCTCGTACCCATCAATACTCACAACACTCCTGTGCTCCTTAGCAACGATGCACCGGTCCTCTTCTGCCGTGTACTTGTAGTCCTTCTCGGTGTCCAGGCCACCGTTCTTCTTGATGAACTCAAAGGCAAAGTCCATGAGGCCGCCATGGCAGCCATGGTCTTGGCTGGTGTCACAGTCCACTAGCTCCTGCTCACTGAGGGAGACTAGCTTGTCTGTCACGATTTGGTTGATGCCCTCTACTGCGCCCGTGGTGGAGAAAGCCCAGCAGGAGCCACACTGCATACATGCAGCGTCTGTCAATGCATGCGCATAGTCAAGGTATGCATTGGGGACGATATGCAGGAGCCACACTGTATACATGCAGCATCTGTCAGTGCATGGACTTAGTCAAGGTATGCACAGGAGAGGTCCTTCAGATAACAGATGCGCAGGTCTGGATGCTGACAGGTTGACTTGTTGTAGCTGAACAAGAATGTGATGCAGATCTTGCAGGGCCAGGAATGCCAACAACAGCTAACTACGGCCAGTATGACTGAATGTCTGGTGGGTAAGTCACTGGTGATAGAGTAGATGCAGTTGATCAAGGGAAAATTCACCTGCTCCTGGTTCTTGACAGGAGTGACAGCGCCCTTCTCCCTCCAGTCAACGGATGGAGGAGGCTTTGCATGGGCGTATCTGAAAGGTGTAGCTTGCAGAGCCCTCTCTGGAGCCAAGTCCGCCCGGTAGCCCAGCATAGATCGATATTCATCACGGCTATGATCAGCAAAGTGGTTCAAGCCCAACTGCAAACAGGCACAAAGTGGTACAGATATGACTAAACAACAGGTCGGCATTGTGTGTAGCTGATTCAATAACATGGTATGTCATCTTTGTAACAATGCTGTGCTCATGACTGCTCGCCATTGCTAGGGATGGTTGGGACGCAAACAGTCAGCTTACCCAGTGTGTCTTGTCATCTGAGTTGTATGACTCAATGAAGTCCAAATTATCTGCCCAAATCTCAA
>JAABUK010013575.1_pt1 | contig 10138 bp, 18 predicted proteins | sample 5559141 | NCBI WGS metagenome assembly JAABUK01 (sample SAMN10711869, study PRJNA513367) | rock metagenome | isolation source: Antarctica rocks | place: Antarctica: Victoria Land, Pudding Butte nord | collected 2016-01-03 | reverse complement strand
TCCTGGTGCCAACAAATCCTGCACACCACACCTTTTCATGTTCACTCAATCAAAGACATAACAACTGTACAATGTAGTCATTCACAGCATAGAAGTTGGAGGCTCCTGGTGCCAACAGATCCTGCACACCACACCTTCTCAATTTTACGCAATGAACACATGATAACTGTATCATGTTGTAACACGAGCGTAACAACTGTTCAGGACATGTTGGTGCTGGTGAAACTGGAATGTTTGTGAACTATGCAGCAGTGCAACAGTACCATGTTGGCAGCAGCAACAATGCAATAAGTACGTGACTGGAAAGTCAAAGAGGGAAGTCAGCAAGCAAATGGCTGATCATTTGACTGACTGGGTGCATGGCAATCTGTCTGCATGCTGCAGTTTTGGGCAAGTGCAGTTTGAGTGGCTGACAGCATGAGCCAGGAACAGTGCAAAGTTTATGCAGATATCACAAGCGTCAATTGAGGATCAGATGATACTCATTCCCAGGCCTGACGCACATTTGAACCTAATGACAGCAAGCCCCTTGACACACCACCATGCAGATTTACACTATGCATGGCTCACTGGCAAATGTTGAAGCAAGGTTGAGTGCTCACTGAGATTGGGTCCATCTGACGCAGTGGGGCAAAGACAGCAACTTTCTCATCCATTGTTTCTGGCCCATGAAAGTTCACCTGCAGCCGGCACCTGTTGTCATGCCTGTCAGCATACATTGTCTCAGCAAGTGTGATCCAACACAGGTAGATCTGACTGTTCAGCTCTCCATTGAGTGGGTGCACTCTGCATGCGTTGTGTACGGAAAACCTTCCTGAGCCGACGGCTGCTTTCGGACCATCACACTCAATGACTCTAGGATGATGTATGATGCTCACAATTGATCATCGCTGATGCAGCAGCAACACTTTGCAACTACGTGTGATGAACTCAAACAAGTAGTTGTATAACTTCAGCACGATTGTCTTCTGTGAAGGAGCCCTTGCCGGCTGTAAAAAAGTGCTTGTTACTATTTGAACATCACAAATTTGAGAGACCTTAAGGGTGTCCATGAATGCCATGAATGCTTTTTGTGGCTTTCATCTTTATTGCAGAGTTGTGCTTGAGACGGCAAGAATGGCTCTGTACAGCGTGTATTGAGGGGTATACGGTATGTATTGAGGCGTATATGGTATGTATTGAGGCGTATATGGTATGTATTGAGGCGTATTGAGTACGTACCGTAATCCAAGCTTGACCAGGCAGACTCCAGACCTCAACTCCTAAGCCAGGATACTCTGCCAGCGCTTCAGACGTGAACTCCAAAAGGTACCTGCAAAACAGGCGGGGGGGAGCACATCAGCAGCCTGGGTCAGACAACTTAGCCATCAGGGGCAACCAGCAGCTATCCAACTTTTGGATGCTGACTTGTAATGCCACGTAAATTGGGCTACTGAGTTCTACACAGCAACAGTAACAGTGACAATGTGCACAGTCACAGCCATGGCTGCTGTACCTGCCTTGCAGATTGTTGTGCTACAGCTGTGCAGCAGAGAGACATCATAAACGATGTGTAGAGCAAAGCTGCTGTGGTCTGTCAGTGCCATGCTTGTTTATGTACGTTGAAAGATGACATGCTCATTCCTGAAAACGTGTGATCAAATGAGATGTTTGCTTCAGTTTGTTTTGCTACAACCGTTTCCATTGCATATTGCAAAGGCTTTTTAATGTACAACAGGGGAGGGCTTACTGGAGGGTGGTGAAGTTGGCATCATCTGGCAGGATGAGGTTGCCGGCATACACATCCCCTGTCCCCCCAAACAGCTGGAAGGTGATTTCAGTGACAACACCAAAGACTGTGCCGGCTCCTCGTACTCCTGCCAGCAGCTCGGGGTTCACACTGCTTGAGATCTCAATCTGCAGCCAAGCATACCATTCCTCCCTTCTGTCGACCAGCGGTTAACAGTGCTTGTTCAGTACTTTGTATGCTGTGCAATGCTAGTACGCGTGCAAGCAGATGCACGCAAGAGTCCAGCAGATGTGCAGACGCTGCTGTCAGATGATGTCTCACCAAAGAGCCGTTTGCAATGACAATCTGGGCAGCAAGGATGTTGTCACAGGTGAGGCCATGCTGCCGCATTGACAGCCCAATTCCTCCCCCCAGTGCCAAACCCATACCTGGCATGACACAGCGCCCTCACAGCAGATACTTAGACAGCAGTTTGCAGCTGCCGGCACCTTGCCTAACCCTATTTTGCATGGATGGCAAAGTAGCTCCCCTCTCTCCATGTTTGATCTGTTAACTCTAACACTGGTTTGTTTGCTCCCACCACTGGTTGGTCGGCAACAACCATTGGTATGTGCACTCATACATTGGTTTGTTCACCTAAACCACTGGTTGGTTTACTCTGACTACTTGTCGGTTCAGGCCTACCTTCTGTCCACTCAACCATTGACTTGTTTACTCTGAACACCTGATTAGGGTGCAGGTCAAATCGTGTCAGCATGACATCCACCAAGGCTCTGGCAGCACTCATGCAAGCATTGCACAGCTCAAATGCCAAGGCATGAGGAGCATGCAAACGGCAGCAGTCCTTGTGTATTCTTGGGTCTCACCATAGCGCTGTGCAACCGACAAAACGCAGGTCATGGTGCAATGAGGCGTCATGATGCTGGCACAGTGCTGTTGCAGCAGGTGTCAGCTGCCTTGTGCAGCTTTGGCATGAGTCATGTCAGATGGGAGCACCTGTGACGTTTGCATCCCCCCAGGGTAGCCCAAGCCCCCAGGGCTCGGCCGCATGTAACACATCCCCTCCCAACGCCCCACCTGCATGCACATGTGTAACTTTACCAGAACCACATGTGTTTTTGTCAGAACACAAGTCATGTACAGCTGTACACTGCAGCACAGTGCTGTCAAAACAGACATTGTGAGTCGCTTGTGTCATGATGTGTTGCATGTCGGCTGTATCATCACTTGTACCGCAGATGTGGTTTGACAGATGGCTCTTGCATGTGCATGTGAGCTTTCAACATGTTCTTCAAAGTCACTTGCATGACATAGGGTTGCGTGCATCCCATGTGAAGTGGCAGATGAAGCGGCAAATGAAGTGGCAGATGAGGTGGAGGCACTGGGAGGCATCACCCAAGCGGGTCCACACAAGCGGGTGTGTTTGGGGAAGAGGGAGGAAAGGCAAGGGATGGGGGGAGCAAGGCTGATTTGTGTGCACATATACGACTAGGGCAGTATCCACTATATACACAAGGGCAGGGCCAGGTCAAGGCAAAAGAAGAGGGGCTGGACCTTGGACAACAGCAGTCTGCTGTACAGGATCCACAACAACCCCGCGCATCTGACTCAAGTCCACTGTCAACCCATTATCAGCACTGCGTGCATTGATCTGCATTGCAGTCAGACACAATCACAGTTTTTGCAGGCCTTCTGCTGTGACAGCAAGAGCTTCAGGTTGTTTATACATGCCAGCTAGGGTGAAGCAGTGACAGCTGTTGCAGCAATGGCAATGTATACACGATATATTGCCAAGGATCACTCAGTGCTGACAGTGCAGCTGGTAGCAGAGCAGGGGGACCCAGTTGTGTGAAGAAGTCTGTGAGTTGCTTACAGACCAATGTCCTCCACCATACACAGCAATAGTCAAATGGTATTCGCGGGCCACGTTCACAGCAGCGATCACATCCAGGGTGTCTGCAAGCAGAGATCATAAACACAGCTGAGGTGCACAGATGACATTTCCTAGCCTTCTGATGGTGTGCGGTAGAAATTATGCTGCGTATCGAGCGCTGCGTGAAATTATGACAATATACCTCACCTTCGGCGACGAGCACCGCAGCCGGCACAGACTCTTCGTCTTGCACAAACGGGTCAACTGTGTGCCCGGCTACCAACTGCGACGTGTTTGCACGGTCCTGCAGTACATACAGCGGACCAAGAACTTGACCACTGAGCACTTGAGCCCAAGTCTGCTGACAGCGCACAGCACTAGTGGCACAACAGACGTACATCACCGCTAGCTTTATGATTGACAACATGGCTGCGGTCTATCCCAAAGCCGTCAAGCTGATGTGCCGATCTTGATTGTGTGCAGCATTTACAGCAGTCGTTGGTTGCATCATACCCATGCTGACCTGTCGACTGGGCCGATATGACCATATCGGAATTGAAGCGATGCTGTACCAGAGGGCACTCGAGGATAGAATCAGGCGTTATGAAGGCGTTACAATTGCAAGGAAATGCAAGGATTGCTTCTGCTTGTTTTGCTGTGTAAGGTTGTACCACATGACACGACCACCCTGTGTTGACATTGCTGATTCAGAAACACTCTACTGCACTAGTAGAAGTGCGTTAAAGCAGCCTCCTGGGATGCCATCCGGGATGAGCACAGCATGGTATTGACTGAGCATTGCAATTGCAGATCAGTGAATAACTTGCCATCGAATTCACAGCCACGCAGTGCAAGCCTTCAGATCGATTTCAACAGATGCGGCTGGATGCAGCCACTGTCAGAATGGCGTAAGGAAAGCAAGCAAACTGTTGCACTTTCATCAAAAATGCATATGGTCTAAGTCATGCCCAGAATTTGTGACGTGACCAACACGCTTTTGATTGGTGAAGTCAAAGGGCCTTCCTTGCTGCCCACCTGGCTGCACTAAGTCTAGTTTTGATGATGTTGCATTGAGTGATTGTCCAAAGTGTCATATGAATAGGCTTTGTAGCTATCCTATAGGGATGAACTAGTTTGGCTGTTCAGGATAGAAAGGACTTGTCCTGCACATTATGTATGATATTTATAGGTAGCTCATCATGAGCTGGAAGCCGTTGATGCATGATACCAACACACAGCATGTGTCCATGTGCGGGTCAGGAGAAGCATCTCCCAATGGGGCTACCAAACGCAGTCTGAGGCTGCTACTCTCAGCCCTTCCGCATGTTGATCCAACATGTGATGCATACTCAGCACACACAGGCATCATCTCCTGCTACTGACTTACTTGTGCCAATGCTCACATGCACTCAGACACATGCTATGCTCCCCTTTGCTTGAACAAAAGCCAAAAGACAGATTTGAGTTTGGTGCACATGGAAAAAGCATGCACCGCACGTGCATCCATGCCCACAGCTGTGCGCTACTCTACAGTGCATCATTGTACAGTGCATTTTTGTACACTACATTACAGTGCATTACTGTACAGTGCAACAGCTGACTTGAGCAAAAAAATAAGAAAATCAGCAAGCTTGGGCTAAGGGCTACAAGTCATCTAGTACTCACCTACATAGTTTACTCACCTGCAAGCCTTCATCACAGCATGCATGACAGTCTCGACCTGCATGCCTTCATGTTGACCAGCAATGCACTCAGGCAGTCCTCAATGTAGCAAGGCAGCTTGTGCAGAGATGAATATGTTTAGACAAGATCTGACAGGACCCTCCTTCAACCAGGCAGCCACTGTCAGAATGGCATGAAGCATGCGCAAGCAAGCAACAGCATCTGTTGACCATTTGACAGAACTCATCAAGTCATGCCTCAAATTTGTGACAAGATCAGCACACAAAGTCCATATTCATAATAACATTGGGGCTGGGATCCAGGGAAGCATCTTTCTACAGAGCTTGATAATGCAATCTGAGGCTGCTGCTCTCAGCCGTATCTCATGTTGGTTTATGAATTGCGCATGAGCCCACGTGCTTTTCCAGTTCCATCCAACGCAAGCTGATAAAACAGCCAGCTGTGTACAACAAAATCTTTTAAGGGTAACTGCAATGAAGTGTGAGGGAGCAAGGGCACGCCTACAACAGCTAGCTGTATGGCTTCTCTGGGGCGGCCCAAGGACCCAAGGGACCTAGGCCCACCTAGTGCCTTAATGGGCAGATATGGGTCGCTGGTGTCAGACCTCTCAGTTGATGGTTCCTGAATAGCTTTTCTGGGTCCAAGATGCCTTTGAGGTACTGCAGCTGCTCTAGGTTCTCTTCTCCTCCTACCTTGCATGCCAGGTTGGCCTCTGCAAGCAATGCCAGCAAGATCACACACATGAACAGGAATACGCAACTGGGATGATTTGGACATGCATGGGGTTATACCATGCATGTCGACAATGCATGCAGTCATATACATATGGGATCACAATGCATCATATCATGCCCACGACCTACGCATGGCTGTGTTGCAGCAATCTGATGAGCACTGTCATGATGATGCAATGTCATGATGACATGGCGCTGCCAGACTGCTCTCTTGACGCACTTCTGCCAATGTAAGATACATATGCATGCTGAGTGATGTCACGACCCTTATCATGCTAACCCCCTGAAAGACCAGAAATGCCTGCAACTTTTGGCAATCAAGACGATCAAGAGGATAGCCTCCTCAGGCTGCAATGCAGAGTATCGAAGATGTAGAATGCTGAGCACTGCAAATCCTGTCAGCAAAGACATGCTAATGTGATGTGTGTCACCTGGGTTGGGATCAGTAGCGAGGATGTCATATGGGTAGAAGTAGGTGGTGTGGTCTGTCATGATGTTCTGCAGCTCAGCAGCCTTAGCCAGCAGAACATCTGTGTTGGGGTCACAAAAGGACCAGAAGTAATGCATGTAGGCGCCTTTGAACGGCGTGTAGCTTGTTGTGTTCTCCACAGATCCTCCCAACCAATCTGCAGATTGCAATACAGGTCTGTACATGCAGCACCACACCTGTACATGCAATCTGCAGCACAGCATATCTGTACATTGCATGATGACACAATTGCTGGAGGCGTTCTTGAGTTCTGCCAGGCTCAACACCACTGCTCAAAGGCACAGGGGCAACTTCACTCAACAGATGCATGATTCAAGTTGTCTGTGGGTAGGTCTGGCTGACTTGTCTGAGAATGCATGTCTACACAAGGGTCAAGGATGCATGGAACTTATTGATTGAGGTACCATTCAGCATGTGTGTGTGGTTTGTGTGAAAGCCAAACCACCCTTGCTTTGCCTAAAACCACAAGCTGCACAGGCTCTCTGACCTGATTCCAGGGAATATGTACAACAGCCATGCTGCCAGCAATTGAACAGTCACTCATCCACAACTGATCTTACACGCGTCAGAGACACTGACAGGCCTGGTTTCACCATGTTCCTGTCAGTAGTGAAGCTTACTGGAAGAAAGGTTGACACTAGAAAGGGACTGTTTGATGCAGTAATGAAATAACAACATTTTTGTTATTATTACATAATGACAGTAACAATAATATTGATAATAGTAATAGTATAGTGATAATAATGCTAATGATAACGACAATGACAACGACAATGATAATGATAATGATAATGATAATGATAATGATAATGATAATGATAATGATGATGATGATGATGATGATGATGATGATGATGATGATGATGATGATGATGATAATGATAATGATAATGATCATGATCCATGCAGTCACTGGACAAACTTGCTGACCTGTGAGGAGGACTGCTGCGCTGGGCGCCCATGGCCACCCCGTTAGCTTCCAGCAAAGCTTCCAGCCCTCCACTGTTGAACTGCATATGCATGCCAATAGTGTGTAGCTTCTTGCTTCTCACCTTCAGCTTTGAGATATGTGACGCTTGACTGCGGCATGACTTATGGAAACACCCACTGCACAACACTTTGTATGAACATATAATGTGTGAATATACCTTGACATCAGGAAATGCAAGCTGCATGGGCCCAGGTCCCAGCAGTCAAACTGTGACCGTGCAAGGTATACTGACATGTAGGCAAAGCCATGTTTTGATTGTAACACTCCTTATACAGCGCAAGCCAAGGATCGAACTGCAACTTCAGCATCTGCCAAGACAGAATCACTCAGCACAGTTTGGTCACACATCTGCAAATGTTCTCATGTTCTCACACAAACAGCTCGTCTTGCAAACAAGGCACAGCTACAGACACACTGACCTGCTCTTGGCTCATGAGGCCTGACAAGACAAAGGCCTTTGCAGGCGCATGAGGATTGCTGGTGGCTGCAGCAATGTAGTCGTTGACAGCATAGAAGTTGGAGGCTCCTGGTGCCAACAAATCCTGCACAACACACATTTACATGTTTCCTATAGGTAGCTGCATCAACACTTATCAACTACACCACAATCTAGCAGGGATGAGATACCCATCAACTTTTTCATTATTGATTGGGCAGTTTGACAGCTGACCCACGACACAAATATGCAACAGTAGAAAAGAAAAGGCTGCAGCTTTTGGCGTCAACATAATGAGAAGCGAAGTATTATACAGGGCTGCCCAGAGTGCAACAGTACTATGCTGGCAGCAGCAGCAACACAATGAGTGTGTGACTAGGAGGTAAGTCAGAAAAGTGAGTAAGCAAGGGGCTGTTAGTTTGCCTGACTGGCTGCATAGCATCTTGTCTGGACTTTGAGGGAGTGCGGATGGGGTGGCTGGTGTGGCCAGAAATGATGCAGAATCTACACAACTTCCACAAGCTTCAGCTAAGGATCAAATGATACTCACTACGATAGCCTGATGCACACTTGAATCACATGAGAGCAAGCTCTTTGGCATGCGCATGCCACCACTGCATGTACACACTATGCATGACTCACTGGATGTAACTGTTTGAATGCTCACAGAGATTAGGCTCATCTGACGCAGTGGGGCGAAGACAGCAACTGTCTCCTCCATTGTTTCTGGCCCATGGAAGCTCACCTGCAGCTAACACCTTTTGTCATGCCTCCAGCACGAGTTGTGATCCGACGCAGACACTGTGACTGTTCAGCTGTCCATTGCATGGCTGCACTCTGCATGAAGTGTGCACAAGAGATCTTCAAGAGCTGACAGCTCTTTCTGAACCATTATGGAAGGCATTCAGTCTCAACAACTCTAGGGCAATGTATGATGCTCATAAATGATCATGTCAAACCCAGCAGCGACAACCTTTGCGACCATTTGTGACAATCTCAGACGAGTAGTTGTTTGACTTCACTTTTGTCTGTACTTCAGCCCATACAGGCTGTGAGGAATTGTTGCTGGTGAGACCCTGTCCTGATGCCATGAACGCACCTTTGTGTCTGTATCTGTAATAGGATACTGCTTGCTGTATCAAGAAAAGCCCTACACAGCGCATACTGAGGCGTACCATAATCCAAGCCTTACACAGCATGTGTTGAGGCATACCGTAATCCAAGCCCTACACAGCGTGTACTGAGGCGTACCGTAATCCAGGCTTGACTAGGGCGACTCCAGACCTCAAGTCCCAAGCCAGGATACTCTGCCAGAGCTTCAGATGTAAACTCCATCAGATATCTGCAAATCAGGGGCGGGGACATGTCAGCAGCTTGGGTTCAGACAAAGTAGCCATACACAAAGTAGCCATACACAGAGGTTTCAGGTAGCCCCAAATTTGGGGCAATATGTCAGCAGCTCAGGGTCAGATGACATAGCCGTTTACAATCAATTGTGATGCAGACTTGTGATGCCATGTAAACTTGAGCTACCGCGTGGTACACAAAAACAGTAACACAGTAACAATGTGCACAGTAACAGCCACGGCTGCTGTACCTGCCTTGCAGACAGCTGTGCAGCAGAAACTCATTGATACATGATGTATACATCAAAATTGCTGTGGTCTGTCAGTGTAGTCAGTGCCATGCTTGTGTACGGACTGTGAAGGATGCCAGGCTCATGTGTGATCAAATCAGACATTTGCTTCATTGTGTTGATCTTGCCATTTGATGAGTTTATTTCAATGTATATCTCACAATTCACGTCATGACTATTGTTTTCTAGATCTGCAGGGGAGGGCTTACTGGAGGGTGGTGAAGTTGGCATCATCTGGGAGGATGAGGTTGCCGGCATACACATCCCCTGTCCCCCCAAACAGCTGGAAGGTGATTTCACTGACAACCCCAAAGACTGTGCCGGCTCCTCGTAGTCCTGCCAGCAGCTCAGGGTTCACACTGCTTGAAATCTCAATCTGCAGCCAGGCACACTAACAACGGATTGTTTTTACTTATTGTTGTTACCATTATGGTCACTGCTGCTGCTGCTGCTGCTGCTGCTGCTGCTGCTGTCATCATGATTATCATGATCATTCTTGATGTTATTGTGCTATTACTACAATACTGTTATTTTTCTGATTATGTTGATACTGTAGACATGTTGTT
>JAABUK010013573.1_pt1 | contig 10139 bp, 11 predicted proteins | sample 5559141 | NCBI WGS metagenome assembly JAABUK01 (sample SAMN10711869, study PRJNA513367) | rock metagenome | isolation source: Antarctica rocks | place: Antarctica: Victoria Land, Pudding Butte nord | collected 2016-01-03 | reverse complement strand
ATGTGCTATATACCGTTAGTCCTCGCCATTCGGACACCTTCTTTGATACCCAATGTATGGATTATCGAGGAGTGGGATGCGAAGACGAGGGCATAGCACTTACGTATCATCTCCACACATCGCTTGCAATTCGCTCGGCTGATAGGGAGCGATTTTCTGTGCAGGAGAGCACTTTTTGTTGAAGATGTTGTCGAGGGCGATGCCGATGGAGATGGCGTCGCCGACATGGGTGGTGAGGTCTGGGCCGGCGACACCGAGCGAGACGGCGGCGTCGTAGATGGTGTGGATGAAGTAGTGCATGGACGGTGCGGGGAGGTCCATGAATCTGTGAACCTGTTTCACTTGATGAGTACGTGGAGGGATTTCTGGGAAAGCAGAGAGAGGATGTACCTGTGCCTGCGAAGACGAGCCCGTATATTTTGGAAATTCGGGCGATGAGCAGCCGAGTATGATGCCAAAATACTCATACAAATGGGTCATTAGTCTATACTGGTTGGAATTGGTATCCCATGCTGGCACATTACTCAACAGCGCCGGCGTACTCCCTCCGTCCAAGAAATTAACCGCTGTTGCTTTCCCACCCCGGTTGTTGGACTTGTACGTTCCGTTGAAATATGGTACCAGATTTATCGGCGTGACTGTGAAGCATGGATCTCTATACACAGCATTCGGGTCCAGGATACCGCTGGATTGATAGCTGCCGTTGGGGTTTGCGGGCCAGAGATCTGGAAGGGGGACGTAGTCTCCTGTGAAGGCCAGGTTGACCAGTTTGGTGATCCAGGCGTATTGGCTGCTGTTGGCGGGGGTGTACTTTTCGCAGATGGTGGCGTTGGTGGGGCTTAGGGTGTGTGGGATCAGGGAGTAGAGGGGGAGGGTGGCGACTTGGACGGGGAGGAGGTTGCATTGGTCTTGGGCGGCGACGAGGGCAAGGTGGAGGACGAGGAGGAGAGAGACGAGTAGGGTCATTTTGGTGGCAGGAGATTGAGGTTCCTGATTTGCTAGGAAGGGTTTGTTGACTGCAGAAGGGCAGATGGAGAGATGGGATTGTAAAGGCGGTGGATGAGTTGATGCATAATCTCAAAGGCGAAGCAATGACCATTGAAGACGAGAACGGCGCCCTACACACCTTTGCCAGACTTCAAATGACCTGAAGACGATGTCTCCAACGTAGACGATAAGCCCATGGCAGCAAAGAGACCGACACCGTCCATTACGGATAGTAATTTTCATGCTCTTCGTCTGTCGTCAGTATCCTCACCTGATGGGCCGTCAAGGTCCAGGCCAGATCAACAAGCAACTTCTTAGAGGATCTGATCTGCCCACGTTGCTTCGGAGATCGAGTATCCGCATCGCATTGCAGAAGACGCGATGCCGGTCAACGAAGCATGTGAGTCAGTATATCTCCGAGGTGCAGCAGTAGCGTGCATCGTCGTATCGGTCGACGAGACCACATGCGAGCGTTGAGAGGATGTGCATCCGGTCGAGCGATTGCGGATACTGAATATCCCGTGGGATCCATGAGGAGCGAGGAGGATGGGCGGTCAACGGGACATTGGGCGAAAGCATGCGGCCTTGTCCCTCGTCTCGACAGCCACGTCTTGGATTCCCGGACACGGGCGGAAACATTGAAGAGCGTGGGGGTCTACGGATAGCCGTGTGAGTGGGTGTGACTGTGTGGATGAGAAAGAGGAAGCGGATGAGGAAGAGGGTGTAGTGGGACAAGGCAAGGGAGAAGGGCGGCGTGAGGCTTGATCGGGAAGGCTGTGCCGCCAAGACTTGTAGGGCTGGCATGGATAGTGCCGGATGTTCACTTCACTCCTCTTCAGGCCGTGTCAGATGTACAACATACATATCACTGAAGAGCCAATAAATCGAATCAATCGTTATTATGGATTATCATTGCTAACAAGCCATGAGCCTCAATCCCACGTCAGCCACCATCAGTCAATCGACTATACGAAGATATCACACCGGATTACCAAATGCTAAACATCTGTAGGCGGGTAAGGGTAGGAGCTGAATGGAAAATTCTTCTAGAGCACAATCGCGTATAAACACAGACACACTACAAACCAGCATCGATCTGATCAACCATGGCACCGCCCGAGTAAGCAGCCCAATTCCGGCAATTCTCGAAACTGGTAGACGGAATTGGAAGATTTTTGATGTCGTCGGGGCGTTCCAGGAAGTTGGCGTTGAGTCCTCCGGATATGTGCCACGCGATGTGACAGTGCATCGGCCATACGCCAGGGTTGTCCGACGCCCACTGAATAACCAGGTATCCGCCTGCCGGCAGGATATGGGTGTCACGCCGCTGAGGGTTGCTCGGGTTGACGATGCTACCGTCCCAGGTGCCGGAGCCTGCCGCGAGTGCTTGCCTACGAGTGACCTGTCAGAGGACATCGCCTGAATGTGGAAAGAGGCGACTACTCACATCTCATGTCCGTGAAGATGCCAAGGGTGGCTGGTGGGAGTGTGATTGTTCAACACGACCCTGATAGTGGTGTTGGACCCTGTGTTGTACACGTTCCATTCAGGGTCCATTGGATACGAAGTGTTTCCAGTACTGGCCAAGAGCAAGATTGGGTTGTTGAAGTTGCCACGGAATCCAGAATCGTTGATAGTCCAGATGAGGTGCCCAGTGGAATTGATGGTGAAATTGACATTGAGATCGATCGTGGTGGTAGGATCGCCTGCAATGATTGGGTACTCGGGAATACTGATCCCAAGATCATCATTGTCGCAGGGTGGGCTTGTGTCGACGTGAGCCACTGAATTGTTGCCCGGTGAGGCCGTGGTGTTGGCATTTTCGTAATAGATGGTGGCAAGAGCCAGAGGCTGATTACTGGGCTCCGTGCAATCGCCGCTACTAAGCATGGACCGCATCCAAACGGCATCGGTGGATTTGCCGGTAGCCTCGACGACTACGTCGCTACGTTGACCAACCTGCATAAAAGTCAGTGTGTAAGCATGGAGTATCGATGAGGGAACATACCGCGAGTGTGACAACATTAGTGGTGTAAGGCTTAACGGGGATGAAATCATTGGCGAAGATGGTCATATTGTGATTATCAATGCTGAATTTTTGGATGCCTGCCACGCCAGTGTTGATCAAGCGTAGCCTGTGCTTCTTTCCACTGACAAATTTAAATTTCGACAATCCTGCGTTATTGACACAAGCACCTGAGGTACTGCTTGATGTGCCGTTTGAATTGCTACTCGATGCGCTGTTTGACGTGCTGTTACTACACTGGAAATTCATTTTGCCATTGATGAGATTGTTGTCGGATGCGGGCCGGATCTTGGTGAGATCGTTACCCATCACGTCCGTCAAAATATCGAACTCCTCCCTATGATAGTAATCATTGAGGGTTACAGGACCCAAGTCAATGTCATACTCGGCATTGCTTGGTCCATGAATGATCATGGGTCCCCAAGTGCCGTCGACATATTGACTTGAATAATGCGAGTGATACCAAGTAGTTCCGTAAGGAGTTGCTTTGAAGCTGTAAGTGTAGCTTGAGGCGGGAGGGATGGGACACATGGAGACGGAAGGTGTTCCGTCCATCCACTCTGACTGCTGTTGAAGGAATCCATGCCAATGGAGACTCGTGCCTTCTTCAGGATTGGTGATTTCGTTGTTGACGGTTACTTGTATTGTGTCTCCCCAATTTGCTTCAATGGGCGGCTACAGAACCCTTCGTCAGTAACGGCAGATGAGACTTCGGCGGCGAACTCACGCCTGGGTATTGCCCATTCACTAGCAAAAGGCTCTTCGAGTATCCATCAGGTGCCATTACCCCTCGAGCAATTGTGAAATCATAGGATCGAACCACACCAGTATCAGGTGCTTGTTTGTATGGGTCCGAATTCGAGGTACTTTTCGTTCCCCATGGGTAGCCGTTCACGATTGGCTAATACATTCAGCCAAATGCACCTGGATCGGCAAAAAGACCATACATTGTTTGTCATAAAATGCGGCCATTTGGGAGCTTGCAATGTACCCCATTGGGAGTTACCTGATTGGTACCGTCAGTAAGACTCTTCGCGGCGCGAGCCCTGAACGAAAGTTTCGGGTCTGCGAAGAAAAGGAGACGTGCCGTTTGTCCATGTCTGAGGAAGAGTTGCAACAAGGGCGGTAGTGCCAGACAACAACGTTGAAATGACGGTCATCTTCGTCTAAAGAAAATGCACGTGGAAACAGACGGAGAGACAATATCGAAGAGGACGTAGGCAGATATTTGTAGGACGCGACTGTTGACGAAAGACACACGTGTAGTGCTCATTGACCTGGAACTAGATCACAAGGAGTAACGACCGAACGTGCTAGCATGGACGATTTGTGTTGATCGTGCCTTTGTTGGCCAGTTGCTCCTTGGCTAAACCACATATCCGGCCGTTCGAGGACTGTGAATGCAAGGAAGCGGCCAAAACAAGGTATCCAAAGCCCATTCACAGGCCCGGGAAGGCCTAGCTCGTAGCCACAAATTGCAGAAAGGTCATGATATCCTGAGGGACCATGAGATCAGTACATTGCTGGGTTCTTCGGTCGAGATTACGGCGTCATCAGCAGGACCATTCGAGACAATGAGTGGTGTAGACCACACTGTCGAGCCAGGAATCATTAATCTTGGAGACTTTCGAGATGACCGAAAGCTGCATGAGCGAAGTCTGGGCGAGACTTGTCGGTGTTGGGATTAGCGCATCTTGATCATTCATCCAACAATGATTGATCTTGCCACACACAACAGGACACACCGACCATGTGTCAGTCACGTTGGTTGTAGAGGCTCCCTTCGAGTTACACTGCCATGCAGCAGGAGCACTCGCGTGCATGGCGAATCTCTGAAGAAGGCAGGGTATCTGCTTCGGGTAACTTCACTTTATTGAATTAAGTAGAACAATGATGTATACACGAGGGCCTCGGTGAGCAGGACACAAGAGGATCAGCCCCTCTACCTCATAATTGTAGCAGCCAATATCATTGTCCGACTGATTGTATTTGTTGTCGCCCTGCCGTTCTTACGCCGTCTCCACCATCTCCAGCAGTGGCAGGCAGAAGCCAGATGAATCAATCCCTACCAGCGAAACCACCGCACGTGTGTTGCAGAATAATTCGGACACTTGGTGGGTGATCAATTGTTCTCTTCGACGCCAGCATTGCCAGAGCCAAACAAATCTGTGGAGATCCGCAACACGACCAAGTTGTGTCTATTTGCAACATCTTGCGGCCTCGAGACTTCTCCGCTCCCTGTAGGGCTCATGCTTATCAGAAAGGCCTACTGTTACGACGTCTGCGGAAGCTTGAGGCCGCTTTGGAAGCAGACCTGATAGCTGTCACGACCCACTGATTTTGAATGCAATGTGTCCAAAAAGCTGAGAGTGGACGCTTGCTGAGGCCTATATTGGTGCCTCTTTGCTAGAGTGTAGGTCTGTTTATAGACGAAGTTTCTCCGATTCCCATGAAGTCATGGCCTATTGTTCTCAGTGACCGAAGCCATCTCACCCTTTCAGACCGTATGCCATTCGGGCCAGTACTCGGAGAGCTGTTTGAAGCGCTCTGAGAGGCTGGAGAAAAGCGAGCCGTAATTTGATGTTTGTGGGATTCTCGCTCTTTCTCTCCCAGTCTTATGGGAACCTGATCCGCTTTCGCGAGGCATCCTTCCCCCTTTTTCTTGCTGGGCGGTCTCCGACTCGGCAATATCCTGACCGCACCTGGTCACACAAACTCCAATAAGCCAGTTCATGGATGCACCATTAGTGGGCGATGCCACGATCGGGAGTGTCGAAGTGCAGAGGATCGCGTTGTGGGCCGAGGTGGGAGGGCTAATTGAGGTCTCGAGAGGGAGCAGAGGTTGATTTGAGCCGCGGTAGGATCTGCGAATCTCTTGCAAGACACCTCTCGGTTGTGCTACTCGGAGGTCAGTACGTTTGAAGAACCCCTGTAATCCATCTATGCATCAGCTGAATATCTGTCAACTCCCGCCTCAGCATCTCCTCGAGTCTGAACCATGGCAATGCGATATGGGATCAGTGCCATTGATTAGGGGCGACAAGAAGGCTTTCGCAGACGCTGCCGCATGCATGGCCACCTTTTTCCATTCGCAAAGCTTTGTCCAGCAAGGAACGCTGGAGCTTGCTCATGGTCGCTAGATCGTTGCCCGTCTCGCGGACGGATCAATCGAAACTTGCCACCACTAGTCCATGTACCAGCCCTCCGAGACAGCCAAGATGCTCTGCCCGAGCCCGAGCGTTGCGAAATCACATCCTGAAAGATGCAGGTGATGGTGATGAGAATGGATGGAACTATACACACTGTGGCTGTCCAAAGGGGGCAAAGTCGAGATGCCGAGACGAGATCACGTTGCACTAGTTCTAGATAGGACTAGTTCTCCCGTGTGTGAGGTACCCTTGTCCACGACTTCAGATAGACACGATCTTTTGATTGAACTACATCTACTGGATTACTTTGAGGCTCTGATTTCAGCATCTGAGCTTGAGTAGCACCTACAATGCAATACCCGTCAGTGACATTGGCCCTTTCCCCTCAGTCCTGGACTATGGGTAAGACAAGATATGCCGTATGTTCGCCGGTCTAAGATAATTCTAATTATGTTCGATTTCTATTGGCGCTGGTTCAATGGTGGAGGTCTTGTCTTTTTCTCCGTATAGAACTCTTTTGCTCGCATCTCAAATCTCGATGTTCTTGCACCCAGTGGGCTCCGCAGTGTGCTTTGACACGCTGCTCGCATGTCGCCTACTCGCTTGAAATAAATCTTCACTTATGGGAAGCGGTAATAGGACGGATGTCCCCCATCATCTCTTGGTCATGGTTGTGAATGTGTAAGTTGTCACTGTGTCTCGTGTCTCGAGTAATCTGGGCCCGCGCGTACTTCACTATGTGGTCGTCTTTGCAGCATATTGCGTGTGTCCTTTTTCTCACCACAAGTCCAACTATAGCTATTCCTTCATCACTCACGATACCACGTGATACGCAAACGTCCAAGAACATCCAACTCGCGACCCAGAACACGACCTTGGGTCAAATTGTGCCCACCGCTTTCACAGTGGTCCCTGGCATACTTACGGGACCTGATCTACCTGAAACTTCATGCCTCCTGCAGACTCTTGTAGGCCTTGGATCAATGGCGCTAGAAGATTTCAATGGTCGACAGCCAGCCACCTCGTTCGTGCACCCATTACTTGACATAGAACTGGATGGACGAAGACCGGGAGCCGGTCTAGATCGCAAATTCGCTGTCTGGGGATTCTACGGCGTGATGGCATACATGCTTCGAGAAGATGACTTTCATTCTAGGCTGTTCACGCTGAGATGGCAAGCTGCCATTGTTGGTAGGATTCGATTCACGAGCAGAACTGTTTCGCATCTCAGCGGAGGCAACAGTACGATGAATGAAATCGAAACCTCAGCACCGGGGACAAACATGTTGAGCCTTTCCAACGCCACAACAGCCTCAAAGTATACCACACTTGGCACAAGATTCATCGACGGTAATCTCGAGTACAGGATCAACCTCCTCGGCCCGGCAATTGCAGAATCAGACGTATACATGACCATTTCTACTGCTTTGGTCCAAGCAGCGCCAATTCCCGCAGCCGAGATGATACAGGTGTTCGACGTGGACGCCAGAGCCTTCAACTCGCATCTGCTTATCAGAGATTCAAACAACCCGCTACGCAGCTCGTTTCCGTTCTTACGGCAACGGGTCATGATCAAGGTCCTGATTCAGATCCCTGCGCTCATGTTGGTTGAGGACAACCATTGGAGCGAGGCAGAGGTTGATATCAAGGTTGACAACATCATGGTTGCAACAGGGTCTCTGCGTCGAGTCGAACAGTCGTCCGACTCTGGCTCGCCCAGTTTCGTGGGTTCGACTTCCTAGGTACGCAGCTTCATGGCATGATTATGGCGCCTGGTCGCCGAGAGATTTCCTGTAGGCAAGCCACAAGAGTAAGTCGCAACGCTGGCTTACAGTTTCACGTTACATAGAGAGGATTCCAACGATGTTTGCTGTTATGAGTATAGTCCGAGAGCCTGTGTGCCTGACTACGAAAGGTATAGACCGGCGTTGTCACGCTACCGATCGCCTTCTCAGGTTGAGTGCCCGAGGACTATGGCTTTGGGAATGTTGATGGTCGCATAGGATTATACGGCGAGTCGTTTAATCGGTTACCCAAGGCTGTGTCCGCAAATTATGAGACGGGTGGGTATTCTGGGCATTTTCCCCGTTTGTTCGACAGAAATCTAAGGCACGAAACCATAATTGACATTCCAGGCACCGGTTCAGCCGATGTCCGGACGATTGAGGCAGCTTTTCCTTATACATATCCTTTCCCAGATCTGCTTTGGAAGAGTTTTGATCAGCTGAATATATTGGCGGTGTTGACGAATATCACTTCGCAGACTAACTTACTCCTGTCTGAATCTTTTCCACGTTAATTCACGGTGAGAGATCGAGGAGGTACACATTTCGACCATTGACCGGCAAGGTATCTCGCAGCTCAGCCAATTACAAGCTACCTTCCCAAGTATTGAAGCCTTGAACCTCGCTCGAAACTTTGACTGTTCTCCTCTTCCGTGGACGCGATTATGCGATCTGCTCTCAAAATCCAGATTCCCATCAGCGAAAACGATCCGCAAGAACAGCTCTGCATATCCTTATGCTTCTCGTGAAAGCCGAGCTTCAACTCTGTCTAGGGCCTCACCACTTGGTGCACGGCTATTGTATGTATCACAAAATTTGAAAATATTCCATGCTACCCTATATCGGCATCCAGAACCCTCGAGCGACTGCTCGGCTAAACGATTAGTGTCTATGGTTATCTCTAGTCTCTCAGGCGTCCGAGTGAAAGCTAGAGTTACGAAGGGAATTATCCCTAATTAGCCATGTATCAGTTTTCTCGTCTTTATAGGTCGCTTACGCTCACATCAGTTACGCTTGGTGTTCTCGATTGTGCCTTTAAACGTCTTGTATCCCTCCCTTCATCTCATGCATCATCCCATGCAGTTCTTCGGCTGCATCAATGCACCCGCCAACACTTGATAGCCAATGGCCTCTCCCTGTCAAATCCCCCATCCCTTCGAAGGGTTGCACGTACCATCATGAAGTTGGATGAATTCATCTATCCTTACCCCCGACAATATCATCACGCTGTATCTTACGCAGCCATAGCCCAAGCCTACTGTCAGCCCCATGATAATTTTAATAATCCCATAGTTACGTAGTTGTTGATGATGATGATATCGAACAAAGTCATTGAATCTGATGTGTCTGCATCGCACATGGTTGATCGTCATACCTAGGGTGTTGCTACAGCGCAGAGCAAGACAGATGAGGCCATGGCATCCCTAAATACAGGGTTTCGACGCCAAGACAGTAGGCCCCCGGCAGAGAAACCCCCCTGCAAGCCCCGGGAGGGCCCACAAAGATCTGCGCCTGACAGCTGACCTTCCCCACTCTCTCATTCACCCAACACCCTTCGCACAACCAACAGAAACAAGCCCCATACCACCCCACCACCCCTCCCCTCTCTCCTCCCAAAACACCGAAAATGTCAGACCAAAAAGAAGAACTCCACGTCCAAAGCGGCGACGCGCAAGAAGGAGAAGCTACCCCCGACGCACCCCCGGAGGCCAAAAAAGGTGGCATAGGTAAGTATCTATACCCCCTCCCCCCGATCCACCCTCCTTCGAGTACGTACGCAGACTAAGACCTCTCTCCTCAGGTTCCATGCTCAGCGCCCCAGGCGCCTACGGCGACGCCGCGGGCGAGAAGATACAGGGGACGCTTGGGAAGGTGGGGGGCCCTGTTGTATGTACTTTCCTCTCTCTCCTCTCTCTTCCCCTCTCTCATCTCTGTCTCCTATACTGCACCCTCCATCTCCCTAGAGCCTACACGAGGGACAAGAGACTGCAAACTGATGCCGAAATACAACAGGGCAAAGGCCTCTCCACAATCGCCTCCCCCGTCGGCGGTCTCGTCGAACCCCTCGTCGGAGGCTTGTTCAAGGCGCCGGAGAATTTCGCACATGCGACTGATGCGATCGATGATGTGGATCGGCATAATGAGGAGATGGAGAGGCCGATTGCGGGGGAGGAGCAGACGGGGGCGAATCCG
>JAABUK010013570.1_pt1 | contig 10142 bp, 13 predicted proteins | sample 5559141 | NCBI WGS metagenome assembly JAABUK01 (sample SAMN10711869, study PRJNA513367) | rock metagenome | isolation source: Antarctica rocks | place: Antarctica: Victoria Land, Pudding Butte nord | collected 2016-01-03 | reverse complement strand
CTTAGGCATGTGTACAGGCTAGTTACATCGTTGTTACGGTTTACTAATGTATACAACCCGCACCAAGCACCGGGTGCGCGCACCGCCGCACCGAGAATTGAAAATTGCCGCACCGGTGCAACTATGTGTGCAGCTAAGCCTCACACCACGTTGCATTCAAGAGTCGAGACTGAGGCATCTCCACAAACAGTGCCGCTTGTACCAAGTTTGAAATTTCAAATGTTCATTCCATTTGGGCGGGTTTGCTCAGACTTGACTTCTAGAGTCAGCAAAGCTGGCAGCACATCCAAAACTTGCCGCAGCCTATACTCATCTACTGAAAAGTCAGAAGAAGGCCCATATGTCAATGTAAGATACTGCAATCTTGGTTGATAGCCCAATTGCCGCGTGAAGTTGGGCCACCCAAGTTTGAGCGCTACAAGATGGGGCATTGGATGCAAACATGAGACAGTACGATCTGTCACATGCCACAGCTCAAAACATGTGATCCTGACTGGCCCAAGCGTCAGCGCCTTGAGCGCCTTGGGAGTGACTTCCATGTGCAGCGCAATGGACACTGAACTTGGTTTAGTCAAGCAACCAACTACCTCAGCACTTCTTCGGGACAGTAGCTTCACTGAGATGGACAAGGTAAGTAGGCTTGGCAGGTGTGAAAGAGCCCTATATGTTGCAGGGCTCCATGCATGAGCACATAGGCTGACATATCGAAGGTATCTGCAGCTGCCTAATGTCTTGGCGCAGCAATATAGAATGGGTTTGCTAAGCACATGAGTGTGTGTAAACCTCAGCCTCAACTCGAGCAAATGGCTGAGATGCTGCAGCTCAGTGAGCTGCAGAAACCTCCAGTTGGCTAGCTGAAGGCTTGTCAGGTTGGTAAGGTTGGCAACACTGCACAGACTCTGTAGTGTAGCTGCTCCAGTAGCTATTGGCACATCTGGGAACCAATAGATGCAGAGACGCCTGAGGCGACCAGCTGATACCAAAGGTAGCAGGTGATCTGGGCTAAACACCACCAAGTAGTACCCTGGTTGGTCTCGCATGGCATTGGGCACAAACACATCATCGGGCACAAACACATCATCAATCACTGGAGCCATGACAGCTACTCTGGCAGGCGAATGCCAATAGAAATACTTGCCTTGCGTGCAGATCGGCTTGAGCTGCATGAGTACATCAACTCCCCGCGTTTTCAACACAGCTTTGGCAACAGCAATGTTGCTGACAGCATCTTCCAGGTCAGACAGCAGGTAATCAGTATGATGCCGTGTTTGTTGGTAGTCCTTCAGGATTATCAGCACCTTACATTTAGGAAGTTCAGCACGCTGTATACAAGCAACAAACAATTGTCAGATCCAGAACGACCAGATACCACTGGCTTGTTATGGCAGCATTGGGAAAGATGCTTGTGCTGCAGAAGCGAGTATGGCATACCTGGGTCGTCAAATCTCTCAGAAGCCAAGCACAGCCTGCTGGGTCTGGTGGAGTTAAGTGAAAGAAGTATGTAAGTCCCGACCGAGAGATCTGCATCTGCTGCAGCTTTGACATATACCCTGGCAAAGTCTCCCACTCCGAAGCTGGCACTGCAGTCATTACGATCAGACTGCCGGTAGCTTTGGCAGCTGTTGCCCACCGACTGGAAACCAGGCGACAGACCCACAATTCCTCGGTAGGCAAGCGCTGAAATACGTTATTCAAGATGTCTTGTGGCAACTGGTACCATGCCTGCAAGCACGGGGTGTGTGTGCGTCAGCTTCTGGCGTGATCGTCTGAAGAACTTGCACGAGCAAAATGCTGGGCTTCAGATATCACCTCTGCACCCGCAGCACTATCTCCAGCCATGCCTTTGATGCCAGCGATCGTCTGCTTGCAAACGCAGGAGGAATTGATGCCATCACCAAGACATGAAGCTGACGGAAGCTCTGGCTGAAGCTGTTAAATTGTTGTCTCATGAGCAATGAGCAATTCTTCTGTCTGGAGTAAAGATCTGTCACAGATGATCTGTCACAGATGACTGTGTGTGACTCAACATTGGCCCCTGAGATGGGCTCAAAACTTCGGTGACAGCCAAGAATGATAGCTCTTCGGGATACAGAAACGCCTATTTTAATTCAGAAACGTCATCCCTGAATATGAGTGTTGACACAAAGTGCACCATCATGGTGCCACCATGGTTGAGCAGGTAAGCCTAGGCTTTACAATGTAAATATCAAGGTCCTGATATCAAGATCCTGACTATCAAGGAAAGTATATATGTGAACTAAATGCATCAGATAACTCAGTCTTTCAGAAACAGAATCCCTTGCATATGTATATGTGTCTTGGCAACTATGTCAGGCACGCTATACTGCTACGCCAGCAACAAAGTGAGTGCCTCAGTACCAGTCTGGCTTCTTGTTCTGCTAGTTGCCAAAGGCCCACTTGGCACGGTGACAGCTGAAGCAAATGGGGCACTGGACAATGATTGCTGGGTTGAGGTCCACTCAAGGACATTTACGGCCCCATTGTCCTGCATGCATACACAATCAAGGCGTCTGGTCTGCATAGGTACGTCACATGTCCACACAGGCTCTGCACTTGCTGATGATTGGCTATGACAGTGGGCAAGACTTGAAGCTGATGCCAGCAGGACTGTAGCTATGCCAGTAGTCCTACAGGACCACCAGCATTTGAATGAGCAAGATTTGGTGACAGTCTCTTCAATCAATACAAAGTAGCTTTGGTTTCTTCGATGCTGTCTGTGGCATCTGCAACAATGTGGGACCTACAAAAGCTGCACAATATAGTCACCTGTGGCAGTCTTGCCATCTGCTTGGCTAGAGCAATGGCTTTGGTGAGGCCCCCCAGCTCATCTACCAGCCCCAGCTGATAGGCATCTCTCCCAGTCCAAATGCGCCCTTTGGCCACCCTGGCAACCTCTTCAGCCCTCATGTTCCTCCCTGCTGCCACTTTGTCAATGAAGTCCTTGTAGAATCTACACATAAGCCAAAAGCTGACAAGGACAGTCAGCTGCAGAGATGCAGTTTCACAACATGCATACAGATTTGCATTTTGTTATGTCTGATTGAGCATGACAATCGGTTCGCTTCCGTGCCTCGTCCTTAGCATGGTGTGCCCAGATCTGACACGCACTCGCAGCTGCAATAGAGATGATCTTCGTTGTAACAAACACATATGAGTGGTGGTGCTGCTCCAGGTTGCGACCTCAGGAGGCTTCTGTTACAACTGCTGAAAAGTTTTTACTTTTCTTCACTTGCCTCAAAACAGTGCTGCTGTAAAGCACTGTGATGTGCACCCAGACATCAGCGTGAAACACAGATAGGATGATGATGGTGTATCAACCTGTCCAGGATGGAGTCTGCCCAGCGCTGTTGCTGTCTGGTGACGCCAGTGTACCAGGACTCCATAAGAGCATTCTTGCCTACTGACACAGTCTCCACATCAATACCAAACTGCTTCAAAGCTGGAGCCAAGTTGAGCTTGCCATCAATTACACCAATGCTGCCCGTGATTGTTCCTGGCTGCGCCACAATTCTGTCTGCCGCAGCTGCATGGTCATTACACATGTCATGTCAGCACATGGCTGTAAGCTTACTATGCTGGCGGACAGGACATTTTTAGTGACTTGGAACTCAGCTCACTGCTCAGTACTCAAATTGAGCCTGGCAGAGCCAAAATGGCTAATTCTGAGACACAGTGCATATGTGCTGTTTTCCTCCACAGTGGACGCAGCTTGTTACATTGGTAAGTATGTGCCACAATTGCGCATTCTGTCTGTTTTCCCGAATGATCACAGGTCTGAGAAGGACAGCTGTCTGTGCGAGACAGGGACACACAGCAATATGATCGCCCGTCTCTGTCCAATCAGCTTCTGTACTGTATTCATTGCTGGTATCACGTTTTCTTGGTTCGACTTTTGGTGGGGTGGGGGGGGGGGGGGTTGAAGCAAACCATTTTTGGTCATGTGATCATTTTTGGGTGTCGCAAAATCAGACCGGCAGGTCAGACCGACAACTCTGTACCGCAAAAGAATAGTCAGCAATGTGGATTGAGGCCTCACCTGCAATCTCATAGCCTGCACTGGCCGCCATATTCCCCATGCTGGCAATCACCGGCTTGCCTGACGCCTTCACTTGCATCACCTCATCCCAGATTTCATGACTGGCTAAGGCTAATCCCCCTGCAACAGAAGGTCATCATCAATCAAGATGCAGGCGCATGGCAAGAGTCCTTCAGAGAGCCACACACTGCATGACATTCTGCCTTTCTTTGACAAAGGCGGACCCGTGTACATCTGCAAAAGCATGCTCACAGCGGGCAATCAATGTTGCTGAGATGCTGGAAGGACAGTGTGACGCCAACCTGGAGTGTCAATTCTGAGCACCACGGCCTGCACGTGTTCTGCTTCTGCTGCTGAGCGCAGGTCCTCACATATCTGATGACTGTCAATCTTGCCTGGAACACTTGCGCTGCTTCCAGAGGCAATCTCCCCTGCACCACGCACAGACCTTACTCCCTCACTGTCACCTTCACAATCAGTATGCACAGCTCTGCAAATTCACTAAAGGTGCTCAGTGCTGTAAGCAGTGTGCTGTTTTGTACATGCATGCAGATGGACTTGCACAGAAGCTGTCATGGCCTGCTTCACAATCTTGAAGAGTGCTGCAAGTAGACCCACACCAGCTGTGTAGCAGAGTGCGCTACTGTCGCCGCTTGGCAAGATCTTCAAGCTTATCAGCATTGCTGCAAGCCCAGTCAACAAGTTCTGCACCTGCTGTTCATGTGCATCGCCATCCAGAAGACAAACAGTGCATGTGCAAATGACAAGCTTGCATGTAAAAAGCTTGACAGTTGCCCCTCACCTGTAATGCGAATGAGCGCAACACCAGGTTTGCTTGCTGTGTCTTTGGGCTGGCGTGTCTTCTGAACGTCCATCGCGATCATGTAGGCATGGAAGGGCAAGTAGATGCAGGCTTCAGTTGATGAGGTATCATCATTGACAGTGGTCACATCTATCATGCCTTTTTGGAATCTCTCAACTACAGCAAGCATGATATCGCTAGCTGGTAAGACGAGATGTGACGCAGTCGACTGCTCACTGGTCTGCCTGCCAGCCACATCACTGGTCTGCCTGCCAGCCACATCATCTTGATAGGACACACCAGGTGAGGTTTGCTGGGCAGCAGCAGCAGCTTGGCCACAGGTGTGATGAGTGATGTTGCGAACAGCGTCGATTTTGGGCTTCACACTATCAATGAGCCCCATGGAAGCGGCAGCCTCTACAGTCTGAGGGAATGAGTTGAACACATCCAAAACCTGCATCCAATCAGAAATAACCTGATGCAAGTGCGAGTAGCTGCCTGCCACCTTGGTATGTATAGGCGTAAGGCGCCTTAGGAAAGGGGGAAAAGGTGTACAGCAGAAGTTCTGGTGCATTGTTGACTCCCTTTGTTCTCACCGCTCTGAAACCTGCCACAGCACACAGCTGCTGTATCATGCATGTCTCTGCACACAAAAGCTGCAGCTGTAACCTCAAAAACGCACAGGTGTGGATGTGAGGCAGGCACAGGCACAGGCAGCAATACCTGCTTGTTGCTCAAACCTCGAGCTACAGCCACATCACCAGAAATTTGGTTCATGCAGCTGTTCAGCCAGGCTTGGGAGGCCTCCCTGTGAGCCTTGCTGTACCCCTTGTGGGTGACAAAGTTGTACACATTCTTGTACTCCCCTCGCAATGATGGGAGTGGCTTCACTTGCAGCTTGTCAAGCAGTCCTCGGAAGAAGAATGTCTGCTCAGCCAGGCCTATAGCCATCATTCCTTTCATACATACTGGCAAGTCAACAACCTTTTACACCTGCCACAGTTGGAACATATGGTTCACTGCACGAGACATGCCTTGCATGTGTAAACAACTTCTTAAGCTGGCGAGAGCATAAACAGATTGGCAATGACAATCGTGCATGAACAGTACTGCAATAACACTTCACAGACTTGTAACAACACAAACAAAGCAGGTGTGCATACCTAGAAGGCACAAAAAGCCACCTGGCTGCGCATTGATCTGGTCAAAGGCAGTTGCCAGGTAGTATTCTAATGTAGTGCCGTTAGGCATTCCTTCAAACGAGTCCACATATGCAACAGTTGGCACCTTGTCTTGCTTCAACCGCCTGCAAAGCATCTGAAGCTCACTTGCGAGTTTTGCAGGCGTCATGCTGAAGGCATTTGGTCTGCGTAGATGTCATCAACATCATTTGCTTGTACAGTACACTGAGTAGCGCTGCCTCCTGTGTATAAACATCCTGTAGGGATGGCAGTTGGTTGCAAGGGACCATGCTCTGACCCACTATGCTTGAACAACCATTGCGTGGCAAAGGCACGCGGCAAAGGCGCGTGGCAGGTCACCTGAAATGCAAAACAGCATCCTGCAGCTCTTGGACCTATGCAAGTCTGTCGGGGTTTCGCCCTCCCCAATGATGGCTACCAGTCCTTGCACACGCTCATCTTCACCAGCAAGGTGCAATGCATCAACCACCTGCAAGGAAGAACCTGAGACTGAGCCCACTCACAAACTGTGGAGCATGAGAGCATGGTGCAGCGTTTGAGCTTGTGCATTGTGAAGTTGTGTGGTCATTATGCGCATGGTTACACAAGGAGCCTCGCGATTTGTGATGGAGGAGGGACCTGTGATAGCTGAGCCCAGCTCTTGTGAGGTGCAAGCGATCCCCTCAGCAACAAGGCCTGCAAGCATCAAGCAGATGAGCACCAAGACTTGCAAGATCAGGTAAAGACATCCCTGCCTAGCAGATTCAGGCACACTTCTTGCACAGCGATAGGAGGCTTTGCAAGGTCTTCAGCGAATCTGCAGGCATCTAAGTCTAGCACGAGAACGAGCGGGCGCAGAGAGGCAGCTGAGGGAGGGGGACTGGCATGAGTTGCCTGGTCGGAGTCAGGTGCTCCAGCGCCCTGCAGCCACGGGAAAGATACATTTAGTGCTGGCTTTGACCTACTTGTCACATGCCCACATGGTCCTGCGCGGAGCATTGTGAGATGCACAGCACTACAACCCTGGAACAATTGTCAAGACTTTTGGTTTATCAGCTTCAGTGAGCAAAACCTCAGCTTAGGAGGTCTGTGAGTGTGGCATACCAGGGTTGTGTTTGCTGATTGCTGAGCATACCAAAAGCATCCTGCAGCGGCTACACCGGCAGCAACAGCCAATCTATGTCTTTTGAAGGCACCGTAAGCCTGTTCGGTCCTCGGGCGGTCCGGCGACGAAACAGCGCTGCTAGTCAACAGTCGACTGAGTGCAGGTGAGACTTCTCTCAGCTTAGAACGAAACATGTCACAGACTGTTGCACAAGATTTGAAAAGAAATAATGCTAATGCTACCGCCGCACAGATGCGGGTGGTGGAGACCGGGGTGGACTCGTTCAACAAGCTTCTTCGTGGCTGATCGCCAACTCCACAAGACAAGAAACGATGCCTGTGGCAGCATCAACCTGCAAAGTTCCGCGATGCCACCTTCAGTTCACACTGTTATTGTGGGGTGCGGCAAGCGGTCACTACAGAAGGCTGTCTCCTTTGTGACGGTTGGCCTTCCCGTACGCTGTTGAGCGTTACAGTTTTGCGTTACATTTACCTGGACGACACCAAGATGCATGTGTTTCGGTGCGTCGTGCAGCCTGACACACCCTTGCATGTCTGCATACTATATCTGACACAACAACCTTTGATCCAAGCGTTTCACTGGGCTGTGCAAACCAGTGCATCCTGGAAGACATGTATCTGAGATCCAGCTTATCAATGGAATGAAGTGGACACAGGCAGAGCAGGATTACTATTGTCTCACAATCATTAAGTAAGCGTGCTTGTTCATCTAATGCAGCGCCTCCCATCAATTGTGGCCTCCATAGGCAAGCACATAGTCAACCCCAGCGACTGCATTAGCTGTTTGTATGCATGTCATGCATTCTATACATCATTGATGCATAGAATGCAGTGCGTGCATCAAGGATATGAGGGCTCATATTTGTGATGCACTTCGCGGTGAGACACAAATTATGCACACTGTGCTTGAAGTCCCTTATGGAGCTTCTGTACCAGGCAAGACATACGCATTGGCGTTTGCTGATGAAAAGTTTATGGGAAAGGCAACTGCTGCTGCAGCAGCAAAAGGGATTGGCAGCCTGCTGGAAGGCCCTTCCAGGAGACCTGGATGCACACCCCCGTGTATACGTACTGCCCTTCAGGGGCAATCTGGCAGTGGGTCACCTGTTGTCTTGTCATGGCAAAGCACTCTGCATGGCAAGCTCAGCTGTTGCATTCTATTTCAAAAAGATGAGGTGTTGGATGAGGTGCTGGAATGATGTCGCGCACCAAAATGCTCATTGGACAGTCATGACAAGACATACTATGTCCTATCAAAAAAGCAAATGGGTCTTTTGGTTTTCTACAAAACCAAAGATACGTGAAGGCAACTCAATGTTCCCCCTTTTCATACTGTTTGCAACAGTCATAAACCAAGTTATCTCATACAGTGTCACAACATGTTGCATTCAAAACACGTCCTAGGGGCATTTCCAAAAACTGTGTTGGTTGCACCCAGACTGAATGCATTCCATTAGGCCTGACAGGCCTGCTCCTCCCACAATGATTGGTGTTGACTTCTAGATTGCGCAAAGCTGGGAGCCCATCCATAAAGAGCTGCAGTCTTTCTGTGTCTACTGAATCAGACAATGTAAAGGCTGGCTCAGACAGTGTCAACAAAGACACGCTTGGTTGGTAGCGCAGCCGCCCTGAGAAACTGGGACGCACCAACTGAAGTGCAACCAGGTGGGCCATTGTATGCAGACTTGCACAACTTTGATCTGACAGGTACCACAACTCAAGACAGAGTATTTTTGCTGGGCCTAGCGTCAGTGCTTTGAGTGCCTTGGGGCTGATCTCATAGTGCAGCGCCACAGACACAGACCCTGATACATTCAGATGACCCACAATCTTAGCGCTTGCTCTTGACAGATGTGCGACTGAAATGGACAGAGTAAACAGGCTTGAGAGGCAAGAAAGAGCCTTGTATGTTGCGTCGCTCCAAGCATAGGCAAACAGGCTAACGTGTTGTAGCTGGCTGCAGCTGCTCAAGGCCTTTGCGCATTTTACCCTCAAGCGACCGTACTCACGCTCAAAGCCCAGCCTCAACTCCCTGAGATGCCTCAAATGCTGCAGTTTAGTGAGATCTGCAACTCTACAGTGACCCAGCTGAAGGCTTGTCAAATTTGTAAAGCCTGCTATACTGCAAGCGTCGGTGAGCTGGTATCCAGGCATGCGTGGGTCATCAGGAAGGGAATTGATGCAGAGCCGCCCAAGTTGACCAGCTGATCGTAAAGCCAGTATGTGAGCTGGCTGGCAAAATGCAAACCCCTGCCGATGCACCATGGCATCTGGCACAAAGACATCTTGAATGATGGGAGCCATGACCGCCAGTCTGGCAGGCAAAGGCCAAATGCATCTGCCCCTCTCAAGTGGACTGAGCTGAGCAACCACCTCGACACCACGTTTATGCAACACAGCCATAGCAGCAGCAATATCACTGACAGCAGACTGTAAATCAAGTACTGCACCGTCAGCCTTTACGAAGTCCCTCATTTTCATCATCAGTCTACATTTGGGAAGGTCCATGCTCTGCGGCAAGCATCTGCTTGTCAAGCTCAAGCAGACCGAGGCTGAGGCAACAGGCTCAGGCGCAGCGTCACATCATAAGTTCAGAGTCACAAAGATACAGTGCAATCGAGCAGAGTCACCTGAGTTGATAGGACCGTCAGAAGCGACGCAAAAGCTCCTGGGTCGGGAGGAACTACGTCTATCCAGTATTTGAGTCCTAAATGAGATATGTGCAGTTTCTGCAGCTGCGATAGGTGCTCCGGCAGCTTCGCCCACTCCAGAGGTGGCACTGAAGTTGTGATGATCATCCTGCCTGTAGCTCTGGCAGCTGTCGCCCAGCGGCCACTCAGGGAACGGCATGTCCAGATTTCATCACACGACAGGCACTGCATAATGTTCTCCATGACACCTTGCGGCAGGTCCACCCATGCGCTGACCTGCAGCGGACCCAGTGAATAATCACGGTCATAGAAGCGACGGGCGTACA
>JAABUK010013569.1_pt1 | contig 10143 bp, 13 predicted proteins | sample 5559141 | NCBI WGS metagenome assembly JAABUK01 (sample SAMN10711869, study PRJNA513367) | rock metagenome | isolation source: Antarctica rocks | place: Antarctica: Victoria Land, Pudding Butte nord | collected 2016-01-03 | reverse complement strand
TGCAATCAGATGGCTTTGCTGCATGGCTGTTGCCTGCTCAGATGCTTTATGCAGCTGCAAGTGAAAAGCTCAGATGCCATCCGTGTTTGATAACAAAAATGCAGCAGAATCATGACAGCCATCTGACAGCCATCTGACTGTGAGCTTGGCGCAGGTTGCGATACTTGGTACGTTCAGCCACATTGTGATGAGCAGCTTGGTGTGGCACACGGAGTTCATCCCAGCTCTCTCCAACAAGCTTTGGATGCAGCTCGCTCAGCTGGCAAATGTGTGACAGCTGTGCTTGTGGTGTCACCAACCTATTTTGGGGTATGCTCGGACATCTCAGGTACTGCTTGCACTCTGATCACTTGTCTAGCTGTGTCACTTGCACTGTGTCATTTGTCCTCATACACGCTCCTGTGATGACGAGAACTTCCAGAGCACTCACAATCAGATGCTGTGTGCCTTGCTCCTCATGCATGAGCCCAGGCCTGCCATGTGCCAGGACTACATATATGGAACATCTATATAGTAGGATTTAGGGTTTCAAGCAGTTGGGCCGTTGTGTGCACTTGATGTCAAGGAATTTGCATAAACGTGGCACATGACATTGGCTGCTGATGCAAGGTCAGTCTTGAACTTGTGACAGCCTTGACGCTGTGCATGATGTATGTATGTGCATCTTCCGATCCCATCACCTGTATGTGGAATGTACCATACTTGCATGAGATAATTGCGCAAAACTGAATTCAAACTAGGGTGCGCAATCAGCTCAGCTAAATAACAGCACCATGCACAAACTAGGATGCGCAAAGTGATCAACTAATTACCCTAAGGCTGTGCAATACCAGTTCAAAAGCGACCATAACAGCTGTTCAAGGCCATTGACTTGGCGTTTCAATTGCAAAAATGTTCCTTGGCTCCTTGATGTCATGAGATCAGTATGAAATGCTGTTTTGTGCCTATACCAGAGGCCGAGAAGGAGAGAAATCCTTATTGAAGCAGCTACATGTGTATATACTGCTTCAAAATGGGGTTTCTCTCTTTCTCGGTCTCTGGTACAGGCACTAAATAGCGTTTGAATTCTGATTCCTGACATCAAGGAGCATACTATATATATACTACATACTACCCAAATGGCAGCAAAAAGGGGGCCGGGAGGGGTATGCTTTGCTGGTTGTACGTTGTATTCTGTTCTATGGCTCAAGCATAGCAGTCATGGTGATGTTCAACGCGCATAAGCCTTGCGCGATCAACATGTGCAATGCTGTTTTCAACTCGCTTCAGTGCTGCGCAAAACTGATATATTTGTTAGGGCCGGCGTAAAATGGGTGCACAAAGACCTTAATTAATTGGGTTATCGGGGGCACGCGATCATTTCGTGCAAGTGCGGTAATGCTGATGCACCCATCAAATACAATGCAATCCTCAGCCAGGAAGCTGCATAGCCAGAACAGAAAAGATGATGAAAAGACTACACCTTTCGGCATGAATTTGATGAGAAGCCAAGTATTATACCAGGCTGCCCAGGGAAGCTGCATAGCCACTCTTGCCTCCAGATGTCAGAATGTTCTGCAGATGTGCGACTGTGTGTTGCGCAGGCTTGGTTGAGGTGTGTCATAAATTTAGCATCCCTCTGATAGTGGATGAAGCACATGGCAGTCATTTTGCTTTTGACTCTGCCTTTCCACAGGTTGGGTCCTGTCACTTCAGTCAGGCAATTCATTCATGTGTGCATGGCAGCTCTCTACTATGGCTGCTGCAAGACTGGCTGGCGAAGCGCATTGCTGCTTGTCTGCAGTTTTGCTGCCTGAGTCTCTGTCCCTGTCTACCTCAAGCTGTATGCTTGCAGAGTGACTTTGCTACCTGTCTAGCAATGTAGCACATTTACAGGTAACATGTGTACATTGGTAACACGTGTTGCATGCATGCAGAGTGGCTTATCATGTGGGGCAGATTGTGTGGTACAGTCCAGCCACAAAACCCTATCCGCTCTGACGCAAGCTGCAATGCTGCACACAAAAGGGGACTACAGTGACACAGGCCGTGTCAGCCGAGCGTTGCAGCTGCTGCAGGTTTGAAATTGTTTGCTGCCTTGTGTATGCTCTATTGCACCATGCATCATGCATTGGGTCTTTGTGCTGTTTGTATGCTTTGAGTTGTGCAGTTTCCACCCCCCCTGTGGCAATGTTCTTGGCACGTTCTGGTCATGCAAGCCACGCTCATAATGTGGTCAGATACTGCACTGTCAAATTTGCTCCTGTATTGCTGGCCAAATGTTGATGCTTGCAGCTTCAGGCAGGTCTGCAGCTGACAAGCTGAGACACTGAACCCAAGACTGTTGTTGCAGTCTTCTAGCCCCAGCTATTTGTTCATGGCCTCCCTGGATGGGGCCAGGGCATATGCTCAGCAGCAGGGCATCTGGGAAGAGCCCCTCAGGGCTGGCCAGCTCAGTACAGCCAAGTTGCAGGAGCTTGATGGCCTGCAAGTTGTATCATCAGCTTATGTGGGTGAGTGATGCTATTGTCAATAGGTAGTTGATACTCACAACACCTTCACACTCAACTTTCACTGTTGCCAATTAGCTAAATTAGATTAACTGCCTTCCAGTCGACAGCTGTTTTTCATCTTTCATTCTTTGTGGAAATTGGCCGTCTCCTGTCCTGCTCTGTGTAAAATACCTAGTCTGTTTTCTAGGCTCTGCCAGACAGGTGACATGACAACTGGTAGCCTCATTGTAGGCGCTGCATTTTCAGGTCACAGACAAGACCCATGTCATTGTGCCATGCTGAGCTTGAAGCCATGGCTGTCAATGCTGTGCAGGCACAAGAGGAATCACTGCTGTGGACCCTCTGCGAATCACTGTTGGTGTGCAGAGCCTGGGCTTGACTGGAAACCAAGTGAGCGCAATTCTGGAGGATGAATATGGTGTTGTGGCAGAACTGGCAAATCAGCAGGTGAAAGGCAGACCCTAATGTAAGGTGTTAGGTCATGTGCTGCATAGTTGCCCCAGACTGTGAGTGCTGCCTCAAGAAGCTCATGGTTTCTAGCCTTGTGCAGGTGGTTGTGTTTGCGCTGGGGATTGGCACAACAATGAATCATGCAGAGAAGCTCATCACAGCCTTCCAGGACCTTCACCAAAAGTGTCGAGACGCAACTGCGTCGGCTCATCAGCTAGCATCTGAAAGACCACCTTCACTGTCACAAGGTGGCAGCTTACAGGCTGGTGATGATGATAGTATACAGCCATCAGTGGATGCTGGCAAAAGTATGCAGCTGATGTCACTGCGCGACGCATTCTTTGCAAAGTCTGTAAGGTAGAGTCCTTCAATGCACTAATTCATTGCTCATTTTGGCACATAATTTGCTGCATGCACAATCTTTGGTGTAGCAACAGATCATGCAGATGATATAGTTCACTGTATTTTGCGTGCCTTCTGGTGCAAGGAAATGACTGTCTTTGTTTCAATAGCCAGTGGCTGCTGCTGTATAATCTGCAGATCACCTGAGCAAGCCTGAAGCTGAATCAAATGTGCAGCACTGGGTAATCCATTGGCAAAGTGACATGACCATGCGCTTGCACTTTGCAGGGTTCCAGGTGCTGCAGCAGCAGGCAGAGTGAGCGCTGAGTTGCTGTGTCCGTATCCACCAGGAGTGCCAGTAGCCATACCAGGTGAAGTGCTGCAGAATGAGACCATACAGCTTCTGCTGAGGGTACTGGAGACAGGGGGGACAGTGACAGGCCCCAGTGACCCTACCCTTTCCACGTTTTTGGTTGTGGCTGACTGATTGCTGGTGACACTCTGTGTGCTGCTGTTGCTGTGAAGGCATCAGCTGAGATGCTCACTTGACACCTCTTCACATGTATGAAATGACTCTAGGTGTATTCTTTTGTTCCACCATCCTGTGGTACGGTATGGATGGTTCAGGACAGTGTCAGAAGGGTGCCGTCAAGTGAACTCCTTTAGTGTGCACTGAGACTGCTTGATGTGTCTGCGTGTTCTTGATCTCCTCAGCAGATGGCAACGCACATACATAGTCTTGGTCTGTGCTGTGCAGCAGCAGAACAATCAGCTGAGCAGTATGAACAGCCAGACGATCGTGGCCTCTGTGTCAGGCACATCCCTAGAGCACGTCAGCCGACATCTCCGTGCACGATGTGCTACAAGCCGCACATGTAAGTGGCAGGTGTTATGCGAATAAGGTTCCCGTTTCTAGAGTTTGTTGGAGAATCCACATACACGCATGCGCCAGCTGTCAAGGCATGATGCCAATTTTGGCTTGCTTGAAGTTGTATCCACTGCCCGTCTGCCCGTTGATCTCGAGGGGTTTCAAGTTAGCAGGTCATTGCTTGAAAAGTGGCAGCATACAAAGCAGACGGTGTTTGCCTGAGACTTTGTGCTTTGCTCAGCACAAGCGCTGAAGTGTCACGACAGCGTATGCACGGACCTTGAGTACTACGGTGATTTGGTGTACCGACCTTGGCACGCCAGGGCCGCGGCAGCTGCACGCTCGTTTTGGAGTGCTGGTGTCAGTTCCCAATGGTACCGTCCATGTCAAGCCTGTCCAAGGCCTCACTTTCCGCAAACTACTTGCATGCGTTTGACTCTCGTCTGGTTGTCTCGAACGATCTTTGAGTCCAAAAGCTCAGGGCCGCTCTCCTCAAGCGACTTGCATCAGCTGCAGGCTGCAGAGCCGCTGCCCGCCGCTGTTATCAAGCAAATTGCCAAGGAGCTGAAGGACTTGCAGGAGAAGCCTGAGGAAGGCATTAAGGTGTGTCTCCTCACCCCTCTTGCTGGTAGCTCTTGCTTTATTTCATAGTACTCACATGCTTTTCTGCTGCAGCTGTTTTTGAGTGATGACAACATAGCAGACGTACAAGCAGAGTACGAGGGACCAGGTGAAGCTTACAGTTGCAATTGCAAGCTTTGACTTTGTATCTTGTCATCTCTGCTTCAAATGCCATGCGTGGTCTTACATAGCAACATCTGCCTGTCAAAATGCGTCCCGAGGTTGCAAGTCCAACTGCTTATCTCCATACTGACAAGTTTGAAATGAAACCACAGCTGGGACCCCTTATGAGGATGGGACTTTCAGGATGAAGATGATTCTAGGGCCTGACTTTCCCAACACGCCCCCCAAAGGTACCATTAAGCAATTTTCACGCTTGAATTTGGTCTGATCTGTCACTCGGTCAGACAACACAACACAGGCGCTTATTTTGCAAGTCTGCATTATGCACTGCCCATATTGCCATGTCGTGCGTCAGGACTTTTCTCTACGACTTTCACTCTTGAGACACTTCTGTGGTGTTGCATCACTCTCATTGCTGCACATGCTGCAAGCTTGCTGGGTAGCAACTAAGACATGCTTATACCTGTGTGTGATCCAAAGCTACAATGCAGGTTACTTCTTGACCAAGATTTTCCACCCCAATGTATCTAAGACCGGAGAGATTTGTGTAAATGTCTTGAAGCGGGACTGGAAATCAGATCTGGGTTTGCGGCATGTGCTCGTCATCATCAGGTGCTTTTGGCATAGCAGTTACCTGTTCCTCAAATCTGACGTCACTGTACACCAAATCATCACTGAGAGGACTGTGAAGACTGCTTTTCAATGTTGACAAGCTCAGCGTTGGAGCATTCATGGCCTGTGTGTTTGTGAAGTGTCCTGTCACTGTGAGACACGACAACAGCATGCAGCAAACCAGCCTACAATCATTCAAAAGCTGTGCAATCTCAAGTCGCAGCAACACACTCATTTCTACTGCTGCTGCCTGCTTGTGTTTATACCATGGGATGGGACTGTGGTGCAGGTGCTTGCTTATAGAGCCATTCCCCGAGTCAGCGCTGAATGAGGAGGCCGGCAAGCTGCTGCTAGAGAACTATGAGGAGTATGCAAAGCATGCCAAGCTGATGACCAGCATACATGCACAGCCTCCTAAAAGGTCAACTCATACAAGACTCTTTGCATGGTCCCACTTCTGTCTGCTTGTCAGAGATCTCACAGTGGGGGGTTCAGCAGCTATCTACCATCTGCAAAGTGTTCTGGCTCATGTGGGTATGTCGGGCACTTGCATTTACGATGTTATGCTTCGTATAAAATTACGCACATAATTGTCTTTGTGCTGTGCTTTGCACATCATGAGCGCTGCTTGTCTATTGGTACAAGTGCCTGTTACGCTTGTCAGCTGATCATGACAGAGGAGCATAAGCGCTTCAACTGCTGTCTGACTTCTTGAATACTGACAATTCACCAATTCTTGCAGGTCGATGCCTTTGACAGCAGCTGGAGGAGCAAACGCAGTCAACAGCACAAATGGTGAGGCAGCCGTAGTTGATTCGAAGGAATCTGTAGTCAAGAAACCCAAAGCTCAAGACAAGCTGAAGACAGCAGCGGCTGTGGCGAAGAAGCGAGGGCTGAAACGGCTCTGAGATTTGTCAATGGTCACAATTCCAAAGTCCTAAACGTCTTTATCACAGGTTTGCAGATGTCAGTGCCTCATCTGCTGACCGTGCAGACAGGCTATTCTCTCCTGATGATGCCTTGCTTTGTTCTGCGTCCAATGAACCCTTCTGCTAACGAACGAACCAACGTGTTGCGCATGTTTTTGGTCAGAGTGTTTGTTTGTGTGCAGAGTGTGCTTTGCTTGTCTTGAAGCGTCAACAGTATTCATGCCAGTGTGATGCCACTGCAATAGTGTGTGGCACTGCATTGCCGTTTCCAACTGTGTATGGCATCTGGTGAACACGGTGCTGCTAGTTGATGTCAGCTAGATGGCAATAAACATTATAGGATTCTACAGCTGCATGCTAGCAAGCGCTATTTTGGTGCGCAGCCACCATTTTGCAAGACTAACTTCGAACTGCAGGTTCAAATCACCACTTACTACATTGATCAGTATCTGTAAAGATTCTGCACTGCACACTGATGCTGCGGGTAGCTTGCAAAACAATTTTCATGCCTGACATTGCTACTTTTGCAGTCCAAAATCGCAGGAAGCAGTGAGAGCATTCTGCAGCACACCTGCGCAACTGATCACACACTGCCCAAACGTTGCCATGGTAAATGCTCACAGCTGCATCAACAAGGTGGGTTTTGCATGCCAAGCTAGTGAAGGATGATTTCAATTTACAGATTGAAATTGCTCAGCAAGTCCAGCTGTTTATTCGTCTGCCAGAGGTTTTGTGTAAGGTTCAAGAGGCTTGCCCCTGAATCTACCTCCCTGGTCACCATCCTCATCAAAGTCACCCTGCATTCAAGCAGTAAACTGACTTACTAGCTGCAAGCATTTGGTCACTGCATAGTATTTTCACGGTAAAGCAAACATGAAAGTCAGAGGGTAACACTGACAAACACTGTACAAAGGTCAGAGCAAACAGGACTCCGTGAGAGCCAAAGGGCGTTTTACAAACTGTAAATGCACCAAAGCAGATGCCAGCGTATTGCCTTTGCAGTACAAACATAACTCTGATTTGAGTGTAACATTCAGTCTACACCTACATCATAGTTCAGGCAGTACATGATTATGCTCCAGACAACCAATTCTTATATGCAAATGTGGGTGTCAATTTAATCAAAATGACGCTCAGAACGCAAGGTCTTACCCAGTTGACATATGACTCCTTTGTCTTGGGGAAGTCTCTGGTTGTGCCTGAAATCTGGAAGCCAGCCTCATCACCACCAATGACCTCGTCTATTAACCCATAGTTCTTGGCTTCCAATGGGGACATGTATCTGTCACGATCTGTGTCCTCTTCTATCTGCAAGTAACATGTTGCAGATGACATGTTGCAAATGACATGTTGCAAATGACATGAATCTGTCACGATCTGTGTCCTCTTCGATCTGCAAGTAACATGTTGCAACTTGCAGTTGGCAGAAACTAACCGTGTGTTGCATTATTAAGCATTAGTGGGGATTTAGGATAGCTTGATAGCTTGCGCATGATGCATGGCACCTGATGTTGCGCAATGCGAGCTAGTTTGGTGCTGCTGCAGGGACCAACGTGCAATCAACATGTCCCTGATCTCCAGATACAAGCCTGGGCATATCAACAGCACAAGCTTGGAGAGCCAAACACGCGTGGAACATGATGCAAGTTAGTGCCACCTATGATAGCTGCTAGAAAAATGGACCAGCACAAAACAAACGTAAAAAAAAGGTGCTTTTGGGAGAGCTGCTTACTCGGTCAATAGCCTGGCCAGTGCATTCTGCCATGATGGCATTTAGGTTTCCCTTGTGGAACATGATCTCTTTAGCTTGGATCTCAATGTCGACAGCCTGTCCACTGGCCCCTCCAAGAGGCTGATGGATCATGATTCTGGCGTTGGGCATGCTGAATCGCTTGCCCTTTGTGCCTGCTGTCAGTAGGAAGGCTCCCATTGAAGCTGCCAGTCCAAAGCAGTATGTGGACACATCTGCTCGGCACATCTGCAGCAGTGAATTGTGTGAGGCAACATGGCCAGTGTGATGAGCAGATACGAGTATTACTGCACATTGCTAGGCAACATGATTTGTCAGCCATGACAATGCCATGCATAGATGGACATCTTGATGAGACAAGTGTCGCCAAGCAGTTCTGTCTTTGGGGTTCTCCTTTTCATGCCTCTGGCCAATCAGTCAAAACATTGCACTGTAAGTTTTTGAGACACCAAATGACGAAACAATGGCCCGCCCAGTGACCAATGACAACGGATGCTCAATCAAGCATAGTGCTGAATGATCACGACACTGCACTTTGCTACATTGCAGTGTTGCGGGCCCAAGCATTGTCGCGTGCAACAGGTGACCATAAGCTTGAATTTGTGTGCAAATATACCAACAGCATGGCCCAACTGCATCATGCAGAGACGCACAGCAGAGCAGACAAACCTGCATGGCATCATATATGCCCATTCCTGCTGTGACAGAGCCTCCAGGAGAATTGATAAACAACTTGATGTCCTGTGACAAGCATCAAAAGTGCGATGAATTCTTGTGGACACAAATAGACTGGGGGAGTAAGCAAGCCAGAAGGCATTTGCCTACCTTGGTAGGGTCAGTGGAGTCAAGCAGCAACAGCTGACTGATAATTGCATCTGCATTGAAGTCATTGACCTGCAGGCAGAGTGAACTAGGTCAGCACGCTGGACTCAAAACCTCAGTACTGGTGCGTTGCTGTCCTAGTGCGGACCTCTCCACCCAAAAACACAATGCGCTGCCGCAACAGCATGCCCATGGGATCTCCACCCATTTCTTGCGTCCTGTGAGCACGTACATAGGCGTTCAGCAAGTTCCTCGGGTGCACTGATCGTAAGCTGAGCTTGTGAACAGGTGCTCAGTGGCTGTACGCACCTCGGCGCCAAGACTGGCTGTGACGACGCCTGTACCAGGTTGTGTGCACCAGAGTGGGCGAATGCGCGTTGTCGACATGTTCCGGAGAGTTGTCTGGTGCTGCTCTTCTGCCATGGGTTGCAAGGCTGACGCAGGGCCCGTGCATTATGCCGAGGGTGAACAGCTGGACGTCCTGCACATGGACAGCCCTCTGCATGAATGGACATCATGTTGGCTTCAAGCAACAACCCCATTGGAGCCAAGCAATTGTCACACCGACTTGGCAGACAGAACAAAAGGGATGCAAATCTCGACCTCAGGTCTTGGCAAAACCCTAACTGCCTTGGTTAGCAGGCTTAGCAGGCACTGCATGACTTCGGTGTGACGAGAGGAGAACTGCTTTGCATGTCTTGTTTGGCAGTAAAGCGCGCGCCCAGCATACACCACTGTTTGCTGCTTTTTCAGGTGTGGCTGCCTTGCAAAAGGAATGTCTTTATCTTTGCCAGTCTTGGAACATGTGTTTACTGGTAATTCGTGTTCCGCAATTTTCCTTCAGCAATAACAAAATATATATTACCGAAATATATACCGAAATATATACACATGTAAAATACTTCAGCTGAACAGAATCTGATGCTGATGCCTGGCCCGCAGTTTAAATTTGTACAGCGCCCGCATTTGACCATACACTCAAACAATGCACATTCCCTAGGACCTATGTGTCGTGTTGCTCTGCGTGCAGGGCACACCATACATAAGCTATGCACATTAATCTTTGCGACAAGCCCTCAGTGTACAACACGTTCACATTCCTCAGGTCATCCTGCAGGTCAATGTCCGCCGTAA
>JAABUK010013568.1_pt1 | contig 10144 bp, 11 predicted proteins | sample 5559141 | NCBI WGS metagenome assembly JAABUK01 (sample SAMN10711869, study PRJNA513367) | rock metagenome | isolation source: Antarctica rocks | place: Antarctica: Victoria Land, Pudding Butte nord | collected 2016-01-03 | reverse complement strand
CGCGCAGGACATCCAGCCCCGCCAATACCAGGAACTGACCGTCGATCTCCTCGACGATCTCCGCGCGCTCGATGGCGGCGACAAGGTCGAACTCCTCTTCCGGCGTCGCGCCGAGCGCGCCCGCGAACGCCTCGCGCCCGCCCTCGCCGCGCGTCCCCTCCCCGCGCAACTCGACATCCTCGCCGGTTTCCTCGACGAGCAGGGCTATCTGGCCGATTGGGAGGCGACGCCGGACGGCGATTATCTCCTCAAGGAGCACAACTGCGCCCTCTATGGCCTCGCCCAATGCGCCCCAGAGGTCTGCGCCTGCGAACTCGACCTGATCAAGGGCCTCCTCCCCACCGCCACCGTCACCCGCGAGAGCCGCATCGTGGATGGCGACTCCTTCTGCTGCTACCGCCTCCGTCCCCACCAGGGCACCGACTGCGGGCAGTAACCGCGCCAATAGGTACGGTTCGACGCAGCGACGCAGCGACACGGAGCGACGAGAAGGGGACGTTGGCCGCAGAGACACAGAGACACAGAGGACGGGAGAGTAGAGAAAAGATTGGCGAGCTCCAGTCCCCGGAGAGGATAGTATGCCCTTCAGGGGTACAGTGTCCCCCGGAGGCAGTGCGCCCTGCAGGGGTGGGAGCTACTGCCCTTTATGGGTAGTGCAATCTCGGAAACCAGGCCAATAACCCCCCCGCTCGCGCATCTGCTGACGGCACTTGTACCGCTCCAGTCCGCGCAGGCGGATAGCTGTCCCCCGGAGGCAGTGCGCCCTGCATGGCTGGGCGCTACTGCCCTGCAGGGGTAGTGGCTGCCCTGCATGGGTATGCTAGTCCAACGGCTGTCCCGCCTTCGTGGCGATCACCTCACGCCAGGGAACGACCCGCACCCCCGCCGCTCACGCGGCACCCGCCGCCCAGCGGGCAGTGGCACCCACCCCTGCAGGGCGCAATGCTTCCGGGCACCCGCCCATCCGCAGAGCGGGGGCCAGGTCACGGCGAGGGTCCGGCTACTGCTTATGGAGAGGGGCGCTGCACACACGATGGCACCGCCCCCACCCAAATCGTACTTGCGCTCTCTGCCGTCCTCCGTGTCTCTGTGTCTCCTGTTTCGTCTCTTTCTTCTCGTCTCTTTCTCGCTCGTTCTCTGCGTCTCTGCGTCTCTGCGGTGCTCCTCCCCCGCCCTACTCCCGCCACGACGCCCGCGAGCGCGCCCACTCCGAGAGCCCGATGATCGCGCCGAAGCCGACGATCCCCCAGAGCGGCACCCGCGCGCCCGTCACCACGGCCAGCGCCCAGAAACCGACGATCCCGAACGCCATCCATAGCGCCGCCGCCAGCCGTCCGCGCCCCAGATCGCCGCGCGCCCGCAGCCACAGGATCGTCGCCAGCAACCCCAGGCTGAGCACCACCAGCACCGCGCCCATCGCCCGCCCCCCCACGTCGCCGCTCACCTTTCGTCATGGCGCGAGTATACCCCGCCAACCCGGCACCGCGCGCCAGCGGTCACGTCGATGCGCCCCGAATGTGCCGCCGTGCCGCCTTGACAAACAGAACGAATGTTCATACGCTAGTCGCCACTCCTGGTGGGACGACTGACCACTTCGCGGATATTGGAAGTGCCAGGGGGCGGTGATCTCGGGAGGATGGCACATGGCTTCGTGGGTGCCGGGCATCGGTGCCATCACGCTGTTCGTCGAGGATCTGGCGGCCGCGAAAGGGTTCTATGAAGAGGTCTTCGGCCTGCCGCTCGTCTTCGAGGACGCGCACTCCGCCGTCTTCAACTTCGGGAACACCCTCATCAACCTGCTCGTCGGCACGGAGGCCCCGGCGCTGATCGCGCCCGCCACGGTCGCCGACCGCGCGGCCGGCGCGCGCCTGCAATTCACCATCACCGTGCCCGATGTGGACGCCCTCTGCGCGCAACTGACCGCGCGCGGCGTGACCCTGCTGAACGGCCCGCTCGATCGCCCGTGGGGGATACGGACCGCCAGCTTCCAGGATCCGGGCGGGCACATCTGGGAGATCGCGCAGTAATCACCGGCTCGCCACGGCGGCCGCACGCTGGAGGAAACGATGTCGCAACCACCAACGAGCCTGGAGACGACGGCCCTGCTGCGGTATCTGGACGCGCAGCGCCAGCACGTCCTCGGCATCCTGGACGGGCTCGACGATGCGACATTGCGGCGCCCGATCCTCCCGTCCGGGTGGAGCTGCCTGGGGCTGGTGCAGCACCTCGCCCTCGATGTCGAGCGCTTCTGGTTCCGTTGCACCGTCGCCGGGGAGCAGGCCGCCATCGACGAGCTGGACGCCCCGCCCGACAACGCCTGGCAGGTCGGCGCAGCTGTGCCGGTCGCGGCGGTCCTCGACCGCTACCGCCAGGAGATCGCGCGCGCGAACGCCATCATCGCCGCCACCTCGCCGGACGCCGCCCCGGCCTGGTGGCCCGCCGACCTCTTCGGCGGCTGGCGGCTGAATACAGTGCGCGAGATCATCCTGCACACCCTGACCGAGACCGCCTGCCACACCGGCCACCTCGACGCGGCCCGCGAACTGATCGACGGCAGGCGCTGGCTCGTCCTCACCGAGTGACGTGCCCGGTACGCGCACCGCTACGCGCGCCGCCTGCCGGTCGGGCGACACCCACTCATGCCGCTCGTCATGGAACGGCCACTATCGACTGTTGCTTGTATACTGCAATGGCACAGTAGGAAGGGCGCGACATGCACACGGATATCGGCGAATACATTGTCGGCGCGTACCTGACGATCATCGAGGCGTGCCAATTCGTCCAGTACAACGTCCGGGCGCCCGGTGGCGGGCTCGCTGGCCTCAACGAACTTGATGTCATCGGCCTGAATGTCGACACCGGTACCGCCTACATCTGCGAGGTCGCCACGCACCTCGACGGCCTCAACTACGGCGCGGGCAACGCGGATACCGTCGCGCGGATCGCCAAGAAGCACTTCTGGCAGCGCGAGTACGCCACCAAACACCTCGCGGCATTCCCGCAGCGCCGTTACATGCTCTGGGCACCAGTCGTCCCGGTCGGCGCGCTCACGGCGGGACTCGGCGTGCTCACCGACCTGGAACTGATCGTCAATAACGACTACACCGCCCGCATCGACGCGCTACGCGCGGTGGCGCGCAAACAGACCGCCGACTACAACAACCCCTTCTTTCGCACCTTACAGATCCTCGAACACCTCAAATAGCTGACACGCCAGATCACACAATCATCCCTTCTGCTGACCACCAATCACCAAATCACTTCTCACAACCCTCAAACGCCTTAAACCACGCCTCTTTCGCCTACAGACCGCTGTACTACAAATTTCCTCTCTACGGACCACGGACTACCGCCTACAGACTTCTCTCTCACGGCTCACATCTCACGCCTCCCTCGGCCAGAACCAGCCATTCTCCACCCGCTGCCAGCCCAGCTGCCCATAGTGCGCCGCTGCGGTCGGCGCGGCGCACAGCACGAACTGCACCTGCGGATTCGATGCCACCGCCCACCGCAACAGCCCCGCCCGATCCCCAGCCGCTGATAGGCCGGATCGATCGCCAGATCGGCGATGTACCCCACGTAGCCGCCATCACTCAGCGCGCGCACCCCGACCAGCAGCGCCCCACATACATCCGCGCGACCCGATAGAGAGCCGCAACCGCCGCCTCGTCCGGCAGCACCCTCTCCCGATACATGATCTCCGCCGCCTCGGTCGCCGCCTCATCCGTCACCGCATCACCCCTCGCACCAGCACATAGCGCCACAGCAGACCCCGATCCTACCGGAGGAGTGGCCCCCGACCAAGGGCCAGTCGCCACCGATCCCGCCCGACCACCGCCCGCCCCGCATCCATGTGCCCCGCCGTACCGCCCCCCCCCCGCCAGTCGTCAGAACGGAGCCCTCACACCGCTGCCAACGCTGGCGACACCGCGCCGCGCGGGCTATACTGCGTGCCAGCGTATAGGACGGATGTTCTCCTGTGAGGTGGGCGATGCGCGCGGATGAACTGGTCACGTTGTACGACTACTACTACTGGGCAACCCAGCGGATCCTGGCGCAGGCCGAGAATGTGACGCCCGCGCAGTGGGCCGACCCGCCGCCGTTCGGGGACCGCAGCCTGCGGGAGACCCTCGTCCACGCGCTGGACACCGAGCGCGGCTGGCGGCAATCCTGGATCGGGTGGGTCGACATCGCGCCGCTCCAACCCGCCGACTTCACGGATGCCGCCTCACTCGCCGCGCGCTGGCGCGAGGAGGAGGCGACGACACGCGCCTACCTCGGCACGCTGAGCGACGCGGCTGTGTACGGGGCGTTCTACGACGCGGACGCGCCGACCCTGCCGCTCGTCCTCTGGCAGGTCATCGCGCACCTCTCCTACCACGGCATGCAGCATCGCAGCGAGGCCGCGATGCTGCTGACCCACTTCGGCCACTCGCCGGGCGGCATCGACATGGTCTTCTGGCTCTTCGGCAAGGGTGCGGCGGCGGCCGACGGCTGACCGAACGGGATGCAGCCGACCCGCGCCGTGACGCCGCGTAACCGTACAGCGGCGGGCCAGCTGCATCGTCCCCGGTGCCCGACCGCAACGATGAGGCGGAGCGGGCGCTCAACCCGCCGTGCGAGAGGGGGATGGCCGCCGTTAGCCCACCCCGCAGGAGCCGGAAGGCGCAACGGGACTCCGCCGTGGGCCGCAACGCGGCGCGGCATTACCCGGGTATCGCTGCTAGCCCGCCCACACCGTTTCGCGCCATCGCCACGCGCCGCGACGGGACCGCTCACCATGCCTTCGCCACCGTTCGCCTCGCCACAACTATCATCGCGCTCAACCGCGGGCAGGGCTGTAGCACCGCGCAGCACGCGCGGCCTGCCCATCGCCGGTCCCCACACGGGAACTTCGCCGGTGCCGCTGATGGCTGTCCCGAGCCGGGGACTTGAGCCCCCGGACCCGGGTAACAGCACCCGGCTCATGTCTCACGCCACCCCTTCTACGGACTACAGACTACGGACTACGAACTACGGACTCCCTTTTGCCGAATGCTCTCTTCTCACGCCTCACGCCTCACGCCTCACGCCTCACGACCGTGCTATCATGCGCGCAACATCGCCGGGTGAGCGCGATCGGGACGGCAGGAGGACACGGATGGATGGGCCGGAACAGCTTGGCGTCGCGGTGCAGGGCGCGGGCAACGTCGCCACCGAGCACCTCAAAGCCTACCTCGCCAACCCGCACTGCACCGTCGTCGCGATCGGCGGGCGCACCAGAGCCGGGGCGGCCGCGAAGGCCCGGCAGGTCGGCCTCGACCCCGACACCATCGGTGTCTACGACGACTTCGACGCGCTCCTGGCCCATCCCGGCCTGCACGCCCTCTCCATCTGCACCCCACATGCCCGCCACGCGGCGGAGACGATCGCGGCCGCCCATGCCGGGAAGCACATCCTGATCGAGAAGCCGGTCGCGCTGAACCCGGCGGATCTCCGCGCGATGGACGCCGCCGTCACCGCCGCCGGGGTGCGAACGACCGTCAGCTTCGTCCTCCGCTGGAACCCGCTCGTCATCACCGCGAAGGCGCTGCTGGACGACGGCGCGTTCGGGCAGCCCCTCTACGTGCAGACCGATTACTGGCACAACGCGATCCAGGGGGGCTATCCGGGCGCGCAGGAACGCCAGGGGCAGGGGACGGTGAGCGCGATGGTCAGCGGCGGTTGCCACGCGATGGATCTGGCGCGCTACCTGATGGGGAGCGACATCGTCGAGGTCACCGCGCTCGAATTCACCGCCTTCCCCGCCGCCGCCGCGCCCATGAATCAGGCCGCGCTCGTCCGCTTCGCCAACGGCATGGCCGGGAAAGTCTCCGCCCTCACCGAGCCGTGGATGCCCTACCAGTTCAACATCGACCTCCTCGGCACCGCCGGCACGCTGCGCGACGACCGTTTCTACAGCCGCAAACTACCGGCCACGCTCGGCTGGGCGACCTTCCCCACCGTCCCGCCGAATAGCGGCGCGGTGGCGCACCACCCCTTCCCGGCGGAGGTCGCCCACTTCATCGATTGCATCCGCAACGGCGTCGAATCGCACGCCAGCCTCCACAACGCCGTCAACACCCACGAAGCCTGCTTCGCCGCCGACCGCTCCAGCAAAGCCGGCGGCAAACCCGTCGCGCTCCCCCTGCCCGACCGCTAGAAGGAGATCATGTTGGCGGGACTGGAAGAGCAGCAACTGCGCGTCATGCCGCACGTATCCCCACCAGCGGGAACTGACGAACTGCTCGCCTTTCTGAATGGTATCCCTGGCCTCGCCAACGAGAGCGTGCTGCGAATGAACAACTATTCGGTCGTCAAGCATTCAGGAGGATCCTTGGTGTGTACCGGCGATCAACCCATCTTCGACGCCGAAACGCACCATGAAGCCTATTGCTTCATCGCCGGGCTCGCGGTGATGGCGAACGAGTTCCTCTATCGCGCCGCTCCCGCGATATTCTCGCGTGCTGCCGCACCGGAGATACCCTGAGTTCTCGGATGATCGCCGCGCATAGCACACAGGAGGTTGCCCATGTCGAACACCGCAGAGAGTCCCTTCCAGTTCGGCGCGATGACGATCCCCTACGCACGCTGGTCGTTCGACCGCGCCCTGGCGGGGATCGCCGGGGCGGGCCTGACGCAGGTCGGCATCCAGGCCGCCCGCCTCGACGGCCCCCTCCTGCCGGACCGGCCCACGGCGACCGACTACGCCGCCGTGCGGCGCACGGTCGCGGCGCACGGGCTGACCGCCGCGCTGATCTTCGCCTCGCGTGGCGACGGCGACCCGGCGGAGCGCCTGCGGAACGATGTGGACACTGCCCTCGCCCTGGAGATCCCGCACCTCCTCGTCATCCCCGTCTCCCCCGCCCCCAAATTCCCCAAGGAACGCCCCGCCGGCGAGCGACCGGGGGAGATGCGCTGGTTCCTCCGCGTGGAGGCGTGGCTGCGGATGATCGGCCCCGCCGTCCGCCGCGCCGAACGCCGCAACATCACCCTCCTGCTGAAGCCGCACGGCGGGATCGCCGGGACCGGCGAGGATCTGGCGCTGCTGACCGAGCGGATCGGCTCCCCCGCCGTGCGCGTCTGCTACGACCCCGGCAACGTCGCCTACTACGAGGGCACCCCGCCGGAGCCGGACCTGCCGGGCGTCGCCGATCTCGTCCGCGCCGTCTGCATCAAGGATCACCGGGGCGGCATGGCCGTCGACGATTTCCCGACGCCCGGCGATGGCGACATCGACCACGTCGCGATCTTCCGCGCCCTCCACGCCGTCGGCTTCGCCGGGCCGTGCCTGATCGAGCGGATCGACGGGCTCGCGTCGCCTGAAGCGGTCGATCGCGAACTGGCGCGGGCGCGCGTCTATCTGGAGCGCGCCGCCGCCGAGGCGGTCGCCACGCCCGAAGGGGGTGCCGCATGACCACGCTGAACGTCGCCGTGCTCGGGGCCGGCAACCGCGCGCAGGATCACCTGTCCACCCTGCGTCGCCTCGCGCCCCTCTGCACGCTCGTCGGCGTCGCCGACCCCGACGCATCCCGCGCCAGCGCCGCCGGGGCGCGCTTCGGCTGCCCCCACTTCAGCGACCTCGCGACGATGCTGACCGAGGCCCGCCCCGACCTCCTCTACGTGATCATCGCGCCAGACGGGCACCACGCCGCCGTCGAATTGGCCGGGCGGCATGGCGTCCACGTCGTCTCCGAGACGCCGATCGCCACGACCCTCCCCCTGGCCGACGCGATGATCGCCTCCGCCGCCCGGCACGGCATCACGCTCGAAGTGTCGGAGAACGTCTGGCGCTGGCCGCTCGAACGCCTGAAGAAGCGGATCATCGACGCCGGGCTGATCGGCGCGGTGACGCAGGTCCACCTCTGGTACTACTCCGGCTCCTATCACGGCATCAGCATCGCCCGCACCCTGATCGGCAGCACCCCCACGCGCGTCCAGGGCTACGCGCGCGAGACGCCCGTCCCCCCGCACCGCGACCGTGTCGAGCGCTCCTACACGGTCGGGCCATACGAGCACGGCCTGATCGAGTTCGCGAACGGTGCCCTCTGCGTCTACCAGTACCCGCTGCACCCCCTCCACCGCAACCATTGGGATGTCCTGGGGACGACCGGCGCGCTCATCGGCAACGACCTCGTCCTCTACCGCGACGGGGAGCGCCAGGTCTACCCCCTCCGGCAGGAGCAGGTGCCGCTCGGCGATGGCGAGGCGCTGGTGCGCGTCTTCGTCGAGACCGACCCGCCAATCGTCTGGGAGAATCCGTACCGCGACCTGCCGATCGGGGCCGGGGCGGACGACATCAGCCGCACGGACATCCTGGCCGGGACGCGCCAGGCGATCCAGGAGGGGGGCGCACCGGCCTACGGCGCGGCCCGCGCCCGCAACGATCAGGAGGTGCTGCTCGCCCTCCGCGAATCGGCGCGGCGCGGCGGCGCGTGGCTCGACCTCCCCCTCACCGACCTCACCGCCGGCGAACAGGCCCTGCACGACGACTACACCCGCCGCTACGGCCACGACCCGCTCGGCGACGTCGAAGTGGTCCTCGCCGTGCAGCACCCGCGCAACACCCCCACCGAGCTGGCCCTCCTCCGCTACCACGAAGAAAAAGCGCCGGGCTGACCCCGCCTCCCGCGCGGTCGGGCCGTCGGAGCCAGCGACGGCCCGACCAATCTCGCGCTACAGGGCCACCGAGCAGGACTGACCCTGGCAACAGGCCCCGCCCCCGGAGGGAAGGTACGCCCATAGGCCGGGTCGTGGGGTGTTATCCCAGGCCGGGTCGTGGGGCTTCGTGGTCGCAGCCCTTCGCCGGAGGCGGTCGCCCTTCAGGGGCAGCGCAACCCCGGTTCCCACCGGGCCAACGACATTGCGGCGTGCGTCAGATGGCCGCTACGTCCACGCGCGAGGGCACCGACAGCACGACCACACCAGCGCCGTCCCCCTTTCAGCGACGGCACCGATTCGCCGCATCCGTCATCTCTTCAGGAAATGTTCATCCCGGCCTGACTCAAGCTTCAGTATCTGCCCCTTCATCCTCCATGCCGCGAGCGCCCCGCGCACAAGCGCCGTCTCGGCCAGGAGGAGCGCGCGGCGCTGCTTCCTACCCCCACTTGCCCCGAGCGCCATCCCCTGGCACGAGGACCACGTTCCCGGCACCTATCCCCCCTCGCATCGCAGCTGGCGCGGCGCGAGGCACCCTCCCCCACGGCCCACGTCGGCGTAGCGCCTCGCGCCCATACGCCACAGCGCAACCGTCCGCAGTGCTACACTTCGCCCATAACCCGACAGCGACAGACGGAGGGGCCGATGAAACCCTGGCAGCTCGCCGCAGCGCTCACCCTCGGCTTCCTCCTCGGCGGCTTCGCCCACCTCTGGTTCGTCAACGATGTCGGCTATGGTGCGCTGATCGGCGCGGGCGATAGCGGCTTCGGCTGGAACACCAAGTCGGTCGGGGATGGTATCGCGGTCGGCACGATCTTCTATCTGCTCGGCTTGCTCCTCTGCGCTTTCATCACCTGCACGATCAGCATCACCATGATCGTCGGCGAGTGGTGGTATCGGCGCACGTTCCCTTTCCGTCGCCCGCGTCTATGGGCCTGCCTCTCCTGTCTTATCATCGCCCTGCTCGGCGCACTTGGTGCGGTCAGCCTCAACCAGCACAAGATCACCGAGAACTACGTCTACTATGCCGATCTTGGAGAACGGTTCGAGTCCCGCACGATCGCCCTCGCCCTCCCCGCCATGCAGGCCTTCACCGCCGATTGCCAGCGCCTCCTCCTGCTCGCCCTCCTCCTCGCCCTCCTCACCTGGGGCGGCGAACATTGGTTGCGCCAGCGCCGAAGCAGCCCCGCCGCCGCGCAACTTCGCAGCAGCGACCGGTAAAGCCCCCCCCCCCCCCCGACACCCTTTCGGATCGGCGTGGTCTATCGCGCGCGACAGATCATACGGAGGCCGCCCTGCGGGCGCAGCGTCGGGATCATCGCCATCGCGACCGGCGGGCCGGGCGGCAATGCGAGCCGGAAACGCTGCCCGATCGTCGCCAGCAGCAACGTCGCCTCCATCGTCGCGAACGCATGGCCGATGCAGCGCCGTGGGCCGCCCCCGAACGGGAAATAGGCGTAGCGCGGCA
>JAABUK010013564.1_pt1 | contig 10146 bp, 9 predicted proteins | sample 5559141 | NCBI WGS metagenome assembly JAABUK01 (sample SAMN10711869, study PRJNA513367) | rock metagenome | isolation source: Antarctica rocks | place: Antarctica: Victoria Land, Pudding Butte nord | collected 2016-01-03 | reverse complement strand
TCAATGCCGCGCGTCCCCAGGTTGACGGCCAGCATCATTTCCGTATTGGCTTCTTTGCACCATCGAGCGAACTCATCGGTTCCGAAATGGTTGGTTTCCACGCTGTGCCACGCCAAATCTAATCGGCGCGGACGTTTGTCGCGCGGCCCGATGCCGTCTTCCCAATTGTAGCCCGACACGAAATTGCCGCCCGGATAACGCACAATCGGCACCTGCAATTCACGCACGATTTCCAACACGTCCCCGCGAAAACCGTTTTGGTCGGCGCTTGGATGTTCCGGCTCCCAGATGCCGTTGTAAATCGCGCGTCCCAGATGTTCGAGGAAAGCGCCATACAAACGACGGTCGATGTCGCCGATGCGAAATTCGCGGTCGAGAACGATTGTGGCTTTCTTCATCCTGATCAAACTCCAGAAAATGATGTCGCGTGGTGATTGCTGTCCCATTCTTACAACAAAGAGAAGTTGTAGGCTACCTTTGTTGATCACGATTCAAAGTATCAGCCTTCAGCAATTCCAACCAACCGCGCACGTAAGTAAGCGGACTTGCCTCAGCAGCGATGTAGCTGTAACAAAGTCCGCTTACTTACGTGCGCGGTTGGTCCAAAGCCCATATTTTCGCGGACGATTTCAAGCGTTCGAGTACTCGATTTATGTTCGCGGCAGGCGACGCAGTTAAAATACCTTTCATGCAATTACTCGATGGCAAAGTCGCTTCGGCGCGCATCCGCGGACAAGCTGCCGTTCGCACCGCGAAACTGAAAGAACAGGGCATTGTGCCCGGACTGGGCACGATTTTAGTCGGCGACGACCCGGCCAGCGCCGTTTATATCGGTGCCAAACACAAAGCCTGCGAGGAAGTCGGGTTGCGCTCGATACACGCGCATCTGCCCGCCAATACCACACAAGACCAGCTATCGGAAACAATCGCACAGTTCAACGGCGACGCGAACGTGCATTCCTACATCGTGCAATTGCCGCTGCCCAAAGGCTTGAACGAAGAAGCCGCTCTGCTGGCGATTGATCCCGACAAAGACGCCGACGGCTTGCATCCCGTCAATCTGGGTCGCCTTGTGATGGGTACGCCCGGCCCGTTGCCCTGCACTCCCGCTGGAATCGTCGAATTGCTGGCGCAAAATGGCGTGCCGGTTGAAGGCCGCCATGTCGTCATCGTCGGGCGCGGATTAACCGTCGGTCGTCCACTGGCGCTGTTGCTCGCTTTGAAGCGCCCGGGCTGCAACGCGGCTGTTACCGTTGTTCACACCGGCGTGGCGGACATGGGACTTTACACGCGCCAGGCCGACATTTTGGTGGTTGGCGCGGGCGCCCCGAACCTGATCAAGCCCGGCATGGTAAAGCCAGGCGCGGCGGTTGTCGGCGCCGGTATTTCGCGCGACGAAAACAACAAAATCGTCTCCGATGTCGATGAAAGCGTGAGCGAAGTCGCCGGTTGGATGACACCGCGCATCGGTGGCGTCGGCCCGATGACAGTCGCCATGCTCATCGATCAAACCGTGCGCGCAGCCGAGAAATCGAGTACTCGATAAATTTCCTGTCACTGCAATATCATAATATTAATCTATAAGATTTCCGGCTGAACGTCAGCAGACATTTAGATATTTTTCAGTATTGCGCCGCATAATCGGCTGCAATGCTAAATTCCCGAAAAGAGACGTTGAAGCGCGCGAGCACCGAAAGTCCGCAAGCGCGAGAGCGCCTGGCCTGGGTTGAAACTTTTCGCGGCATGGCTATTTTGGCTGTGGTTGCGATTCACGTTTCGGATGAGTTGCTGCCGTTTTGTCCTGCGGCCTCTCCGGCGTGGAATATCCTGGGCGTAATCAACCGTCTTTTTCAATTCGCGGTACCGGCGTTTTTGATGCTGAGCACCTTGCTTTTGACGCGCTCGCTGCTGCGCAGCGACAAGAGGGAAGCGCAAGGCCGGAAAGCGTTGAAAAAATATTTCGCCGGTCGCATGCGTCGCGTTTTGCGTCCCTATTTGCTGTGGAGCGCCGTCGCTGTTCTGTTTGTGTGGCGTAGCGCACCAGCACATTTTCACGAGGGCGAGGCGCTGTGGCGCGTATTAAGCGGCAAGTCTTATTTTCATCTCTATTTCTTGGGGTTGTTGCTGCAATTGTCGCTGCTGCTACCGCTTCTGCTGCTGTTTTCGCCGCTTCGCCGCCCATCGTTCTGGGACGTAACCGTCGTCACGATCGTTGTGACGCTCGGCATTTACGAGATCAATCACTGGTTGTGGCGCCTGCCATTTGTAGGAAGTTTTCTGTTGTGGCACACGCCGTCCGTTGCAGTTGGGATGTGGCTGGCCACGCAATCGCGTGGACACAACGATTATCTGTTGCTTTTGCTGCAACGTGGTGTTCGTCCTGCTGCCGTTATCGCTCTTGTCGCGCTCCTTTTTTACACGCAACCGGCGCTGAAAATGCTGCGGCACGAGAACAACCTGAATACCTTGCCCTATCAAATTGCGGCATGGAGTTTCTTCTCCGCCACTGGTTTTTTGTTGTTGTGGGTGGCGACCCGCTGGAAGGCGCGATGGGGCGAAACGGCATTGCAAAATATTGGACGAAATTCGATGCAGGTGTACCTGTTGCATCCACTTGTTGTTTTGGCATTTACCAAAATGAGCGGTAAGTTGACTTTGCTGGCGATGTCACACCTTTCATCAGCCGCCGCAACGCTTTTCATGCTCGCCTTGATGGTTTTTGGGTGCGCGATAGCCGTAACGCTATCTGTTTTTGTGGCGCGCTTTTTTGCTTCAACGCGTTTGTCGCTGTGGCTGTTTGGGCAGTAAGCTGCACCACATACTCACAATTGTCGTTGACTCATCAACTGTCACGCAATAAACGAAACTCGACAAAACGAGGGCAACGAGTACTCGATGGCACGCGTCGGCAAGCGTCATGTGGATTCTCTTTTCTCTTGTGTCGGCACTGCTGACGGGCATGATTTCGACGACGGCCAAAGGCGTTGACAAACAAGTCGACTCGACGCTGGGTTTCGGCGTGCAGGCTTTAGTGACGTTGGTCATCACCTGGGTCGTTATCGGCGTGCAAAAGAAAGGCGGCGATCTGGTCAACATCGACGCTAAAAGCTGGGGCTTTTTGGCGCTGACCGGTGCGCTTTCAGCGGTCGCTTATCTGTTCTATTTCGGCGCTTTGAAAAGCGGCCCGGCCTCGGCTGTCGCGCCGCTCGACCGCTTGTCGCTCATCTTCGCCATCGTCTTCGCCGGTCTTTTTCTGCGCGAGAAGATCACACCGCCCATCATTTTCGGTGGCATCTTGATGGTCGTCGGTGCCGTTATCATCGCGTTGTCCAGCAAGAAAGCATAGCATCGAGTACTCGATGTAAGCTTTTATATCACACTTCAAGACGAAAAGACACACCGCTCGATGAGTTTCGAGCGGCGTGTCTTTGTTTAAATCTCAAAGTATATAACCCAGGTTGCTACTTATCATCTTGCAGTCAAAAACCGCCAAAAGCGCGTATCATCCTGAGAGGTTGTATAGGAAAAGCGAAAGACGTGGTTGCAGAGCGTCTGTCATCCTGAGCGCAGCGAAGGATCTTGTAGCTAAGAGTCACATCAAAGTATCAAGCACGAGATCCTTCACTACGTTCAGGATGATAGGCGCCCACTTTTCTGCTTCAAGCTTCGTCTTTTGCAGTTCGTTATGACTTTGTTTTCAATCTCAGTACCGGTTTGGTTTATGTGCTTCAATTTTCCGATTCATCGTTGCGCGACAAGCGTTCGGCGGCGCGGCGTGCGGCGTCGGCGCGGGTGGAAAGCGAAGGCGTGCGCGATGTATTCTCTTCGTCATCGTCACGTTCGAGCTCTTCGCCCTGGACGGCGCGCAGAGCTGCGGCTTCGGCTTCAAGGGCGGCGCGCTGTTCGGCTTCTTCGCTGGCCAGAACTGGCGCATCGGCGCGCTTGGTGCCGTCGGCATTGAACGAGCGGCGATAAAGCTCCATGCTGCAGCGTAAAATTTCCTGCGCGTCTTCGCAGCCTTTGAAACGCTCGATGCGGACGTGCTTGTGCTCCAGCTTTTTGTAGTCTTCAAAAAACTGCTGTAGTTCAAACAGCGTGTGCTGCGGCAGTTGATTGATGTCGCGATAATGCGAAAACGCCGGATCGTGCTCGTGGACGGCGATGATTTTGTCGTCTTCCTCGTCCTGATCGATCATCTGCATGACGCCAATCGGGCGCGCCGTAAGGATGCACATCGGCACCACAGGCTCTTGACCCAGAACGAGGATGTCCAGCGGGTCGCGGTCGTCGCAATAGGTTTGCGGAATATAGCCGTAATTGGCCGGATAGAAAACCGCCGAATAGAGTACTCGATCCAGGCGCAGCAAGCCGGTTTTCTTGTCCAACTCATACTTATTGCGCGAGCCGCGCGGAACTTCGATGATGCAATCAACGACTTCGGGCGAGCGCTTGCCCGGTTCAATGCCATGCCAGGGATGGACAATCATGGCCGCCAGTTTAGCAAACCACGAAAGCAAATACGGAATAGGAGAGCAAATACGGAATGATGAATGCGGACGTCCGCTTCGAGTACTCAATGTTGCAGCGCGCACGTTGAAGCGCGTTCCGTATTCCGTATTCCGTTTTGGCTTTGGTTTTGCCAGCGTGCTGCGCGAGTTGAACTTGCCGGCGCACGCTCTGGGTTGGTCGCTTTTCGCTTTCAACCTGGGTGTCGAGTTCGGTCAGGTCTGCATCGTCATCAGCATCGCGCCTTTGCTGGCGTTGAGTTACAAGCGCAGCCGGTTGTTGGGCTGGCGCGTTGCTTCGGTTGCTTCGCTGGCTGTGATTGTGATGGGCGCTTTCTGGTTCGTTCAGCGCGTAGCATCTTGAAAATAACATACAGGGAAGAAAGTTTATGCTCACGCTTAATTTCACACCACGTCCCAAACTCGACAGCGACTTGTCGAACTACCAGTCGGATGCTTCGTGATAAAAAAACAACTTTTGTGTAATATATAGTAGAAGGCAAACGAAATTTTCTCTATTTCGCTTCATGCAAAAGGAAAATTATGATGAACAGAAAACAGACGCATCTCGCCACACCGCTCGCGCCAATAGTGCGAATGGCTCAAACCGCTTTTGCGACCGAACAGGTCAAAAGCAAAAAAACGGCTTTCACCACGCGGAAGATGATATCGACCGCTCTGGCTGCCGCAGTGATGGCGTTGCTGGGCGGCACGACGGCACGAGCCGCCAACCACAGCGACGCGCCGCTCATCAAGCTCGACCCGCAGGCCAACCTCACCGACGTTTACACCTTTGTCGGCACCAAGGCCAACAATCCCGCTGTTCGAGTACTCGATGTCGTGGTGCAGGTTCGCCCCTTCTCGGAGCCGGGCGATGGCGCGATCTACGAGCGTTTTTCGCCCGATGTGCGCTACAGCATCAACATCGCAAATCCGGCCACCGGCGAACTGCTGCGGCGCTACGACTTCCGGTATTCGCCGGTCACATCAGGCTACAAGCGGACAAATACCATTCTTTCCTACGGGCAAGCCCTTGCGCCGTTCGGCGCTGGTGGGCAAATCCTCAACGTCAACGACGCCAATCACAACTACACTCAGACTTACACCCTGACCCGCGTCGATGGAAACCGCTCGCAGGTGTTGGGTCGTGGGTTGCTAACGCCTCCGCCCAACGTCGGTAACCGCGTCACTCCGTTCTACAACGATCAGTTGGGACGGGCGCGCTCCGGCGCCGTCACCAGGGGCGATCTGGATCGCTACACCCAGCAGACGATTTTCGATCTGCCTTCGGGCGAAACAGTTTGGTCCGGCCCTCGTGAAGACGGCTTCTACTCGGACATTCCGGGCGTCTTCAACCTGCTCGATCCGCGCCTCCTGCAAGGCATCGGAGGCAATCCAACGGGCGCAGCAGCCAACCCGCAGGGGCAGACCGCGCTTGGCACGCCCAGCCCGGGCACAGATGGATTTCGCGGCTACAACGTTCTGGTGTTCGCAATTCAGATTCCCCTCAGTGACCTGCCCGCTTTGCCTTTCAACACGGTGCCCAACCCCGCCATCTTCGGCGCGCCGGTGCAGAGCGGAGTGGGCGTCTACGCTTCTACCGCACGGCCAAAAGTCACGCTGCTGTTTGACAGCAACGAAAACGGCAATGGTCGGGGCAACGGCAACGTGGCCGACGACGGCAACGACAATGGCGACGACGGCAAAAACGGGGACAACCGCTTCCAGAAGACCAACGGCCCGTTCATTCAGGTTCAACGTATGGGCAATCCACTTTTCAACGAAGGCTTTGTTGCCATCCGTGACAAGGACAACCTGAACCACACTTATCCGCCGGGCGACGAGCGGTATGCCACTTACGCCCTCAATCCGGAGCTCGCGCGGCTGCTCAACAGAATCTACGGCACTCCTTTTCAGGAAACCGGACGCACCGATTTGAAGGCCATTTTCATCCCCGAAGTGCTGCGCGTCAACACGCAGACCGAGCCGGTGCGTTTGGCCGGACAGCCCGGCTTCAACCGCCAGAGCACTTTTGGCGGCGACCGCACGTTGGATGGCACGCCTGGGGGCTGGCCCAATGGTCGTCGCCTGGGCGATGATGTCACCGACATCGCGTTGACGCTCATCTCCAGCGGCCCAACCTACGCTGCGATCATTCCGGTCGGCGACGGCGTTCCCGCCAACGACCAATTGTTCAACCAGGTCTTCCCTTTTGCGGCCACCCCGAACGCGGGTGCTCGCAACAGCAAGGATTCCGGCGAGAACTTCGGCGGTTAACGCATTCGAGTACTCGAAAGCACGGATACACGCTGGACAAGCTGATGCAAAAGACGCGGACGAGAAAACTTCTTTCTTCGTCCGCGTCTTTTGCCATGTTCCGGCGAAACGAGACAACTTCCCATGAACACAACACTTTCCGGTCGCAAGCTGATACCCAAAACGCTGCTGACTTGTCTCGCTCTCGGCGCCGCAGGCAGCGGATGGTGGGCCGTCAATCATGTGAAGCGAAGCGGCGCTTTTCCCGCCCATGCCGCCGTAGCTGCGCCCGTCGATATGCTGGATGCCTTTCCGCGCCCGACGGGAACTTCGGCCACCGACCTGGCCATCATCAAGTGGACGGCGAAGGCGCGCCAAAATCGCGGCGATGCCCGTGCCCTGATCAACCTGGGCGATGCGCTGATGCAGCACATCCGTGACACTGCCGATTTAACTTATTACGGCCACGCCGAAAGGCTTTACCAAAAGGCGCTCGCTCTGCAACCCGGCAACAGTGAGGCGATCATCGGCCTGGCCTGGGTCGACAGTGGACGCCACCAGTTCGACAAGAGCGTCGAATGGGCGAAGCAGGCGATTGCCATCGATCCCCGCAACCGCGCCGCTTATGGCTTGATCGGCGACGCCGCCGTTGAGCAGGGCGACTATGCTGCCGCTTACAAGAATTATCAGAAGATGCTCGATCTGCGGCCCGACATCTCTTCTTACAGTCGCGGCGCACACCTGCTTCATATTACCGGTCACTTCATGCACGCCGGATGGCTGATGCGTAAAGCCATCGACAGCGGAGCAACCTACGGAGAAAATACCGCCTGGTGCCGCGCCCAGCTTGCCCTTATCTACTTCAGTGACGGCAACATAGTCGCCGCCGAGATGGAGCTGACTGACGCCCTGACCAAAACGCCCCACACTCGCCATCTGTTGGCCGCGATGGGCAAAGTCAAGGCGGCGCGCGGGCAGTTTCCAGCCGCCATTGCCTTTTACAAAAAGGCCATCGCTATCGCCCCGGAACACGACACGCTGATCGCTCTGGGCGACCTGTATGCTGTGACCGGCAACAAGGTCGAAGCCGAAAAGCAGTATGCTGAAGTCGAGGCGCTGCATCGGCGCAGCCACGCCGCCAGCGACACCACGCATAACTTTCCGATGGCGCAGTTTTATGCCGACCACGACCGCAATCTGGTTGAGGCCCTGCGCCTGGCCGAAGCGCGCAAGCTGACCAAAAACGTCTTCGAGCAAGACACGCTGGCCTGGTGCTACTACAAGAATAATCAGATGGAGCAGGCGAAAGCGGCCATCCGCCGCGCGCTACGCCAGAAGACTTCGGACACGCGCATTCTCTTCCATGCCGGTATGATCTACGCGGCGACGGGCGAGGCCACCGATGCCCAAAAGTACTTGTATCGCGCGATTAGCCTGAATCCAAACTTCAGCCCGATTCTGGCTCCTATCGCTACCGATATGCTCAAAAAATTGAGCCACCAAACTGCGGCTCTCGCCGGTGAACCTTCAGCGCCCGCCAGCACTCCGGCGCGCATCGCACAGGTTGCACCGAGAGTGGCGCAATGAGATGTGCGTTGAGCCAGCGCGTGCTACAGTTGGTCGCGGTCGCGGCGGTCTTGTGGATTCTGGCGCCGCACGTTGAAGCTCATATTCAGCCTCTCAGCACCGTCAATTTGCGTCTGGGCAGTTCGGGAATCGACGCCACCGTTGAAGCGCCCGCCATCGATTTCGCACACGACCTGCCGGATGCAACGCCGGATATTCTGCTGAAACCACCGGGCTTAAAAAAGTACGCGCGGGTGCTGACTGCAATTCTCGCCACACGTTTGATTATCCAGGCTGGCGGCAAAACGCTGACGCCGCAACTGCGCACCATTGAGCCACTTGCGGAGCGGCAGGCCATCCGCTTGCGGCTACTCTACAAAACGGCGCAGCCGCCCAGGGCCTTGGCTATCCGCTGCCAACTGTTTCCTTATGATCCGCGCCACAAGACGTTTCTCAACATCTACCAGAACGACGCGCTGGAGCGCCAACTCATCTTCACGCGCGAGACGGCGCAGCAAAGCTACACGCCGGGCAACAATCAGGGCACGCTGGCGGTGATCCGCCAGTTCGTCTTCGAGGGTGTGCATCACATTTTTCTCGGCCCCGACCACATCCTGTTCATCGTCGGCTTGTTGCTGCTGGGTGGCACGCTGCGGCAACTGCTAAAAATCGTCACCGCTTTTACCCTCGCGCATAGCGTCACGCTGGCGTTGGCGACGCTCGGTATCCTGAACCCACCAGCGCGCGTCATTGAGCCGCTCATCGCGCTCAGCATCGTTTTCGTCGGACTGCATGACATTGTTGAACTGCACAAACGAAAAGGCGGCAAAACGGAGGCAACGCGCGATTTAGTCCCGCGCGACGGGCGCGTGCTTTTTGCTTTTGCTTTCGGCTTCATCCATGGCTTTGGCTTCGCTAATGTGCTGCGCGAAATGGAGCTACCGGCGCGGGCGCTGGTGTGGTCGCTGTTTTCGTTCAATCTGGGCGTCGAGTTCGGGCAAGCCGCCATCGTCCTTGCCGTTGCGCCGCTGCTGGCGCTAACTTACAAACGCAGTCAGCTTATGGGCTGGCGCATCGCCTCCGCCGCTTCGTTAGCCGTGATTTTGATGGGCGCTTTCTGGTTCATCCAGCGCGTGTCGTCTGCCGCTTGAAAACAAGTAATCTCATAAATAGCATTTGAGCAAAATCTTGATGCAGGCGAGGTGAACGAAGCCGAGATAGTTTTCGGGGTAGAAGTCAAAGCGGGTGAGAACACGCCGGAAGTTTTGCAGCCAGGCAAAGAGCCTCTCGACCTTCCATCTTCGTTTGTAGCGGCGTAACGGTCGCCCATCCTGTGTTTTGTTTTCCGGCTTGCGGTTTTTGCGATGCGGCGCAATCATCTCAATGTCTTGTCCAGCTAACTGTTCATCCAGTTTGTCGCTGTCGTAGGCTTTGTCTCCGATGAGGTGTTCGGGTCGCTCTTCAACGAGACTTTGCTCCAGAGTGTCGAGCACAAGGGTGACTTCATGCGGCGAAGCACTCGTTGCGTGCAGGGCCAGAGGGAAACCTGAAGAGTCGGCCATGGCCATCAGTTTGGTGCCTTTGCCGCGCTTGGTCTTGCCGACGCAGCGCCCCCTTTTTTCGCCACGATGAACGTGCCGTCAATGAAACATTCGCTCAAATCCAACGCGCCGCGCTCTTTCAAGGCTTGGGCGAGGGTTTCCAAGACATCGCGCAGCACACCCTCGCGCACCCATTGCTGATAGCGACGATGGCAGGTTTGATAAGGAGGAAAGCGTTCGGGCAGGTCTTTCCAGCGTGCTCCGCTGCGCAGTATCCA
>JAABUK010013561.1_pt1 | contig 10147 bp, 10 predicted proteins | sample 5559141 | NCBI WGS metagenome assembly JAABUK01 (sample SAMN10711869, study PRJNA513367) | rock metagenome | isolation source: Antarctica rocks | place: Antarctica: Victoria Land, Pudding Butte nord | collected 2016-01-03 | reverse complement strand
CTAGCCCTGCCCCTACAATTATTTTTCGCCTCGCTCGCAATTGAGAACCGCTACAATCCGCTACGCACGATGTCGTGAATTCTTATCAAACCGATGCAAAGGCCATCCCCGTCGACGACCGGCAGCACGTTGATTTGCGTCGGGCGATCTTCCATTAACCTGAGCGCGTCGTAAGCGAGCAGATGGGGACGCGCGACGATTGGATCGGCGGTCATAATCGCTTCGCATGTGAGATGTTCGAGGTCTGCGTGCTTGATTCGCTGCAACGCGCGACGCAAATCTCCGTCCGTGACAATGCCGAGCAAGTGTTTCGTTTCATCTACCACACAAACTGCTCCGAGTCCGCCCTGCCCGATGCACGCGATAATTTCAAGCCAAGTAGCATCGAGTTCGACTGTCGGATTATGCGCGTCGGCGTGCATCAAATCGGCGACTGTCAGCGTCAGGCGCTTGCCTAATCGTCCGGCAGGATGATTGCTCGCGAACTTTTCCGGCGTCCATTTTTTGATTTCCATTAAGGTCATCGCGAGCGCGTCGCCGATGGCTAAAGCAACCGTCGTGCTCGTCGTCGGCGCTAAATTAAGCGGGCACGCTTCCTGAGCGACGGACGCATCGAGGCGCACATCCGCGCGGCGCGCCAGCGTTGATTGCAAGTTTCCGACAATGGCGATGACGGGCGCTCCTCTGTGTTTCAGAAACGGCAGCACTTCGAGTAGCTCGAAGGTTTCGCCGCTGTTGCTTAAAGCGATGACGACATCTTCTGCGGCGACTAGCCCGAGTCCGCCGTGCAGCGCATCCGAGGCGTGCAAGTAAACGGCGGCAGTTCCCGTGCTGCTCATCGTGGCGGCGATTTTCTCTGCGACGATGCCGGATTTGCCGATGCCTGTAACGACGACTTTGCCCGTGCAGCGTTCGAGCAATTCGACGGCACGCTCGACTTCAGCAGGATCGAGCCGTGCGGCGGTCTGCGTTATCGCTTCGGCTTCGACGCGCAGGAAATCAGTCACGCGATTGAAACGCCATGTGTGGCTCATTAAAAAATTCTCGTAACAAAGATTTAACGTCGCTGAGGATAGACATTGCTGCGGCGTTCGATTATATTCACGACTTTCTTACCACAATTCGGTTGACGGAGTCGAAATTTTCGATGGCGCTTTTTAATTTTCTGCCGAAAGAGGAACAATACTTCTCTTTCTTTTCGCAAATGACCTCGCATATACGCGACGCCGCGCAGATACTCGTCGAAATGATGAACAGCACACGCGGCGCTTACACGGAGCACGCGCGGCGCATCAAGGATGTCGAACACCTCTGCGATCAATTAACGCACACCGTTACCACACAGCTTAACAAATCTTTTATCACGCCCTTTGACCGCGAAGATATTTTTATGCTGTCCGGCGCGCTCGACGACATCGTTGATTTGATTGACGACGCGGCGCGCACGATGGTCATGTACGACGTGCAGGAAAGCACCACACATGCGCGCAGTTTCGCAGATGTGCTGCAACGCATGGCCGTGCAGCTTCATGAAGTCGTCTCCGCGCTCGCCAAACCGAACGGCATCAATCCACGCCTCGTCGAAATTCACCGCCTCGAAAACGAAGGCGACGACATTTACCACACGGCGATTGCCGAACTCTTTCACGACTCGAACGACGCACTGACAGTCATCAAGTGGAAGGATATTTACGAAAAACTAGAGGCCGCCGTTGACCGCTGCGAAAACGTCGCCAACATTATCGAAGCCGTCATCATCAAAAACGCCTGAAGGCAGTGGACAGTGAGCAGTGGCCGGTTTTCAGTTGAGGACGACAAACGTTTTGCACTGAAGCATAGTTCACTACACGCTTTTTACTGTCCACAAACCACTGCCCACTGACAACTAATCTTATGTCTGCCAATTTAGCCTTCGTCGTTTTAATCGTCGCCGTCGCGCTTTTCTTCGACTACATCAACGGCTTTCACGACGCCGCCAATTCCATCGCGACAGTTGTTTCGACGCGCGTGCTTTCGCCCGGCCTCGCCGTCATCTGGGCTGCGTTCTTCAATTTCATCGCCTTCGCCGTTTACGGCACGCGTGTCGCCAAAGCCATCGGCGACGGCATACACATGAATCTCATCGCGGCGGACATGCGGCTTTACGTGCTGCTCGCCGCGCTGCTCGGCGCGATTACATGGAATTTGATTACATGGTATTTAGCGCTTCCGACATCCAGCTCGCACGCGCTGATCGGCGGCTACGCCGGAGCAGGCATGGCTGCCTACGGTGGCATACGCGGATTATTGAATACGGAGGTCTGGTTCCGAACAATCAAGTTTATCGTGCTCTCGCCGCTCATCGGCTTGCTGCTCGGCTTCGGATTGATGATCGCGGTTTCATGGATTTTCCGGCGCTGGACGGTGAATCGCGTTGACAGATTTTTCAGGCGCGGCCAACTGTTTTCCGCCGCCGCTTTTTCGCTTGGTCACGGTGGCAACGACGCGCAAAAAACGATGGGCATCATTACGGCTGTGCTGGCTGCGGGCGGCTTATTATCTTACGGGCCGAACGGCACATTGCCCGGCATTCCGCTGTGGGTTGTGCTGATTGCGCACGCCGCTATTGCGCTCGGCACGCTTTCCGGCGGCTGGCGCATTGTGCATACGATGGGATCGAAAATAACAAAGCTCAAGCCGGTCGGCGGCTTTTGCGCGGAGACGGGCGCGGCATTGACCCTCGCTTACGCAACGCTGACGGGCGTCGCCGTTTCGACAACGCACACGATCACGGGCGCTATCGTCGGCGTCGGCTCGACGCGCAGATTGTCAGCCGTCAAGTGGGGCGTCGCAGGCCGCATCGTCTGGGCATGGATTATGACGATCCCGATTGCCGCAGGCTTCGCCGCAGTCTTTTATCTCGCCATCAACTTCATTCATACTATGGTCAATCGCTAACGTTTAAGATCAGCGATGATAGTGTGTCTTACGCAGTTCGGCCTTCAGTATAAAACTTGTAACGAACAAGCAACGCCGTTGACAAGACTTGTGCAACATCGAAGCGTATGATGCGCAAAAGTTTTTCGAGTTGAAGATCATAAGGAGACAACCGAGATGGCAGATCAATCGAATCAAGGCGGCTTTCCGCAAAACCAATCCGGCGGCGATAAGCCTGCCGATTATTCCACCACAGGCGACGGCCACCCGCCGCGTCCCGGCGAGAAGGGCGGTCAAGACCCGAACTCGACAACCGGCGACGGGCATCCGCCGCGCCCCGGCGAAATGGGCACAGAGAGCGGAATGGCCGGTCAGGGACTCGGTCAAGAAGGCGGCGGCTCGAAGTAGAGTTGTCGCACACCTGATTATTTGAGTTGTAGAATACAAGGTGCGCTCGAAACGCACAGTGCAGCGAAGCTCACAATACGAAGAGCGCGAGTCTGTATCCACGCCGGATCGACTCGCGCTTTTTCCACATGCTTAAACGATGACCACTACTGCTGGGCACGCTTCCGCGCCGGATACATTAGATGACCCGCAGCCCGGCACGCGCATAGACGATTTCACCGTCGCTTATCGAATCGCGCACGGCATGAACGCGGATGTGTTCGCCGTCTGGCATCACGAATTACGCGCGCCGCTCGTCTGCAAGCGCCTTCGTCCCGCCGATGAAAATTATCTCAAATGGCGCAGGCTGCTGCGCGCGGAAGGCTCTGCGCTCGCACGAATGAATCACCCCGGCATCGTCCGGCTCATCGCTCGAAACATGCGCGCGCGGCTTCCCTACTTACTTCTCGAACACATTAACGGTCAAACCTTACGCACCGAATTGAACGATCAAGGCAGTTTCGCGGCGGACGCGGCGGTGCGCATCGTGCAGCATACGGGCGCGGCGCTCACGCACGCACACGCGCGCGGCTTCGTTCACAGAGATTTGAAACCCTCGAATATTATTCTGCGCGGCGGGCGTCCGGTGCTGCTCGATTTCGGCGTGGCGTGGAAATGGCAAACAGGCAGGCGTCCGCCGGATCGTTCGGGGACGCCGCAGTATCTTGCGCCGGAACAAATCCTCCGCGAGCCTTTAACCCCCGCGACAGACGTTTACGGTCTGGGCTTGCTGCTCTTTGAACTCATCACAGGCACGCGGGCGTTCCGCGCAGGCGATGCACCGAGACACGACCGACGCGCTCCCCTCGCCGCGCGCTATCCGCAATTAATCGAAGCGCCGCCGCTCGAGCTGCTGCGCGAAAAAAAAGCGCCGCGCAAACTCGCAATTGTCATCGCACGCTGTCTCGCAAATGATCCGCGCGACAGATACGCGAACATTGCCGGGCTACTCGCCGCGCTCGATCCGTTCACGAAAATAAAAGTTTGGCCGCAGGACGCCGCGCGCAGGCAAAAAGATTTCGCGCCGTTTGAATGAACGTAGAAACGTAGAAGACTACTCGACCTCCGCCGCTTCGCCCGGGCGATGGTCTTCGATGGAGTAAGCCGGGCCGCACACAAGCAACATCGTCAACGGCAACGCGCCCGTGTTTTCGAGCGTATGTACTTGCCCGCGTGGAATAAAAACGGCGTCGCCCGCTTCGACTTCGCGCGTCTCTGCGCCGACGGTCATGTGTCCTGTCCCGCGCAGTATGTAATAGATTTCTTCTGTTTCGAGATGATGATGCCGCCCGATCTTTGCGCCGACGGGCATCACTTCTTCGGCGAGGCTGCAGCGCTCGATGGACGAAGTGGTGCGATCAACGAGCGGGCGAATCTCCGAACCGTGCGGCGTGTTGATTATGGAAGCATTGCGGCGTTTGACAATAAGCATAATGATGAGAAATACGCCCGGTAGGATTTGAACCTACGGCCTCCTGCTCCGGAGGCAGGCGCTCTATCCACTGAGCTACGGGCGCATTGCCGCCTAATTTAACACACACGCTCCCGGCATCGCCAGACCGACGGGCAAATGCAAGGTAACTTATTCAACAAGCCCATAAACAATAAACTGTATTATAATATGTACCTAGAGCGCATTATTAAGCTATTAGTCGCATAATGGGCGTTGTGTTGCTCGTGTTGGGTTACGACATGAATATTTTAACTGCAATAGACGACGTACTCGGGAAGTGGCGCAAGGACGGCGTTGACTTGCTTCCGCCAAGCGAAGAAGCAGAGGTAATCGTAACGCTGAATAAAATCGGGCGGCAGTATTCTTATGATGTAATTGCTCTCTATTGTGCGACAGGCGGAATGAAAGAGAACGAATCAGATTCACGCATGTGGTCGCTCTGGTCGCTTGAGCAAGTTGTTCCAGAAATTTCTAATTATGAACGTCCATACATTTTGTTTGCTGATTTTTTGATACATTCGCATTTGTACTGCTTCAGATATGAGAATGATGAAAGGTCGTCGGTGTGTATAGATTATTTCAATGGTGAAGAACCAGAACGTATAGCCGATAGCGTAAGTGAGTTCTTTGAGCTATATCTCAAAAGCCCTGAAAGGTTGGGTATGTTTGAGTAGTTCCAGTGAAGGCGCAACACAACAAGTCATTCAACCGGACTGCTCGACTGCGTGCCTCTCAAATTCCTTTGCTTCGATTTGCTTGAATGTTTTATGCTCGCAGCCGGTCAATTCCAGCGATATATTGCTTCGCTATAAACGCAAGGCAAAGTGAGCGGCAAGGCACATTGAAAATCGAAGAAACTACTTGCGGCTCATTCCATTTAGCGTGCAATATATCAAGTCATTGCAGCCGGACGCTCGACTGCGTGCTTGTCATCAACCTTTGCTTCGATAAGGTTGAAGGCTGTTCGCTCGCGCCGCTGAATTCCAGCGATATTTTGCTTCTAGGAGAGAAGGATGAAGTTGATGCCGCTGTCTACATTCCTGCTGGTAGTTGCCGTTGCGGCGGCTTTTAGTCAAGTGCCGGGATCAAGGTTTGATGATTTAGTGCATCAGTTCAACTATGACCCCAAGATTCCGCTCGACGTGCGTGAAGCGGGTCGTCAAAATCGTGACGGTGTGACTATCATTGATCTCTCTTATGCCAGCCCGCTCGGAGGTCGCGTTCCAGCTTACATGGTGGTCCCAAAAGGGCATGGCCCCTTCGCCGCCATCCTGTTCGGCCATTGGATGATGCCGGGCTCGCCCTTCCGCAACCGCCGCGAGTTTCTGGATGAGGCCGTCGTGCTGGCTCGTTCCGGCGCCATCTCGCTCCTGATCGATGCCCCGCTCGTCCGTCCCGGATTTGTCGCAGAGAATGATGAGCTGCGTGCTCAGGCTCAATCGGCGGAGGCCTCGCGCCAACAAGTGATTGATTTCCGCCGCGGCATAGACCTCCTCATCGCGCGGCGGGGTGTTGATCCGCATCGCATCGCTTATGTCGGCCACAGTTATGATGCGCACATTGGCGGTATCCTCACAGCTGTAGATAAACGCATCGGGTCTTTCGTCCTGATGGCCGGCGGCTTCTCCGATGAGGAATACGTCTTTAATCCTGATAATGAAGAAATGAGAAAGCTCCGCCAGCGCATCGGTGATGCGACCATTCGAGATTTCTTTCGCCGCTATGCCTTTGATGATCCCGCTCACTTTATTGGCCACAGTGCGCCAGCCTCAGTGTTCCTCCAGTTCGGCAGCGAAGACAGACCCATCCCAGAGAAGTTAGCACGCCATTATTATGATCTGTTCGCCGAGCCGAAGAAGATAGCGTTTTATAAAGCTGGTCATGCACTCAATAAGGACGCTCGTCTAGAGCGAGTGCAATGGTTGGTTGAGAGGCTGGCATTAGGACCGGTTGACAGGCCAGCCCTCTCGCGCGTACCAGAGTTAAAGTAACGCAGAAACAAGGCAAATCAGAACAATGCTGCAAGTAAAGCTGTGTGCGGATTGTGTTAATCATCCACAGCGCAATCTAACAACAGCTTCAACCGGACGCGCCTCCAGCTTGCGCTTTGTAATCAACGGCTCGTGCGCGCCGGTTAAGCTGGGCGTTAGGTTTCAAGCTTTTAGTTATCTCCCACTTTAAGGAATCAACAGTTGAATGTTACTATCTGCATTTCTTGAGTGTAACTATCGATAAGGAGAGATAAGTAATGAGCAAAATCCTCGAAGAAGTGCAAAGCGCCAACGCTAAATATGCTGAAAGCTTCGGTGACAAATTCAATCTCCCGATGCCTCCGGGACGGCAATTTGCCATCCTGACTTGCATGGACGCCCGTTTAGACCCTTCCAAGTTTGCCGGACTGGCTGAAGGGGATGCACATGTGATCCGAAATGCGGGCGGGCGGGCCAGTGATGATGCTATTCGCTCTCTCGTGATTTCCTACAAACTTCTCGGCACACGTGAGTGGTTTGTTATTCACCATACTGATTGCGGCATGGAAACATTCACGGATGAGATAATGCGCGGATTGCTCGCGAGCAGTCTCAGGACCGCCACCGTTGATGAAACGGGGTGGCATGACCACGGCGAAGGGCCGGGTTCGACCGAAGGCGATTATATCGACTGGCTAACCATAAGAGATCAAAGGGCGAGTGTGGTGGCAGATGTCAGACGCATCCGAACGCACCCATTAGTTCCGCGTGAGATTCCAATTTACGGATACGTTTATGATGTCAAGTCAGGGCGCTTAATTGAAGTGCCCGAAACAACTGAAGCCAGGTAATGATAATGCCCACTAGCGGCGTGTAAGGCGGAAACCTAACAAGGGGATGAACCGGACTCGCCTCCAGCGCGGCTCTCATCCTTCACGTTGATTGCTCGCCGGTTATCCCCGGCGTTAGGCGCCTCCCTTTCATTAAGCCAGCGTTTTTATATATGGGGGCAGACTTTGTAACTCTGATGCCCCTCCGAGCCTGAGTTGGTGAAGCAGCCTTTAACTTATGCGTTCCGCGTGTTGTTTCAGGCGCGTGGCAATGCACGTACAGAGACGCAGATGCGAACCGTTCGTTATTATAACCCGTCTTAAGACGAAGGGGCGTATGGATGAAGGAAACAACAGATAATCCGCGAGCGGAGATTGATGCCATTGATGATGAAGTGCTTCGACTCTTGAACAACAGGGCTGAGCTGGCACTAAAAGTAGGCGCGGTGAAAAGACGGGGTGATACATCGCTCTGTGACCACCATCGAGAGCGTGAGGTGTTGACGAGATTGTGTCACCAGAATCCCGGCCCCTTAGATGAGCAGAGTGTCACCAATATCTTTCAGCGCATTATTGATGAATGCTTACACGTTCAACTGCGCGCATTCCACCCCCCCGCAGCCGACGCCGGTGGGGCACAGGTGAAGCTCACACACTTAGTGGGAGAAGCGCGGGTGGCGTTTCAAGGAGAGCGCGGGGCATTCAGTGAAGAGGCTGCCATAGAGCTTTTAGGTAAAACCTGTGAACCCGTGCCACGCCCGACATTCGAAGAGCTTTTTACGGCTATTGATGAAGGGCGCGCAGAATACATTCTGGCTCCGCTTGAGAACAGCCTCATGGGATCGGTTCACCACTGCTACGACCTGCTTCTGGAAAGCTCAATGGGTATTGTGGCTGAAATAATCTGGCCAATCTCACACTTCTTAATTGGTTGCCGGGGAGCATCTCTTAAGTCCATCGAAACCGTGGAATCGCACCCGGTGGCGCTGGCGCAGTGCGAGCGTTTCTTCGCCGCGCACCCGCATCTCAACCGGATGGCAACGGACGACACTGCGGGCAGTGTGCGACGGGTGGTCGAAAGCGGCGACCCGACGAGGGCGGCCATTGCCGGAAGGCGCGCGGCAAACATTTACGGTGGGGACATACTGCGAGAGCATCTGGAAGACCACAGCGAAAACTACACCAGGTTCGCCTTACTTGCCCCGAACCCGGACGCGGCAGATCGGGGCAACAAGATTTCACTCGTGGTTAGACTGGCGCATCGTCCGGGGGCGCTGCACGACGCGCTCAGACCTTTCGTGCGGCGTGGCATTGATCTACTGAGGATCGAGAGCCGTCCTATCAAAGGACGCCCCTGGCAGTATAATTTCTACCTTGATCTCCAAGCCCCCGCGAGCGAGAGTGAGCTGCGAGGCGCGCTCGAAGAGATACGCGAGCAGGCGGAAGAGGTGCGTTATCTGGGACGCTACTCTTCGATAGAAATCGCTAAGAGTAAATAACCGGCAGCGCCGGTTGGTCTGAAGAACATGATTCTAATCCTCAAATCCAATACAGACACTGAAGGCGTCGAGTACGAGCAGTTGATCAGCCATCTCTCTCGCCTTCAGAACATAGAACTGCGTATTCACCGGGAGCTCGGAGTTGAACGGACATTAACTGAAATATATTTGATCGGTAACACGGCGGCGCTTTCTGTTGAAGACATGAAGATACTGCCGGGCGTTGATCACGTCGTCCGAGTGTCTGAGGAGTACCGTATCCTCGGGCGGCACAAGGATGATCACCGATCCAGCCATTTTGACTATCAAGGCGTTCGCTTCAGCCAGGATAACCTTCATGTGTTCGCCGGATTGTGCGCAGTTGACACAACCGAATACGTCGAAACGATGATGAGGGCTTTGCGTGACAACGGACAAGTCTGCACACGCATGGGCGCGTACAAACCCCGCACCAGCCCGTACTCTTTCCAGGGGCACGGCAAGAATTGCCTGCCCTACGTTTTTGAACTCGCGGGGAAGTACGGAATCAAAATCATCGCGATGGAGGTGACACACGAGTCTCACCTCCATGAGATTCGAGAAGCCTTAGAGAGCGCAGGCAACCCGACTGGAGTAATGTTACAGATCGGCACGCGGAATACTCAGAACTTTGAACTGCTGAAGAGTGTCGGACGGCAACAAGAGTTTCCTATTCTCATCAAGCGTGGTTTTGGCATCACGTTGGACGAGTCTCTCCACGCCGCTGAATACCTCGCGAGTGAAGGCAATCACAAGGTCGTGTTCGGGCTACGCGGGATGAAGACGAACGGCGCAGCCCCTCATCGAAATTTCGTGGACTTTGCACACGTTCCAGTGGTGAAGCGGCTTACGCATATGCCCGTCTGTATCGATCCGTCACACTCCGTCGGATCACGCAGTCGGGCCCCCGATGGCATCCTCGACATTATGCACGTCACGGCGCAGGGCGTGATTGCCGGGGCGAATATGATCCTCGCGGATTTCCATCCAGAACCAAGTCATGCACTGGTTGAC